>OHFP01000834.1_pt1 | contig 13347 bp, 7 predicted proteins | sample 1567591 | NCBI WGS metagenome assembly OHFP01 (sample SAMEA3879547, study PRJEB24766) | human gut metagenome | biome: human-associated habitat; feature: feces | place: USA | collected 1985/1987 | reverse complement strand
GAGTAAATCCTTACGGATGGGGTTCTGAACGTTCCTCGTAAATAGTTCGTAAGGTTTCCTGTATTTTTTATTTAAATAGCAAATAATCTTCAACAATGAATTTTTTTACCATTTCATAATAACTCTCGTCATTATGTTCGTATTTTTGGAATATTCCCCAAGATAGAAAATCTACAATTTGAAGACATTTATGTCTTGATGACGATTTGATTTCTAGTTTCAAATCAATTCTATTTTTGACTTTTGTCTTGATGTAATCTGTAAATACTTTATTCAAATATTTGTTTGTATCCTTTTGTGATGCAACAAAATATATCGGCTCTCTAGTATTGCATAACTTCTTGCTAATAATCCTATCCAATAAAATATTCGTTATGTAATTATAGAGAACATTTTTTTCATTTTGCAAATCGGTATTTACTTTTGACTTATTTAAGCGTATCACCATAATTGAGAAATCTTGTTTTTCTTTCAGCAAATTATACAATTTCATTTTAGTTTTCGGATGCTCATGGCAAGCATGAAGCGTTCCGCAATGATTTTTTTGCTTATCTTGAGGCATAGAAAGAAATGTCTTCTTTACAATCTTTTCAAATGGATTAGGGTTATCGCAAAAGAAAAAGGTTATAAGAAAATTTTTCGAACTACGAGCTTTACTCTTATCAAACCCTAAATCTCCGCTTTCATCCATAAAAATGTATGCCAGATCAAGTCCTCTGTATTAATTTTTTAAGATTGTATTTCTATTATAGTTTAAAATTAGTGAATCTTTTAATATATAGTATATCTACATTTTTACTATTCACAACAAAAACAATGGATTATTCAGCACTTTCAATTGTATAATCAAAGATTCTTCTACGAAAATGTGATTTATCCCTTGTGCTTTATGGAGGGAACCGACTTTAGGCCGCAAGTAGACCTCTGATAAGCAAGACTTGTTCTTTCATGGCCAAGATTTTATCATGTTGACCAACAAAAATACTATAAATTTGGACTGATTTTCTTTCTGATTCGCCATCATCTCGCCAGCCACGTTTTGCAAAGTCGTCATTTTGGCGACTTTTTCTTTATAAACCAGGCACTTAACTCAGTCCGTGTAAATGCATTTCAAAATAGCCTGTTTTTGATAGTTACACGGACTTTTTATTTTGAATTTCCTTATTGTTCAACACATTGTCCCCCCACAAACACGTAAAGACTACCAATTTCATGACACAAAACTTAAAAAGATTAAGATAACCAAGTTGATTTTTTATTGTATAATAAATTTGTTTATAATACCATATTCACAAATATTCGGAGATTTTTAATGATTGGCAAAACTATTCAAATTTATTTACCTGATGGAAATCCTAAAAGTGTAAAAAAAGCATCAATAACAACAGATAAAGTTGAAATTATCCAAATTCCGAGAACAGATTTAGCAGAAAACAATAAATTACTTAATTTTAATGGTGTTTATATCCTTGTTGATAGCCTTAAATCTGAAAAACCTGAAATTTATATAGGGAAAGGCAATGTAAAAAACCGCACTTATTCTCATGACAGCAAAAAAGAATTCTGGAATTTAGTTTTTGCCATCAGACTCAAAGATGAAACTGGTTTTAATGATGCTCACAACAGCTATCTGGAATATTATTTTATCAATAAAGCAAAAAAACTCAAACAATCAATAATGAATGAAAATAAGCAACTTCCCAAATGCCCAAATTTACCAGAGGAAATCATATCAGAGTTAGAATGCTATATTCAAACAATTGAGACTTTATTATCAACTCTCGGATTAAAGTGTTTTCAACCACTGGAAAACATCAATGCTAAGAAAAAAGATTTATTATCTTGCTCCGATAAATACGGCAATATTGGATATGGTGAATACACGGAAGAAGGTTTGTTACTCTATAAAGGTGCAATCTGCAAAAAAGATTTACATAAAGGCACTGATCATATTGCCAAAAGAGATGAACTCATAGCTTCAGGAACTCTCAAATTACAAAACGGCCATTATATTTTACAGGATAATACAATATTTTCTTCGGTATCATCTGCAGCTGCGTTGGTTTTAGGCAGACGAGCCAATGGTTGGTCTGAATGGAAAAACAAATCAGGAAAAACCCTTGATGAACTTGAAAGAGCTAACAATGAGAAATAAATTAAGCAAAAAATAGAAAGAATACAGTAAATACCAGCAACTAATATGCATAAACATAGAATTATTTAAAAGATATTATGATCCTTTCACTAGGGGGATTTACTGTACCATTATTACTTCGATATAAATTATTACCAATAAGATGAATCAATCAACAAAATCATTCATCATCACTGTTTAATCAAAACATTGAGCTTCTCAAATACAAAAATGCATTACAAATTAGCAAATTCTTCCCAATATACTTTATATGTTTCATTAAACACATTATCTATATACAACAAGACAAAAAACTGCATAAAAATATTGTTACAATCAAGTTCTTTCCGATTACAAAGTTCAGGTAAATCATTTCTGACCGATATATTGACATAGGCGTTATGTGCTAACCTGTTACGACATCTAATCACATCTTCAAACAAATCTTTTATAACCTCGTTCGGAATAAGAATATGGGTTACTGTGGCCGTTGTAATCTTATGAACATTGAAAGCCTGTTTTGAAATAACTTCATAAAAAGCTAATAATTCACCATGTAAATTTGTATCAAAAATCGTTTTTTCAAACATTGAAACAAGAAAACAAGCTACTGATTTTGCAATATCCTTGTGATTAATGATAAATGGCGCCTTACGATATATAAAAATCTGCTCTACTAAATCTTTATATACAGTCTTTTTGTCAGTTAAGCTGGAAAACTCACCAAAATTTCGATTGTTTAAAAAAGTACGTCTATATTCGCGGTTGTTATTTGCCATCACCCACGTCATGGCTCGAAACTTCTGCTCAAGCAAACCTGTCATTTTTAAGAAAATAGCCGAACAGATATAATCGACCACCGGCAGCGATGAAAAATTATCTGCTAAACCTCGGCAAGAAACAACCGCTTCACGAACAATATCCTCTGCCTTTATTTTTAAAATAAACTCTTCAGACATTTTCTAATCCACCAATATCGTTTTGTAACAACATACGGATTCATACAGACGCTCCCTTACTCTACCCACTGCCGACGGCCTTTTTTGATATGCAGCATCCTTTTTTATCTCTTTTATACGCTCCGCAAGGTCTTCATTCAATTTGTCAAACAAAGCTTTATCAAAATCCCGCTCCATATACAACTTCCAGAAAATCAAACCAAACAAATAATAATCAGCATCAATTATTGAAACAAATTTAGTATTGTTTCTAATTTTTAAAAGAAGGTCACAAACCTCATTAACAGAGTTTGCAGCCTCTTCATTACTCTGGAACATTTCTCCAAACGTCAAAAAAGTAGTACTTTCTCGTTCCCCGACACAATGATACACAAAATTTTCAATATACTCTTCATAAGGCTTTACTCTGGTCCCATAACCTTTGGCTAGCGTAAAATATAAGATTTCGCCGTTGTTACTACGTTTATATTTACACAAAAACTCAGCGACAAGAGCTAAGTAACGAGCAAAATCAACTCTATTGTTGTCAATAACAATATTATCAGAACAAGCTGGCTTAAAAAATTTCTCTAACCGTGAATCCAACCAATACAATGAAGAACGGCTCTCTTGTGGAGATAATATCTGCCCAGAAACATTGATATTTCTAAATATAGAGGAATAATACCTCTTTTGTTTTATTTCATCCTGTTGATTCGGCTTAATATAAGAAAATCCGATAAACGTCTTATCAAAAAAATCATCAGTCAAGTCTTCCGGCAATTCTAAATCTTTATAATAAGGAGCCTTCAATAACTGCCGTATACCTTCTCTGTCTTTATAATTTTTGACCACACGTTGAATCTCTGTCAATTTCCAGTTTCTGATATCTACCTTATCATCATCTTCTGCCGAGACATCGTTGTCATCATTATCATCGGCCATTTGTCCTTTATCATCAAGCTCAAATCCTTTATTGGGAAATTTTTTCAAATAAGCAAGCAACACTGCGCTCAGCCTTTGCTGACCGTCAATAATATAATGTCGTTCTTGTCCGTTGTCAAAATACGTTCCGACAACAACAGGGGGTACAAATAACCCAAACTTCAAACTATCCATCAATTTAATTACTTTATCTTCGGTCCAAACAAAATTCCGTTGATACGACGGTAGTTCTATATCGCCTCTTAATATTAACTTAAGCCAATGAAGTAAATTATATTCACCGTAATAAATTTTAAAATTATCCATATCCTTAGTCCCAACCATCAACCAATAAGAGAATATTAAATATTTTATCCACAATTGCAATAAAAAAACACAACAATATCCATAGAACACCATCTGTCTGTCATAAAATTTAAAAACGCTCCTAGATAGAAAATTCAATCAATTATTTTTCATATTCACACTACCAGATGTTTAAGCTGATTTCTGTATAAGAATTAGTTAACACCGGCACAAAACCCCAAATAGCAATATTACAGCTAGGGTTTGAAATACTATACATAATTTATAGTGAAAAATACTGCCAATAAATAAAACGAATAGAAAATAGCCCGCAAACTGCACATCAAGGAAAATCTCTAAATTAAAAAAAATTTACCCCAAAAGTCAATTTTTTAACACCCGCTAATGCCAAGCGTTATTCTTTATCACACAGCTACTGATAATTGGCATTTTGCAAAAAGTTTAATATAAAACTTTACAATAATTTAACCTCTGTTACGTAAAAACTTACCAACTATTAATATCGTACCTGTTATTAAAATTAATCAAACAGCTATTGGTCAAACCAAAAACGATAATTTTCATTTTATCATTATTCATAACGTTTCCATACAGTTTTAAAATAATCCGAATTTTTCATTTCATCCAAAGTCTGATTGAGTATATAAGCCCTGCTCTCTCCCAAATTTTTCGGCACGGGAAGCCCTTTGGGAACATACAGACGAATGGCATTATCACCCGTTAATCCGTCAGGAAGTTTGTCCACCGCTTCCAGTAATAAATATGTCTTATTCCGACATTCATACTGCTCAGGAACAGCCGGACAAATCAAAAATTTCTCCATGCGGCAGTCATATTTTTCCGGAAACTCAGGGCATACGGTTATCGGACGACCGGTTAAATCTTCGGCAAAGGCTTGCGGATTCTCAACGGAAGAGGCAACCACTACTCCCTGCCGTCTCAAATGATAAGCCTCTGAACGTTCCAGCAAAAGGACATGCTTTCGCTCGACATACTGTTCCATTCCGTATTGTCCCGGCAAGAGCTTTACCGGAACACTCTCACCTTTGGTTCCGGATGCCAAACGATATTCCGTATCCGACAAACGGGAACCAATAACCGTTTTGTTTTCAAGAAATTCCATTGTCTCGGAAGACAGCCCTAAATCGCGGATTTTATATTTTAAATTCTGCGCATCTTTCTGATACCCAATCTCACAATCAAAGCTGGCAAACGTCTCCGGCTGCAATCCACGCAACATTTGGTCGCTTCCACTGCCGGCAAAAACTGCGATCAATTTCGTTTGCGGCGTTGCATACAAATCCCATACCGTCGGCTCATAACTGCTTAAAACCAAAACGACGTTTTTTCCGGGACGATTTATCCAAACTCGTTGTTCTACCGTAGTGCTATGATTGTTTAGCTTAATATCTGCCACCCGATTTGAGCTATATGCCGCAACTCCATATAGTTCGTATCCATCCGGAAGCTGCGGAATGACACAATTCTGTGGCAAAGATTTCGGCTGAACATCTTTCTTATATTCTCCTTCTCGCAGATAGCGGATACGATCGGCATATTTTTTTTCAATGCATGCAACCGTCGGACATTGCCGTGCCTCTTCCAGCCTCTTAAAATCACCGCGCGCCAAATCATAAACGTCATCTTTATCGGATATGGTTTTCAAAGCTTTTGCAAGCTCTTCATCTCCGATATTTTTTTGTTGTTGCAGATTTCGGTTCAAACACAAAACCGTTGTAAAAATATCATTGGTATCCGAACAACTGTTTTTACCGGCATATCCCAGTTCTTCCAAGGTCTTATCAAGATAAAAAATCTCGCTGTGTCCCGGACTTTTAGGAGCCGGCATATCTTTGGGAACAAACAAGTCAATGGCAACCGCGCCGCCTAAACCTTCCGGCAGACTATCAAACGGCGCAAGCATCAAAAAGTTGCGGCAGCCAAAGTCCATAATTCCACCGCTACAACTGGACGGATAACGAAAATGATATGGTTTAACAATACCGCGTTTTTCATATTCCGGATTGTGCGTTTTATAAGGAAACGTAAAAATTTCATTATCAAGGATTTTACGGTAAAGCGATGAATCCAAAGGCTCAAGTTTACCATAACTGACCAGCTCGCGAACTCCGGCACGATCCGGCATAAGAGAACTCGCCACATCGGATTTTCCCTCTTTTTCAGTATTCACAGCCTGCAAGGCATCTGCTCTTTGCTTGTACAGACGACGCAGACAGTCCTTTGAACGGCAGGATTCTATGGCCTTGACAAACCTCTGTTCATGGCGCTCAATACTTTTGATACTGGCGGAAATTTCATTATCCCGACAGGCAACGATATCTGTCAGTAACTGAGATTTTTGACAATCAAGAGCAAAAGCCGAAGCTGAAGAAACACAAACGACAACAACGAAAAAAACACGTAAGTTTCTAAACATGGAAATCTCCTTAACAGTTAAATACACTATAATAAGAAAAAATTAAAAGTTCAAACCTTTTGTTTTTATTCATTCTTACCTGCAACTTTTCGAAAACACACTTATAATTTATTACTGCCGTAAAAACAATTTTCAGTTACGATATTGGCTGTCACATAAACACGACAGAACATGTCAACCGAAAGAATTTTTCCTTTTTACAAACAAAGTGCTTCGAAATTTCTCTCGAAGCACTTTTAGGGATACTAATTACTAAAACTTATACCTAGCGTTAATCAAGCCTGTGTGGTCTTGGTAGTCCTCACGGAATTTGCCTTCGTAACCAAGCGAGAGTTCAACATTGTCGTTGACTTCTGCGGTTACACCGGCACCAAATTCCATTCCGAAACGGTCAAGAGCTTCCCCATCAACCGCATAAGCCGAACCATTAGCCAAAGTTACAACCGAATTAACATCATCGTTCATCAGGTCATAGGTTGCGGCAACTCTGACTTCCGGCTTAATATTCATACCATTTTCAAGTTCCCAAAATTTACTAACCTTTGCTCCGATGACACCGGTCAGGATGTCACTATCATTGCCAGATACTTTTTGGTCGGCAGAATCCTTATAAGCGTCTTGTTTGATATGGACATAACGCAAGCCGGCTTCCGGTGTTAACCCAAAGCCGTTGATATTCATATCATAACCGGTCATTGCCTGTAAACCGAAGGTTTCAACATCGTAGTCAGCTTTAACGCCAACTCCGGCAACGTTTTTATCTTCGGAATAGTCAGACCAGCCATAGGTCGCAATACCGTTTACATACCAGTTGCTTGGCTTATATTCGCCATATAAGATTGCCGTATGAGTATCAACATCGGTTGAGCGCATAAATCCGTCAATATCTGTGTTGGTATAAGCGTAACCAATACCAACCTTAGTATCATCGGTTACAAACTTCTCGGCACCGAAAGCAATACCAGAACTGTCGGCATCAAAACCTTTGGCTTTTGAGGTATCGTCCAGTTTGGATTTGTTAAACAATCCCTGAACCCACATTGCACCACGTTTGAAAATACTGTCACCGGAAGCCATACCTTCGCCGCCGGTTGAGATTGAACCGCCAGTCAGACGAGTGCTGACAGCACCAAAGACCTGATTGGCTGTTTCGGTTTGGGTTTTCTGAACCATTGGTGCAACTTCGGGAGCAACTGCTGTCAAAGCATCAACATAGGCTTTCTGTTCAGCAACATTTGTACTGTTGGAAAGCTGTGCCAGTTTTTCTGTAACAGCGGCAGCAACCGGAGAACTGGTTGAAGCACTGACACTGTCCCAAGCTTCGGCTGTTCCGGCATTGTTAGCCGAACCACCTGCATCAACAACGGCATCAGTGGCAGAGCCGACAGACGTAACTTCAAATGTTCCGTCACCATTATCAACAAACTCGTAACGGGAATTTTGACTCAGGTTGGCAAATTTGCCTTCGATTTCAACTTTGTCGGAATCCTCATCGTTAAACAATTTTAAGGTTGTGGTTTCACCTTTAGCCAAAGCAGCGCCATTCAAGGTCATATTTAAATTTGTACCGTTTTCGCTGATGTTGACATAGTTGGCATAAATTTTGCCATAGGTGTCTTTATCGGTAACAGTAAAGGCCAAAGTTGAATTGTCCTTGAAATGAACTCCTTCACTGTCAATACCTTTTTCACCGCCGGAATGCAACGCATTCGCCCCAATATCAAGCGTTGCGCCTTCTCCTACGACAACACTGGAAGCTCCGCCATTAATTTCCTTGTCATAAACCATGGTGCCTTTTTTGATTTCAAAAATATCCAGTCCTCCGATAGTACCGGAAACAGCCTGACTCAAAGTATGGCTGTCTTCAAAAATCAGACTGACAGCTTCAACGTTACCGTCAATTTTGGCTCCGGAATTTTGAAAATGAATTTTGCCTTCATCATTTCCACCAATATTAGCAACCAGCTTGCCACCCAAATTGATTTTGGTATCATTACCGGAAAGCTCCAAAGTTGAAACTTCTCCCGGATTATCGTTTTCATCCAGAGTTGCGATTGCCTGCAAGACTGAACCTTGGGCAATATCAATTGTTCCGCCGCTGACAGAAATATCTCCGCCCTCAATATAATTGCCGGTGCCATTAACGCTTATCTTACCGCCGGTCATTTCAAACTTGCCGGTTGTTACGTCATTGCCGTCGCCGTGATTGGTACCAATGACGCTGTGATTTCCGTTCATCACGATTGTTCCGTCAGTCAACTTGAAACTCTTGGCTAAATCGTCATTAGTAAAGTCCGTTCCGTTCAGGGTAATGTTTCCACCGGAAACTTCAATACCCTTGCCATGGAGTTCACTTTTGACGGTGTTGACTGTTCCGTTTTTGATATTAAGACTTCCCGAACCATTATTGCTGATTTCCGAATTATCGGCTATTATCGTTCCACCAGTAATGTTTATATCGCCGCTTGCTGGTTTGCCATCCTCGCTTTGATAGTCACCGCCTCTGACTATTGACGAATCTTTGAGAGAGATTGTCCCGTCGCTGATATTTATATTGCCAGTTTCGCCGTCATGGAATATTGCGGAACCGTTTTCCAAAGTAAACTCCCCGCCGCTAATGTCCAAATCTCCAGAATTCTCGCGTCCCAATGAACTCTCATTCATCTTAAACGTTCCGCCGGAAACGGTCATGGCTGCACCTTTCTGTGAATTGCCTTCTGCTGATGCAGCCGGATAAGTACTGATATTGGAATTATTCATTTCAAACATTCCACCGGAAATATTAAATTCTTTTCCGGCATCACCGTATATAAAGATTTCTCCCGTATCCAGCTTTATTTTGCCGCCACTAATATTCGCTTCTTTGGCATTCAGCGTTGCTCTCCATTCGGCTTCATTTTCCTGTTTCAGCGTCAGTTCACCGCCCGTTTGAGTATATTTACCGTCAACGAACATAAAAGGCTTTTCTGTATCATCCGCAGCATTGGAATTGATGACAGACAAAGAGGCATCATCTGCCAAAGAGACATTTCCACTAACATTCAAAGTATTAAAAGCATTAATATCCTCTTCTACAATAGCCTGAGTTTTTACATCTAATGAGGCCGTTCCGGATAAATTTATGTCTCCCGAGTGTGAAACCTGAGTATCCGAACGTTCAACAACATAGCTTCCCGATGTTAGATTGGTTGCATCCGTCGGAAGGTTTTCCGCAAAAGCATTATGGCCGCAAGTCAGCGCCACCAATGCCGTTGTCATTAATAAAGTTTTTTTCATACGATTAAACATCCTTTTTCAACTGGTTAAAAGAAAAACCCGCTCTTTAAGAAAAGGCGGGCGGATGTTCGAAAACCGTATAGACTTAAACGGCTCGGCTTATTTGGCTGAGCCTTATTCACCGACATCCGTCCAAGTAGAATCAGAAGTCGGCACAAGTTAAAGTCGTGTGCACACGACTAAGTCTATAAAAGGGTTTTCGACGCCCTAAGCAGTCTCCTGCTCGCCTTTATATTATAAAGCCTGTTAATGACAATCAAGCGAAAACATCAAAAACCCTCTGGTATTTTTATAAATAATCCGGTATAGCCGCTTTATAAACGTGTTGATTTATGATAAAAATGTCTATAATCCGCCAGTTTCAGCCTATTAAGGCAAAAATATAAAAAATAAATAAAGCTTCCCGATATCAAACGCTTTCTGTCATATTTATCGAATACAACAAGCTAACGTTTCCTGCTCTGCAAGAAACGGCGCAAAAAGATTTGTTTAATTCAACATGTTATAAACGCACGATAAAGAAAACTTTTGGGAAAAACCAAGTTATTTCAATTTATTCACCTGTATTTTCATTGATATTTGGTGTTTTTCTCCCGGATTCAGATGAACAAAAGAAGCCCCTTGGTTTGACGGCTCTACGCAAACAAACTTTTTATACTGCCCCTCGCTCATTTCTTTAAGATCCTTAGCCGGATTCCACACAACCGTCGTATTGGAACCGCTCTTTTCCACCGATATCACACGATTAAACACATGATCTGCTATCTCTACGCCTCCGGTATGATTCACGAAGGCAGAATCAAATTCGCCTTTTATTTTCAAGTCTCCGTCCAACTTATAAAGTTCTCCGTCAAGCGAATTTTTATAACAATGCCCCGCAAGCCCTTTTATCACAACATTATCAACGGAGCTTACGTTAAAATACGCATGCAAAGCTTCGCTAAAATCAAAAGCCTTGCTGCCGTTGTTTACCGTTTCTAGACGATATTCCAGTTTGTCCGTAACTTTAATAAAAAGAGTGGCAGTCGCCTCGACGCCATATTTTGCATCCGGAAGCAGAGAAAGCACCGCTTCCATCTTTGTTTCATCAACCGCAGCGTTCTTCAAATTCCAATTTGAAAGTCTGGCAAAACCGTGACGGGGAAGATTGCCGTTTAACGTCTCTTCGGCAAACCGCGGCCAACAAACCGGAACACCGCCGCGAATGGCCTGAACATTGTCAAACTTGTTAAGCTCTCCGAGCCAAAAGACGTCATGTTCCTCGCCTTTCGGACGATATGACACCACATTGCCGCCCCAAAGGGCAATTTTACATTCCGCCAGCTTGTTGCTTAATCTGATAAATCCGTTGTCGCTAATATCCATTATACACCTCTCGTATTGCGGTTAATTTACAAAAAAATATCACGTCAACCGCAAAACATCAATATTGAAAATGTCGTAATGAAACGCGAAATCCCGGTATTTTAAAGAAGGTCTTTCCATAAAAAATTATGCATATGCCTGACTCTATACAGCCACAGCCTAAAAACGATACTGGATTCCCAGGTTAACCTCCCAAGGAAGCTTTATTCTGCTGCCCAGTTGGGTAGACGCTTCAAAATACGCCGTTCCGTCATCGCTCCATGACGTGCTCACCCCCGCTCCCAGTTCATACCGAAGCGAAGATAGGTCTTCGTTGAAAGTATAGTCGGCAATCTGAACCTTGCTCTTGCCGTCAATGTCATGAATCAGCGCAAAGCGTCCGTAAGTGTCCAAAAAGTTGTTTTTTCCCCAGTTGAAGCTCTTGCCGACGACCAGATCCGCATGGGCGCTGAAATAACCGCTGTCGGATGCCTCGACCAATGTATTGAAGTTAGTTCTGTAGCGAATTGAGTCAAGATGCATATAGTTGACGCCGACCAACGGCTCGATAAACCATTTTCCTTCAAAATTTATTCTTTTTCCCGCATTGGCCGAAACCTGCCAGCTGTTGGTATGATACTTGCCCGTGACGCCGCTGCCCGAAGGCGTATAGCTTGTCAGCTTCTGCTTATGCCAGAAATAAGTTCCGACCAAATCCAAAAACCAGTTGCTTTCCGTATTAAAAAGGGAATATATGCCGAGAGACTGCGTATCGGCATCCCCGTGCCCGCTGCGATCGAATTTTTGGCGGGAAGACGTATATCCGCCATACACGCCGAAACTTATATAATGTCCGGCGTTTCGCCAAACTTCCCGGTCATACCCGATTTCGGTTCCGTAAATGTCTATTTTGCTGTGTGTACCGTCCTTATATCCGAATTTAAGTTCCTGTCCCAACCCCTTAACCCATAAGCCGTTATCGTGCCCGGAGGCATTTCTGCGGCTGCGGATATGGTTGTAAACGGGCGTCAGGTGCGTATAAAACAAAGAAGCCAAAGACGAATAAGTATTCTTGGCAATGACGGCGCTGTCGCTCACATCCTGTGAACGAACCAGAACCCAGTCGTCGCCTTCCTGCCTGAGCCCATAGCGAAAAGCTCCGACGTCAACCGCATCCCCGACCAGATAAAAACTGTCGGCGGCACCGCTGTCTTCATCAATGATTTTAAACTTTGCGGGAATATTACCGTCCGGGCTGTAATCGTGGATAATCAGGCCAAAATTACCGGTTCCCGAATGAACCAGAATTTTATCCGACAACCCTTCTGACAAACTGCTGTTAATCCCAAACAAACCGTTTCCGTTCAAACTGTCAAACTGCAACGTTGAAAAATCATGGCTGAAAGGAATGTTCACCGCGGCATTCTGAAGCTGCATATCCGAAATGTTATTGCTTCCCACAACCGTAACCACGCCTTCCGTCACTTTAGTCGTCCCTGCCAGCGATCCGCCGGAAACAAGAAACAGCCACCCGCCTTTGTCTATTGTGGTATTTTCAGCTTTGCCGCCGGAGAAAACGCTTTGCACCCCGCCGCTCCGAACCTGGGAATTCAGCGCGATACCGCCGCTTTCCACCTGCTGAACGCCGCCGCTGATAATGCTGTCCGTATCCGTTCCGAACACGCTCAAAGTGCCTGAACTCATCTGGGTGTTATATGAAAACGCATCGGAATTGACAACCAGTTCTCCGCCGCTGACTGCTGTTTCCCTTACCGAGCCGCCTTCCATAACGTCGACAATCCCGCCTTTTTGAACAGAGGTCTGCTCTGCTGTTCCCCACACCTTTTGCCGGCCCCGTCCGGAAACGACAGCCCCTATGCTTGAACCGCCGGCTTCAACCTGTTGCAAACCGCCGCTGACAGATGCATATTTGGACACCCCGCCGTTCAAAATTTGTTGTAGAAAGA
>OHFP01000824.1_pt1 | contig 13558 bp, 10 predicted proteins | sample 1567591 | NCBI WGS metagenome assembly OHFP01 (sample SAMEA3879547, study PRJEB24766) | human gut metagenome | biome: human-associated habitat; feature: feces | place: USA | collected 1985/1987 | reverse complement strand
CCGTTTAACTATCACAAAACTTCAACATATTTAAAATTTAAAAAACTAAAATCTTAAAGATTTTCCATTCGAATAATTTTCTTAAAAAAATAAATTAAATAAATTAGCCTTGATATATGAATATCATTATTTAATCCATCCAATTTCACTATTCCATCTAAAATCCCATTTACTATCGCTTATTATTGAAGCTAAAACGGGTCCAAGAAAATCATTAATTGTTCTGATAACAGCAAAGAAAGATAATTCAGTAATGTTGAAATTTTCCAAAAATTTTTTCCGTTGATTATTCATTCTTTCATTATCTTTTAATTCATCAATATGTTTAAATGTATCCTTATCAAAGTACGTGTTTCGAACATTTAAAGTTCTAATGATGGCTTCTTTAAGCTTAAGACCATCGAAATTAAATGTTTTTGAAAGGTAATAAATATCATAAAAATCTTTCATGCGACTGGTTAATTCAAGGCGTTCAATTATGGCATCTAATTTTTCTGCTATAGTGCTTTCGAGTGAATAAGTATTAATAACAGGTGGTTCAAAAGTTGTTAATTGTGTTGCAATAGTTCTTTTTTCGACTTTAGGAAAAATAATATCTCCAACTCCTATATCAACATTAAAATATATGCGCACATTTTTAATCTTGCAAAAAATTTGCACGCTAATTCCTGGATACTTTCTTTGTTTAGTTATTGGCTCAAAGTTTAATACAGACATACTGATAAAATCATTTCCTGTATTAACATTCAAAATCGTATCAATCATTATTTTTATATCATTTAATGTATTAGGATAACCGCTAAGCAAAAAATCTACATCCATAGTAGGTCTGCTTTTAAAATTAGTTAGAGCATATATAAATAACCCACCTTTGAGTACTAAATTATTAGCATAAAAAGAATGAGAAAGTTTCCTTAAAAATTCCTCTTGATCAAACAATTGGAGACACTGTTGATAAGGTATTTCCGATTTAACCGCCTTATTTTTTAATTTTACTAAAATAGACGCCGCTCTATCTTCCATTAAAGCCACACTCCTATCCGTTCATTGACTTTTTTATCAACCTTTAAAATTTTTGAGTAGTTAACTAAATTAACGATATTTTTTTGTGGATCTTTTAAATAACGTTGTATAGCTTTATTAAATGTTTCTTTATCAATTTTATTAATGTTTCTTATTATATCGCAAATTGTGCGTTCACGATCATAAATACGAACCTCATAGCCATCAATTTCAATACTCGTTACTCCTAAGGTAAGTAATTCTTTCTTGACGCGATAAGCTTTAATAAAAGGGTAGTCTATTTTAAAACGTTTACGAGATGCGTTTTTATCAATAGCAAAACTCCACTTTGCTGGAACTCTATCACTATATTCATAATAGAAAAGAGCTGTTTCCATACAAAGCACTGCATCTGGAAAAAGTTTTTTAATCAAAATAATGTCACTTGTGCCATCTTCAACCCAATGATAAAAGCCTCTTCTAACTTTTTCAATCAAACCAAGGTTAGTTAAAGCTTGAAGATCTCTATAATACAGTCCTTCTTCTGTAAGTTGCTTTCTTGTCATGACATTGTCATAATTTGCAAATATCTTTTTAAAATCCTTAATCTTTGCCTCACTACACATAAATAACTTTGCACAAAATCGCACCAAAGAATTAAAGATGATGGTGTAGTTTTGTACATCCTTTTATTTAATTATCACAAAAATAAAATAAATTGGCAATTCGTTTAAGGCTCCTAAAAATCAAATTTTTGCTTCTAGATATTCTTAATTATCAACACTACATATAAATTAACTTGCCTCGATAGTTTTAAAAGGAAACGTAAATATGATTTAATAACTAAAATAAATCAGATTCTTCTTAATTTTAAAAAAGTTGTGATAAATATTGTTTTTTCATTACCAAGATTTAAGAATATGCTACTTTTTCTTTTTAAGTGAATACAAAAATTTTTGAAAATCTGTGCAAAACTCTATTATTTTAGCTATTTTTAAAAACGAGTAGCGAAACTTTTAAATCATTTGTTCAGTAACTTATCTAATTTTCATACTGAGATACAATCTCTTTTGACCATGGTAAAAGAACGTCTCATTTGCACAATATTGAAAAGTGGAGTTTTTTAACGTTAAAAAATATTGAAAAGTGGCATTTTCATACATCAAATTATATTGAAAAGTGGAAAATTTTTAGTTAAAATCTTATTGAAAAGTGGAAATTGCTTTAAATAATTGAACCCAAAACATAAACTTTGGAGGTATAAATAATGCTTTTTCGAAAAATAAAATCGGTAATTGAAGCTCATTTAAAATCTAACTCTAATAAAATATTGTTAATAGATGGCGCTCGTCAAGTTGGCAAATCTTTTATCATTCGAGAAGTTGCAAAAACTCTTTTTCCTAACCTCATTGAAATCGATATGGTAAAAGACTTTGAAGGTCCTAAAATTTTTGCTAACGTTCGTACAACTGAAGATTTTTACCTTCAGCTCAGCACTTTTGCCGGATCTAAAATGAGAAATAAAGAAGACACTATTGTCTTTCTTGATGAAATACAACAATATCCGACTTTGTTAACACTTTTAAAGTTTTTAGCTCAAGAAGGTAAATTTACTTATATAGCAAGTGGCTCTTTATTAGGTGTAACTTTAGCTAATACAACCTCTATTCCAATGGGAAGCATTCGAAAAATTAGAATGTTTCCTTTAGATTTTGAAGAATTCCTTATTGCTAATGGCGTAAACGAATTCGCCATCAATACTATGAAAACTAAATTTGAAAATCTTGAACCACTTGAAGAAAGTTTCCACAAAAGAATTTTAGATTTATTTCGAAGATATTTATTAGTTGGTGGTTTACCTGATGCTGTTAATGCATATTTAAATACGCACAACATTCAATTCGTAAGAGACCTACAAAGTGAAATTCAAGAATATTACACTGCTGATGCTACAAAATATGATAAAGAACACAAACTTCATATTTCCCGCATCTATAATCTCATACCATCAACTTTAGAAAACAAAAAGAAAAGATTAATTGTTCAAGATATAGAAAACAAAAAAGGTGCTAAATATAAAACTTATCTTGAAGATTTTGATTATTTAATTAATTCAGGTATTGCTTTAGAAGTAAAAGCCATATCAAATCCAAAATACCCTCTAATTGAGTCAGAAACAAAGAACTTATTAAAACTTTACTTAAATGATGTCGGTCTTTTAACTAACACTCTTTATAGCACAAATATAAATGCTATTTTAAATGATGCTAATAGCATCAATCTTGGTTCAGTATATGAGACTGTTGTTGCTAGTGAATTAATCGCTCACGGATTTAGACTATTTTATTATGACAGCCGAAGTAAGGGCGAAGTTGATTATATTGTTGATGATTACTTAAATCTCACCGCTTTACCAATTGAAGTTAAATCAGGCAAAGACTATTCAATCCATAGTGCACTTAATAATTTACTCTCTAGTGAAGATTACCATATTAAAAAAGCTTATGTATTATCTAATGAGCGTCTTGTTAAACAAAAAGGAAAAATAGTATATCTACCAATATATTATGTAATGTTTATTACAAACACTCCTAAAGAGGAAGATTTGTATTTTTAGTATTTTATTTATCAAAAATACTCAAAGTTTAAAAAGGTTTTACACAAATTTAAGAGCATATAAACCTTCTTAAACTGATGTAAAACCTTGCAAAACTTATATATTTATAATTTCTTTATCTTAAGGGGTGTCTAGATTCAATTTCTAAAATCTCTCTAGCAGTTAAGTATTTTTTCTTTAATAATTCTTTAGCAATTGCTTCTACAAGCTTTTTGTTTTTAAGTAGGTGCCAATAGACTTTTCTGGTACATGTTTTAATAATGCGTTCTCTAGCCTTTTCTTTTTGGGTTAATAAGTAATCAGTATCAATAAAATCAATGTGCTCAACTACTTCTAGTTTATTTTTTCAACGAATATATAATTAGTTTTTCCTAATAAGGAAACAATCCGCTATTAATTTCGTCAAGAAAGAAAGTGAAATAATAAAATGGTAAAGTTAAAATTTTATTTTCTGAGTTATAGCCATACTTATTCTTTGATACTTTAATTACAACATCATTTTTGTTATGTTCTCTAAATTCTTTAATTGATGGAATAGTTCCTTTACTCTTTTTTGCATCAATTGGTAGTATTCTTCGGTTGACTTCAATTAAGAATTCAAATTCACTATTTCTTTTTCCTTTCCAATAAAAGAGGTCAAAAGAATGAGCAACAAGTTCAATCGCTAGATAGTTTTCAAAATATATGCCACTTAAAGCACTTTCCTTATCAACAAAAAAAGATGGAATACTTAATTTACTTTGATAAGTGAATAAGCCCATATCATTTAAATATAAACGATATAAATTCTCATCACTTGTAATAGGCGAAGTAACTATCTCTTTTGTTAAACTAGCTTTAAACGCAACATTTGCAGTTTCTAACCAATCTATAGGTGTTACTAATTGTCGATTATTTTTCACTCCCTCTATAGAATTAGCTTTAAAGTTTTTATTCTCTTTGTTTAATTGAGAGTATATATTTTTAAAAACATTTTGTGTTCTGATAATCATTTCTGGAGTTGTTTGATATAATTCCATATCATTCAAGTAATTTGTAAAAATCTCTTTTAATGTTTTTGAAACTTCTTCATAACTTTTAGTAGGATCTTTTTTATAAAAGAAATAAGTATCTACAGCATCAGGTAACCCACCAGTAAAGAGATATTCATAAAATACATCTAATAACCTTTGATGAGTATAATCACCAGTTACTTTCTTCTTTTTATAGGAGTCATGTGCAATGTTATATAAATCTAAAGAATAGTTATATAAAAATTCATCAAAAGTTAAAGGATAAATAACAATCTGATTAATCTTACCAACCGGAAACAAAAATTTCTTGTTCTTCATTTTTCTTTTAATCTTCATTCTGACTAAAGATCCAGAAACGATAACATTCATATAATTTTTAAGTTCGTTAATTTGTTTTAACATTCTTAAAATAGGAAGACATTCTTGTACTTCATCAATAATCAAAAGATTATCGCTTGTTGGTGTAAAATTATGTTCAATTTTTAAATATTGAAGTAATTTATCTAGAGAATTATGTTTTAAATTGAATTCAGTAAAGGGTTGATCGTCTGAACAATCAATATAAAGATATTTATTTTTAAAATGGGTTTCTGCAAAGATATTTTTAATTAAATAGGTTTTTCCTACTTGTCTTGCTCCATATACTACAAGTGGTTTTTTACGTGGATTATGTAACCATTCCTCTAAATCTTTCTCATATTTTCTATGCATATTTAATTCTCCAACTACTAAGTTATTTTGTAGACTTGCATATAATTACAACTAAATTTTAGGTAAGATTGCATATTTTTACAAGAAAAATTTTAGTTAAATTGCATATAATTACAACTTAAAAAATAGAATAGTTGCATATAATTACAAGATAGGGAGTAATTACTTATTTTAGTTGTAGAACTTTGATATGTACAGAAAATAAATATCTAAAATAAAGAAAAAGAAAGAACCAAAATATTAATTTGCCAAAATTATAATTAGTAAGTCCTCTGATCACGACTCTTTAATTGATTAAGTTTTCTACTATAGACTCTCAACATAAGTCTTATAGCTTTCATATGCCATCCCACTACTATCAATATAAATATCAGCACCTCTTAAGAAACCCCTAATTTTGCTGGCTGAAGTTGAAATGCCATATTCTTTAAGTAAGTAATTTACTAATTCATTAAGTGAAATGTTCCCAAAACCTTTTACTAAATGCTTTATAAAATCACCAAGAGTGAATCTTGATTTTGAGAATATAATTACATTATCAAAACTAGCATAGCTTAATTGCTTTGAAACCTTAACAATTGATGCAATTAAATTATCTTCATATCCTAATTCATCTATACCAAAATGAGCACCTTCTTTCTTTAATTGATAGATAGTAAAGAAATCATAATTTTCTCCAAGACTACAAACTTCTTTTTGAAGAGTAAGTAGTCTTTCTTTATCAAAACCAGCTTCTTTTAATTTCCTAAAATTAATGAATTTGTTATGATCATACTCAATAATTTCTAGTTTATTGATTAAATCATAAAAGATCATTTCATATGTTGAAGAAAGATAATATTTATTGAGTTCTGATTTATCAAAAAAGTCATGTTCTGTGAACTTTTTAATTAAAAACGTGGATAAGTTGCTTGGCTTTTTAATAATGATTCCAGAATAGAAATTATAACCTATTGAATCTAAATTAATTCTATCTATCTTAGTGACTAGCTCACTACTAAATAAGCCAGCTATTTCATAAACTTCATTTATGAAATAGGAATCATTAACTAACTTCTCTTTTAAATACGATTTTTCCTCTTCATTTAAAGGATTACGTTTAATTCCATTAATCTCGTTGTTATATGCTCCAACCCAATCAGCAAGAATAACATTATCGGCAATTCCAGTTTCACTTGAAATGTCTCTACTAAGTTCACCTAATGTTTTATAATCGTTTTCTTTCCACTTTTTAAGTACATATTCTTTTCTATTTGTTTCACCAATCTTTATAACTGGATTTCTTCCAAAAACAATTTTTAAGTTACTTAATGAATTATTTAAAGAAAGACATCTTAAGACATAATGTAAATCATAGGGATCTCTAATATCGTATCTTTTCATTAAGAAGTCATAATTATCAAATAAAAGTTTAGACGAAATCTCCATATTGTTATATGGACTAAAATCTAAAGCATCTAATAATTCTTTAAAGTCATAACTATAAAAATCATAATAACGTACTGTCGAAGGATACTTAGATATAAGTTCTGGATCTAAGCGAAAAGCTAAAGCTCTTGCAAACTCACTATCAATAAAATACTTTTCGCCTTCTTCAGGCAAAACTTTTTTGATATATTCATTAAATTCATCAACTAGATTAGATTGCTTGATATTTACGTTAAGCATTTTTAAAAAATGTTTAACAAGAAGACCTCTTTGCTTTTTAACGTACTCACCATTCATTAATGCATAATTTCTCAAATTATAAGCTAAACAGGCTTTTTTGATATCTGGCTCAATAAAAGTATCATCTTCAACTTCTTCGAGAACTTTATTACCATGCGAGTAGCGCATTTGTAAATAAGAATAAAGATTTAAATCATTAAAGATACCCATAAATTGTGATTTAGTTAACTCGTAATTTTCATAAAGATATTTATATCTATCTTCTTTAAAATTAAAAGGACCACTAGTATCAATTACCTTTCTTTCAAAAAACTTAATAACAATTTGTCTTACTCTTTCTCGAGTAATATTAAAAATAACGGCGATATCTTCAAGAGTTTTTCCAGAATATCTTTCAAGAATAATCTTTTTCTCTCTAGAATCTTTAACAGTTTTTAAATAGTCATCAAAAGAATTTAAGTTAGAGTAATCGCATTTATAGAAATATTTTTCATTATGAATAGCAATCTTATTCAAGCTTAAAAGGCTTCCAAGCATTAGGTCTATATCTTCGTGATTTACTGCTTCTTTAATTTCCTCTAGAGTTGAACCATTTTCTTTTTGCTTCAAAAAATTGATAATTGACGTTTCTAAATTATATTCGTTGTCCCTATTATTTAAAAACTCAAGAGTCGAATTAATGATTGATCTAAATTTAATTTCGCCAAATCCACCTGAATTTAAAAAGGTTGAATAATCAGTATTTAGTAAATTGAAAAGATTATTGATGTTATTTCTTTTTAGTAATTCAACGCAAATAAAAGATAAACCAATCTTATCTATACTTCTATTTTCATAAACTTTGTTTTTGATTAGATCTTTTACTAAGTTATTTTCAAGTATAAATTGATTATGGGAAATGTCTTTTTTAAAAGCAGTTTGTATGGCTTCTATTAGACTATAGAAGAATTTAGAATCTAAACCAGAGAGTGATAAAGCATCTACATAATTAACATCTTTTAAGTCTTTAATTAAATAGTAGCCACTACTATTTAATATCTTGATATTTTTCGGAGTGAAGTAACAGATATCAAGCGGTTCATCATCTATATCTTCAAGAAATAGATTAGCAATTTTAATAAATTTAGTATTTGTTAATAACTTTGATAAGCCATTTTCATCTAGTAAAGTTTTAAATTCTGAAAAAGTAAATCTTTCTAAGTCATCATAATGATGAATGAAAAACTCTTTTAGTATCTTTACTTCTTTTTTCTTAAGAAGAGAAAATGAATCGTATGGATCGATATCATTTTTAGTGAGGAATAGACCATTGGAAAAAGAATCTTTGGCATCCATAAGAACTTCTTCCTTTGAATTTAAATCTTTTTCATTGATGGTATCTGTATTTTCTTCTAATAATTCACCTATTTCCATATCTTTAAACATTATACAGGAAAATAGTTGAGGATAAATTCTGAAATTACGGAATTATTTTAATCTGAATGTTTAAATAGATAGTAATGTGGTTTAGTAATGTCAATGTCAACAGCAAAATGCCAAACCAACTTTTTCATTATGACGTTTACCCATCCAATCCATCTGTCGCATATTGAAAAGTGGAATTTATTAAGCTTAAAAGTTATTGAAAAGTGGCATTTTGATACTTTAAATTATATTGAAAAGTGGAAATTATTCTTAAATAATCAGGCAAGTTACAAATATCGGAGCTCACTATTAATCCTTTTTCGAAAAATAAACTCTGTTATAAAAACACATTCTTCATTTATCAAAAATACTCAAAGTTTAAAAAGGTTTTACATAAATTTAAAAGCATTAAAACTTCCTAAAATGACATAAAACCTTGCAAAACTTATATATTTATAATTTCTTTATCTTAAAGGGTGTCTAGATTCAATTTCTAAAATCTCTCTAGCAGTTAAGTATTTTTTCTTTAATAGTTCTTTGGCAATTGCTTCTACAAGTTTTTTGTTTTTAAGTAGGTGCCAATAGACTCTTCTAGTGCATCTTTTAATAATGCGTTCTCTAGCCTTTTCTTTTTGGGTCAATAAGTAATCAGTATCAATAAAGTTTTCAATAGTAACTTTGCCATTATAAAATCCTTTATAGCCAAGTGATTCAATCATTTCCATTGCTCTAGTATTAACTCTAGAAATGTCTTCATTACTACCTATTCCAACATGCTTAAAGAAAAGTTTTTGAGCAATGGCTCCCCCTAAAGAAATCTGAATATCAATATAGTGAGTGTTGGTATCAAATTGATTTAGAAAATTACATCTATAATAGCCTCCACCATTATTGACTCTTAAAGAATTGATATCTAATTGTTCACGATACTTTAAAGACACAACACAATGCCCAGCTTCATGAATACAGTTTTTATATAATTCCTTTTTATCCATATTTTCAAGTAAATTTGGACTGATGTTTTCTTCTAGTAAAAGTGCTGATTGAATTAAATTATATGAATTAATATTTTCTTTCCCAAATCTTAAACAGGCATCATTAAAAGCCGCTTTAACATCAACAAATCTTTTAGAAGAAAAAACATTAACCACTTCTTGATCAATCATTTCTTCGCGATTATTAATGTTAGCTTTTTCAAGTAAGTAATTAAGATATTTTCTGATATCTTCTTTACTTGGTTCATCAACCTGAATCAATTTATCAATTCTTCCTTTTCTAAGAAGACTATCTGGTAATTTTCTCATATAATTACAAGCACACAAAAGTAAGAAGTTTTTTGATTCAGTTTTAACTCCATCTAGATTTTCTTGAAGTAAACGAATGATTTTAGGTTCTTTATCAACAAGTAAGTCAATTTCATCAATTGTAATAATACATTTAGAGTATTTACGAGCTTCTTTAAATAACTGATTTAAAGTTCCAATCGGCGCTGTTGTACTATTATCAAAATAAAAGCAAGGAATGTCGTTTAAGTTTTTGTTAATCTCTCTAATGATTAGTGATTTTCCATTACCTGGTTCTCCATATAAAAGAATCCCTCTAGGTACTTCAATTCCTTGAGCTTCATATTTTTCAGAATTCTTGAACCAATTAATTGTATTAAATAGTTCTTCTCTAGCATAATCTAATCCAATAACATTACTTAAAAAGGTTTCTTTGTTTAACATTTCTCATTTCCTCCAGTAGCAATATTATTCATAAAGAAATTTAAAATTACTTATATTTAAATTTTAGTGTCCCTATTTTTGTACAATTCACTTCTTTTTTCTTTTCTTTAAACATTAAATGTTTATAATTTTCTCACAAAGAGCTTAATAAAAATATTTTTTTCATCTATGAACTTATCTAATCTTATTAAGTTTTTGTTTTGTATATTTAAAGGAGGTGTTTTATGCGTTTACTTGATACTTATATCATTAATATCTTGAAGAACTATTCAGATATTAATCATCCATTAGGATTTGAAAAAATCGCTCGTTTGATTAAAGAAAAATATGATGAGTCTTGTGACCGTAAAACCGTCCTTAAGACAATTCAAGAAATGCAAAAACTAGATGAAGAAACTGCTTTATCAGTGTATGGTGCTTTAATCTATTCTTGCGGAGTAAAAGGTTTTACTTTAGAAGAAGTTAATTTAAAAGAATTAGATGTTTCGACTGTTGTTAAATCTATTCTTTTAGATGAATCCTTAACCGCCTCTTCTAAAAAAGACTTAATTGAAAAATTATGTGATACATTACCAAAAGTCAAAAAAGAAAGACTTCTTAAAAGTTATAATTCTTTCTTTGAAAAAGTAAGTAATCAAAAAGAAGAATATGACCACTACAAAATTCTTCGTAATATTGATGATTTAATTGATTATAAAGGTTTAGGTGAGTTTCATATTAATCTTAAAGGTCGAGTAGTTAAAATCATTGCTCTTCCACTTAGCAAAGAATTTGATACAAATGATCCTTTGTCTTCTAAAATTAAACTTTATTACAACACTGGTGATTGGTTTAAAGAATTAACACTTTCGGTTAAATCAATCACAAAAATTAACACACAAATTTCAATTGATAGATATGGTAAAGATGGACGATACTACTATCAAAAATATATTCGTTCTGTTAATGTAAGTGACTCTTCCTTTGGCACAGGAGTATTAGGCTTTGTCACTACTGATTCACTTAACGAAACGAATAGAAATATCTTTACCATAACTTTTGATGAAATTGGCTTACCTTATTTCATGCATAGTGAAAGCTCAGAATCATTAGATAAAGATAAAGCCATTTCATTTATCAGCTTTGTTGGTAAACAAGTAGATATCAATATTGAAACATTAGATTTAAATAGCATTAAAGGAGATCAATCTTTCAAAGACATATATCAAAAAACATCTATTAAAGAAAAATATTTATTTTCTAGTTTACAAGAATCAATGCTTATTTTAATTACTGGATTCTTTGAAGATATTAAAAGAGATGGTATTAAAGAAGAAATACCATCTCTTCCTCTTCTTTTCGATCTTTTAAATGAAGTCTTAGGCAATAGTATATTTATAGATATGTGGAAGCTATATTTCTCTTTAGAATGTGTTTGTTAGGGTTTAACGATTAACAAACTTTGAGTGCAATTTTACTTTTTTCTTTCTTCTAAAAACATATATAAAGCCTTAAAAAGCCCGCAAAAACCACTTTAATTTCAAAAAATAAGAATTTGTTTAACTTCAAAGCAAGGAGAAACACTTTTTGGTCAGCATAAAAAATACGTCTTAAATAACTTCTAGCGAGTTCAATAAATTTCAATCGTCTTCAAAAAATACTAAAACCTTTTAAAAAGATAACTGATATTTCTAATGCGAAAAAGTGGCATTTTAGCCATAAATTTCCAGTAGACATAAAAGTATTAGATCCTTTTCTCACATAGAGCGAAAAAATACGACTGTTATCGTCCTTTTCAACTAAAACCGTAAAAATGTAGACTTTTTAACGGTAAAAATGTAGGCGTTCTAACATAAAAAATGTAAACTTTTGAACATAAGAAATGTAGGAAATTTCTCAGAAATTAAAAATTGTTATTCACTTAAAATGTTCAATATTTTACGCCATGTAAAAAGTACACGTGTTAATGGTTGGATCATCTAAAAACGATATTATTAAAGTTATTAAAGGCAAAAAGCCATTGTTTAATTGACTTTAACTGATATAGTTTTCTTGCGAATACCCTAAACAAATTTCATTAAGTAAATTCAAATTAATGTTAACTTAATTCAAATGTGTTATGATTTTAGAAAGGTAGATTTATGAACTTGACATTACAAACTTTTAACTATTCAATATTTGGAAATTTTAAAGAAATTTTGATTAACATTGCTAAAGTGAAAACTATTTTTAGTAATGGTGATCTATCAGTTGTACCATCCAATTTATCAACTTCTACTGCTTACCTTTACAAAGATAGCCAGATGAAAGTTTTGATTGCAGTTAATAGAATTGATTTCCTATACGACACTTATGACAGCATCCCAATTGAAGAAATTTCTTCTTTCTTAAAGAAAATAAGCACCCAAATAAATTTCGTTATTACTAGAATAGCTCTTAATTGTGGAATGTTTATTGAAGACAAAGACAGCTCCATTATCACTAAAATCAATAGTTTGATTCCTTTTTTTAATTTCAATGCGAACGCTAACTTAAATGAGTTATTGTTAAGACAAAATTTAGAATTTAAACACCACGAAAAGAAGTTTAATGACGTTTTAACTATTGGTAATGCTAATGTTCAAAATAATAAAACATTTGCTGTATTAAAAGTTTGCGCTTTTGATTTCGACATTAACTCATTTGCCGGCGAAAATTATACCTTTAATTTAAATGAACTTAATGATTATTTCACTATTATTTTCAGTAAGTTTAATAATAGAGTGTCAGCACTTCTGAAAACCTTAGAAAGTGTCCTTGGAAGGTAAATATGACTCAGCAAAACACATTTATAAAATTACTTTTGCCATTTTCGATTATTACTGCAGTAACCCATAATAGTACTGCCGATTCTTTATTATTAAATAAAAATTTAGACCACAAAGAATCAATAAGTGTAATGAATAATTCAGATAATTTGCTTGAACCAGAATACTATTATACGAATACTTCATCATTTATAAATAAATCAACCGAAGAAACTTTTTTAACTATTGATAAAAATCAAAGCCTAATATTTTCATCCTTAAAAGACGATGAAATTAAGCAATTTTTTACTAAACTTAAAAACTACATTCAAAACGAAAATCAGATTTATTGTGCAGAATTTTTAGAAAGTTCCTCTAAGGATGATAATTGGTTCATCATTTTAAAATCGGCAATTAAGTCTTTATCTGAATACGAGTTATCTGAATTTATATCCGACATTTTCATATCGGGAATTGATGTCTTTAACAAGCAAATGAAAGATTTTTTATATGACTGTGTAAATAAATATCCTGACACTGACCTTAGCGATATTGCGAGTGGGTATCTTGAACTATATTCAAAAGAATACAATAAATTGTAATGGGTTATTATCTTAGATCAATTTTAAAGCGAAAAGCTTATTCAAACAA
>OHFP01000819.1_pt1 | contig 13586 bp, 8 predicted proteins | sample 1567591 | NCBI WGS metagenome assembly OHFP01 (sample SAMEA3879547, study PRJEB24766) | human gut metagenome | biome: human-associated habitat; feature: feces | place: USA | collected 1985/1987 | reverse complement strand
TACAACAACAAATTAACTTTTTTAATTTTTTGCTTGATTTTTGTTATCTAATTTCATTTAGAATTAGTAAATGAGTTAAAGAAATACTATTACATCGGCGGCATGCCTGAAGTCGTGCAAACTTATTTAGACTCAAAGCAAGATCCAAGCAAGGCTTTTGCGCTAGTAAGAACCATCCAAAATAATATCTTGGATTCATATATAAATGATATAAGTAAGCACAACGATAACTCATTAATTACTCTAAGGATAAAGGAAGTATTTAAAAGTATCCCAGTTCAACTAGCAAAAGAAAATAAGAAATTTGTTTATAAAGATATAAAAGAAAATAATAAAGGAAAAAGAGACTATCAAATAGCAATTGAGTGGCTTTTAAACTCTGGATTAGTTTACAAAATTGATTCAATTACAAAGCCAAATATTCCACTAGGGTCATACTTAAATGAAACAGTTTTTAAATTGTATTTTTTCGATGTCGGATTACTAGCTTATATGTGTAAGATTGATCTTTCAACTTTAATATCAAAAAACAATATTTTTACTGAATTTAAAGGTGCGCTTACTGAAAACTACGTTTTAAATCAACTAGTTGTAAACAAAAATCTAAAAATTTGCACTTATCAAACCTCTTTGAGTTCAACCAAGATTGAGTTTTTAATAGATAACGGCAAAAGCATTACGCCAATCGAAGTTAAGGCCGAAACTAATTTAAAAGCTAAAAGTCTTAAAATGTTTAAAGAAAAATATCATCCTAATAAATCAATTAGAACTTCCTTGTCCACGTTTAAAGATAAAGGTGATTTAATCGATATTCCACTCTATTTAATCCAAGATTTAAATCAATTTATTAATTAACAACGAACTATTTTATAAAATAAGCAAGTTCAAGACGTACTTCTTTTCTTTTTATATCGTCGTTGTTATAACAAGTTGTTTCAATTCCGTCAAAAACAAAACCTTGCGAATGATAAAAATCAATAGCATTAACATTACAAGTTTGAGTTTCTAAAATAATTGCTCGATTATTATTTGCTTTTGCTAAATTTTTAGCATAGTTCATTAAACAAGTAGCAATTCCTCTCCTTCTATAATCTTTATCAACATAAAGCTCAGTTACTCTTAATCGATTAGACCACTTTTACTCACTAACTTCAATTACTCCTATTAGCTTCTCATTCTTTAAAACACCATAAGCCTTAGCATCAGGAAAATAATCTTGGTAAAGTTTATCAGGAAAATTATATTCTTCAGATGTGTGTGCAATTGGATTAGTCGGTTTTTTACGTGTGAGCTTTAAATTTACGTTATGAAGACTGTCTTCACTAAGTTCGACATCATAATATTCTTCACTTCTATATCCATTATCAAGAATATAATTTTTCCATTTTTCTTTGCTTAATAACTCTACCTTATAGACCATAATTTCTACAAAAATAACTAAGATTTGCAGCGTTTTAACACTTAATCTCAACCTTTTAATAAAATATTAACACATATTAAGGAGTAAGAAAAACCATTGAAAATAAACGATAAGTTCCTTCTAGATTTTCACTAATAAAATATGTCAAAGAACACGAAAGAAAAACTCCTTTCATTAATATAAAGGAGTTTATTTAAGAAAATTTAAAAATATTTTATTAAAAAGTTTAAAAATAATTATCGGCAGGTTGACTAACTTCTTTTTTCTCTTTCTTTCTAAAGATAGATTTTCTAATAGTAATATCAGCAAGATAAACAATAACAGCTGCAAGTAAAATCCAAACCATCAATGAAATGTAACTTGCTTCAGTTAATTGGTTGCTATCGATATCAAAATGAATATTGTTTTCAGCAAGTATTGACCCACCACATTGCGAAGCAAGTTGATTTAACAAAGTATTTTTGCTGTCATCAAAGAAATTAAATTCAGATGAATAATCAAAACTAAAAATAGTTTTTGTTTCTTCGACTAGTTCGTATTCGTTAGTTGCTGAATTTAATTTTGAAAATTTAACAGTCGCTTCATAAAAACCAACATTTGGTGTAGGTACTTTATAGCTAAATCTACTTCCATCATAAGTTAACTCATAGGATGAACTTTCAGAAGTTGCTAAGTCTTTAATTTCAATGCTTGCTTTTGCATTCTTTGTATCAGCATTTGTAGTTACTTTTACATCAGAAGTTGATCCATTAGAATCAAATTCAATATTTAAAAGCGATTTATTAAATCTATCTGGGAAGCTTTGATTAACCATATTTTTAAAGAAAGTTTTCCCAGCTGCTGCATTCCAAAATTTAGTTGTCCAACCAGTATCTAAAGATGAAGTAAAGGAAGACACTTTACCATTTCCAAAATCCCAATAGGCATATAAAGGAATTGCAATAACACTTAATTCATTTTCTGAATTGGTGTGAATATATTGAACGGAAACGACAGTACTTGCCCCACTTTTCATACGGCAATAATTAACACCCATTACGTTTTCTAAGTTATTATAAACTCCACCTTGAAGTGAAGGATCGTCTTTTAACATATAAATTACTGGTGAATCTTTTTCAATAACTGTATCAATAATTTCTTCTTCAATAGCATCAATGATTATGTCTTTTACGCCAGTTGCTGAATCAACATAACGATATTGTCCATTACCAAGTTTAGCAAGAGTTTTCATTAACTCTTCACCTTCTGAATCTTCCCCGCCAACATTAATAAATGAACAAGAAATATTTGAAAAGCCAAGTTCAGTAACATATTTTTTAACATCATCTGGAGAACTAACTTCACCATCAGACATAACAAATATATCTTTATACTCTGCAGTAACGCCTTGAATTTGCTTATAAGCTTCTTGTAAACCTGGAAGCATTTCAGTCCCGCCATTATCTTTAAGTCGATCAATCTTATCTTTAATATCTTGACGATTTTCTTCATTTCTAATGGTTGTCATTGTAACTGGAACAGTTGTACCACTTTCAAAAGTAACAACAGCGATAGAATCGTTTACATCGAGTTTATCAACAACAGCTTTCGCTGAAGAACGCGCCATATCTAGGTCATTTCCGCCCATTGAACCAGAAGTATCAATAACTAGAACTAAAGCTCGTGAATCATCTGGTTGATATTGAACAGGTAATAAATCATTATAAGAAACTAAGGCAGGATCATTTGTATTTCCAACATAAGTCGCATCAAAAGTGAAAAGTGATTTACCATAAACAGAAATCGCCGTTGATAAATTTGTAACAAGTTCTTCATAATGATTTAAAGAAGTTAAATCTAAGTCAGAAAAAACAATTTCATCGTAGTCAATTAAATCTTCAAGTAAATATGGAACGTCTTTTTTGCCAATATAAGAATCAATTGTTGTTTCTTCTGATAAATCAGCCATTTCTTCAAATTTATTAAGTTGAGATTGGGCTTCTCCGATAAATAAAATTTTAAAATCAGCTGAAACGGTTTGGATAAAAGAACGAACATTATTTTCTTCAAAAGTATCGTTAAATTTGTCTTCGCCTTCTTGTTTTTTAACTTCAACACGATATTCATATTCGCCTGCCGCGGAAGTATCTAAAGTAAAGCTAACTTCATTTAATCCACTTGATAAATAAGTATTTTTGCTCTCTTCAAGTTGGTCATTTCGATAAAGTTCAACTGTAACATTTGATGGAGTTGAAGCATTGATAAAGGCTTTAGCTTCTTCTTCTCTATTTAAATAAGTGTTATCAGTATAAAGTAAAGAAGTTAATGATATTTCTAGTGGAAAATAAGCCTTTAAGTTAATAACATCAACTGTTACACCTTGTTCCATTAAAGTTTCAATAGTATTTATTGCTTGTCCATCAGTTTCGTTTCCATCAGAAATTAAAACTATTCTTTTATAAGAATCTTTACTAAATTTTTCACTTGTATAAAGTAAAGCGTTTTCTAAATTTGTCGCCGTATAATCGAAAGAAGCATCGTTATATACATCATTTATGGAATTAAACGTACCACCAAGTTCAGTTAAAGTTTTAGCTTCTTTTGCAAAAGGTATGACGCCAACTTTTGTATTTGGTGTTTTTAAGGCTTCACTTGTAACGTTTTTAATTGCCTCATCAATTCGCTCAACAGAAGGTTTTTCACTAGCTGAAGCATCCGCTAAAATATAAACTTCAGTTGTTTTATCAATTGATAAATACATTGGATCCGCAAAAGCAATTGACACTAAAACTGCAATTACAATATGAAGAGAAAAAGAAATGAGATTTTTCTTAGTATATCTCTTCTCTTTTTTCATCAAAAAGAAACCAACTACAATTAAAGCAATTAGTGGAATAATTAAGAAAAGTAACCAAGGATTATTAAACTTAAAATTGTTCATGGCTATAAATCATCCAATCTGCTAAAAGAAAAACTAACGCAAGTACGACAACAACTATTAAACCTTCAAAAATACGGTCAGCTTTTTGTAGCTCATCTTTTAACGTAATAGTATAGGTATTTAAATCTTCAACTAGTGGATTTCTTTCATTTTTTGGGAAAGAACTAAAGATGTTAAGTTCTCTTGTTTTTCCAGTTGCAAGATCAACTTTAATTTCATAAGTTCCAACTTCTTTTAAATCATAACTTTGAATATCGCATGCATCTAAATATTCGGTGTTACCAGATGGCGTTATGATTTCGCAGTTTGTCGCTGTATCTGGGAAATTAAATGTTACTTCTTCATTAACTTCATAATTAAAATCACTTAAAATTGATGGATTTGAATAAGTGATACAATTTCTCATTAAAATAATAAAATCAGCAAGGAGAGGTAAATTGGAGTTATGTAAATCAAAATTAAAGACAATTTCTTTTTGATCATAAGCATTTCTTCCAGCGAAAATAAATGGAAGATTGTCGTAAGATAAAATTGTCGTAAATTTAGTGTTTAAAGTATAACGAAGGTAAGTTTTAATTGTGATTTCTCTTTTTACAAGATCTTTTGTTAATTCTTGATATAAAAGATCATCATTATTATTAGCATAACTAGCATTAATTCCAGGATCTTCGACGGTATATTCTTTTTGAACATAAAATCCAGCTTCTGGAATTGATTCACCGCAATTAAATAGCCATACTGCACTATCAACTGGTAATTTTTCTGGAGCATATCCATCAAAAATTACAACATCATACCCAACGGTTCCGGAAGTGAAAGAATAAAGTAAAGGTGAGATAGTTGTATATGAAATCTTAACATTATTTGAATTTAAAGCTTTAAAAACTGATTCAAAATAAAATGGTGAGAAACTAACAATTAAAACATTAGTTGTATCAAAATCAGTTGTGTTATAAACAATAAATTCGCTATCTTCTTTTAAGTAATCTTCATTTAAAATTTTTGCTTTTAATAAAGAATAATCATTATAAGCTTCATTAGTATTAGGAAGTTTTAGCTCAAACGTTGTTAATTCATTTTGCTTAACTTCTTGTTCAACTGTTCCTAAAGAAGCTTCATCAAGGAAAAACTCAACTTCTAAAGTTGTATCTTCATTAAATGAAGTAACATCAGCTTGAAAAATAGCCATTTCAACATTTTCTTCTTTAGTCGTGTCAAATCTTAAATCGCTGATTGCATAATTCTTGTTAGTATCACTAACATTAAAAGTATCAAATCCTTCTTTGTCTTTAACTTCTTTATCAGTATATAAAGAAAAATGACTGCCTTCACCTAAAGAAGACATGGATTGAGCAAGACTAAAAGCATTAGTAAGTTCGCTATCTGCATAATCAATTGTTACGCGGTCTAATATCGAATTAAAAATTGCTTTATCTTGAATACTTTCGCATATTGTTCTTGAATTTGAATCACTAACAATTAAAGTAAACGTTGAACCATTTGTCGCATTATTTACAGCTTCTTTAATTTTATTTTTAGCGGAGTCAAAGCGAGTTAATCCATCTTCGTTTTCCATTGCCATACTTGCTGAAGCATCTAAAATATAAACTTCATTTTCTGCTCCATTTTTAAAATTAAATACAGGATCTGCAAGGGAAAAACTTAAAAACGCAATACAAACGCATTGCATAATAAGGTTTAAAAGATTAGCAATTGAATTTAAAGGGTTCTTCTTTTTCAAGAACTTTTTACTTAAATCCCAAATATAAGAAGAGGAAACAACCTTTTCTTTATATTTATTTTTAATAATATAGATAATAATAAGGACAGGAATAGCAAGCAAAAGAAGAAGACCTAATGGAAATCTTAAACTCATCTAATCACCCCCTTATTAAATAATCTATTCATAAACAATTCTCTTAAGGAAATTGAGGTATCATAAAATGTAAAATCAGCCTCTCGAGAAGCACAATAATTTGTTAAACGATCTTGAACAAAATCTAGTGCTTTATGATAAGCATTCAAAACATCACGCGTTACATTTCCTTTAAAGAATTTATTGGTATCTTCAGCATCATAAAAGATATTTTTACCTCTTGAAGAAGGATTTATTTCTTCAGGAGCTAAAAGCTGAATACATAAAACATCACGATGTTTATCTCTTAAATAATCTATTGCTGATAAATAATCATTTTCTGTTAAAAAATCTGAAATGATGATGCTTTTACCATTTCCAAAACCAACATCACTTCTCATGATGGCATCCGACATAAAGACATCACCATCAAATTTAACATTATTTAATTTTGAAACATTTTCAAAAAACTTTTCTCGCCCAATTATCTTTTCAAAAAGTGGGATAATTGTATGCTCTTTTACTAGATAAATTGAGACTCTATCCATTTCTGAAACTGATAAATAAGCAAGAGATGCTGCTAAACGCAAAGCATATTCATCTTTATTAAAGTAAGACATTGATCTAGAAGCATCGACATAAATCTTGGTATACATCTGCTTTTCATCAAGATAAAGTTTTAAATAAAGTTGCTCAAATCGACCATATATATTCCAATCAATTTTTGAAATATCATCGCCTTCAACGTATTCTCTATAATCAGCAAATTCACATGATGTTCCATATTTTTTTGATTGGTGAGAACCACCAAAAAGGCCAGCAACATTGTCTTTTATTGCTAGCGAAAATAACTCAAGTTGAGATAAGAAACGTTCATCAATGATTTGCTTCATAAATTATTTACCTTTACGGGCTTCTTCGATTAATTTATTGATTACATCATCAACAGTTAAATTATCATTGATTGCATTATATGTAAGTTTAATTCTATGACGTAAAACAGGTTTTGCTAAAGCATCAATATCTTCATAAGAAACATTATAGTTTCCATTCATGAGCGCTTTTATCTTGGCGCCAGTAATCAAAGCTTGGCAAGCACGAGGTGAAGCACCAAATTTAATATATTTTTTAGCAACTTCTGAAGATTTATCAACTTCAGGATGTGTTCTATGAACAATTTTCATTGCATAATTCAAAACGTCTTCAATAATTGGAACACCAACTGCTAATTCACGCATATGTAAAATAGTTTGGCCATCAACAACTTTTTCAGCTCTTTCTTTTTGGTCTTCTTGAGTTAAATTAACAATATCTGCTAATTCCCTTTCGGTTGGATAAACCATGTTGAGTTTGAACATAAATCTATCCATTTGAGCCTCAGGAAGTGGATATGTACCATCTTGTTCAATTGGGTTTTGAGTTGCTAAAACGAAAAATGGCTCTTCCATCTTATAGGAAACGCCACTTACAGTAACCTTATGTTCTTGCATAACTTCAAGCATTGCTGCTTGAGTTTTTGGGGTAGCTCTGTTAATTTCGTCAGCTAAAATAATTTGAGAAAAAATAGGGCCCTTTTGGAAGGTTGAAACAAGGTTACCATCACTATCTTTACGAATAATATTTGTACCAGTAACATCATTAGGCATTAAATCTGGTGTAAATTGAATTCTTGAAAAAGGTAAAGATAAAGTTTGACCCATTGAACGAACAAGTCTAGTTTTTCCTGTACCTGGGACACCTTCAAGTAAAACGTTTCCGCCAGCAATAATTGCAATAATTACACTATCAACAACTTCATTTTGACCAATAATATCTCTATGAATTTGCTCCTTAATTTTTGTAGTTGCCTCACTAAATTCTTTAAGTAATTCTTCGCTCTCCATATAAATCTCCTTCTAATTTAATGTATTTTCCTTAAAATTAAGGATTTGTTTTATCTCCAACGTTGCCATAAAGTTCATCAAAATAATCACCGATGGCACCTTCTAAATCGTCATCTCCAGTATTTTTAGCATCATCACTAGCGTCGTTTTGATAATCGCCAATTACTTCGCCATATTCGGTTTGGCCATTTTCACCAGTATAAACTTTATCATTGCTGCCATATTGGGTTTCGCCACTTCCAGATCCAGCACCTTCACCTTGTCCTTGACCTTGACCTTCGCCTTCTTGGCCGCCACTTCCGGTACCGCTTCCATCGCCTTTATCGCCGTCACCGTTCCCTTCGCCGCCTTCAGCACCACCTTCTTCTCCTTCGTTAGCATCAGTTTCTTGATCGCCTTCATTGCCAACATCGCCTTCTTCGCCATCTTGGTTGTTGTTTGAACCACCTTGTTCAATATCTGAATCTTCAGTGGTTGATGGGTCAATAAGCTGATCCATTAACTTTTTAACATCTTCAGCTAATTGATCATTAGCTTTTTCTAAAGTTAAATCGGATTTAAGATTTTGAATTGCTTCTTCGATTGCTTTTTTTATTTGTTCTCTTGAATCAAGAATTAATTTATTAATGGCTGATGTACCAGCAGTAGAAGAAAGTTTGCTTTCAACGTTATTATAAATAGCTTCTAATTTTGCTAATAAATCTGAGAATGTTTTATAATTGGCATCACTTGATGGAACGCCGGAATTTTTAAGAACTTCTTTCAATTCATTAATTAAAGGTTTTAATTTATCTAAAACACCTTGTAGTGTAGAAATATATCCAACACTTTTCTCAATATCGGCAAAAGACTCTTCAAGACCATCAACATTAGCAGATTCAACTGCTTCACCAACTGGAGCAAAGTTTTCTTCTTTTTTAAGTTCAACACCAATTTCTTCTTTAGTGTTAACTTCATCTAAAGCTTCGTCAACTTTTCCTTTAGCAACTTGAACTTTATTGTATCTTGAAACAATGTCAACATCGCCCTTTAGATCAGCACGAAGTTCTTCTAAAATTTCGTATAATTTTTCTTTAAACGCTGCAGAAGCTTGACTTTTTCCAATATAATCTTTGATTGTATCAATGATTTCATCAGTTGCATCATCGAAATTTGGATCTTCGGCTTCAACAGTTAACATGTTAACAATATCTTGAGTAAAGAAAGATGTTGTAAACGCCCCTGCTCCTAATAATGGTAAAGGTAAACTTGCCATCGTAAGTTTAATAATCAATTTACGAGGATGATTAAGTTTAATACTTCTTTTTGCATCCTCTCTTTGTTTTTGAATAAGTAAAGAATCTTTATCTTTAAATTCGACCATTGTAGAAGCTTTTTCTCTGAGATTGAAATTTTGATCAATTCTTTTTGCAACATATTTATCGCTAATTCTATTAACTAAACAATAAATAAGAAGGGTAGCTACAAATACCAATAGACCAGAGCCAATAGCAATTAGATAAAAATACCAATCAGTTAATTTTGTAAGTTGAAAGACACAGATTAAGATTGCTGCTACAAGTAAGCAAGCACTAAATCCATAAATTGAGCCTTGTAATATTTTTTCTAATTTGAGTTTTCTATTAAATTCTTTTAACATAGTAGCTCCCTTCGTGAGTAATATTTGTTATCAAGCAATCCTTGTTACTTGAATTATGGTTGTGCAGGAAGTACCAGAGAATGTACCATTTCCATTGAATGCTCCTGATATACTTGGAGTAACAGTTAATTGGTAAATATGGCCATTTAATTCGAGGTGTCCACCAATAGTTTTGTAAGCTTTACCATTAGACACAACGTAAGTATCATACACTACCCATTTTTGATTTTCATTGTTTTCGTAAGCTTTTTTAATATTTTCAATAATTCCCTCTGAATAATTATAACCAGTAATCTCGACACTACCAGATGAAGTAGAAACTTTTTGCTCTTCGCATCCTAAATTGACATAAGGTAAATCAAAACCAAGACTATTATTAATTTCTGTTTTAGTATCTTCGTCAAAATCAGTAGCCGTACCTTCGAAACTAGAAGCTTTTGGTAAGAAAATTGCTGAAATAGAAAGTCCATTTTCATCATCATCGTATCTCGCATAACTAGATGAAGATAAGGTAAAGACAAGTGTCCCATTTTCTACTTCTTTTTTAGCTGTAAATTGTGGCATTTCATAACCATTAGCAAATGGATTATAAACAATGTCTTCATCTTTAAAGCCTTCCGCTTTAAGTTTATTCATCGCAACATACAAATAATATGGTTTGTAATTAACATAGTAAGAAGATAGACTAACGTATTTATTTCCAGTTGTAGTGTCGGAAGATGAAGAGAAAGAAAGATAAGAGCTCGCATCTGGGAGTAAAGCTTTAGGAAGGAATTCAGGTAAAGTTTCGCCTAATTCGCTTTCCATATTCTTTGTAATATCTTCGCCTTTAGAGAAGTCACTCCAACTAGCAAATTCATCAACTGCATCTTCAGGTTTTAAATCAACATAAATTGTTAATGTAATTGGATCCCATGAATCTTCTTCAAGAATGAATCTTACGGCGGTATTGTCATCTAATAAAGTATAGCCGTAAACACTATCACTAGTTGCTGTAGCTGTAAATTGACTATTTTCACAGGCTTGTTCAACTAAAGGCAAAACAGCATCATCCCAATTTCCGCCTGTAATTGTAATTTTCTTAACATCATTAAAGGTTTCGACTTCAGTAGTAGGTTTTTCTTTTCCTAAGTACATATAAGGAAGTTTTACGCCTGTTGGAAGTTCCTTTTCTAAGAAGGCTTTTGTATCAGCGCCCCATTCAGTTCTATCCCCAGGATTAAATACTTCGGTATACTCAAAAGATATACAAGGTCTATCATCATCGTCTTCTATTGTAATTGTAACAATATTTCCAGCTTCGTTTTTAGTTTCGGCAACAATGTAATGATATTCTGGCTCATAGTCATAAATTGTATAGCCAGCATTTGTTAATACAGTATTTGCGTTTTCATACAATCTGTCGCTTGTCGCATTTCCATAAATTTTAAGGACTTCATCGTCTTCATCATAAAATGCATATGGATTATCTGTGCCAAGATAAATATAAGGCAAATCTAAACCAACTCTATCTTTAATCTCTTGTTTAACAGCATCATTCCAAGTTCCAGTTTCTTTTGATGAATCATATTCTTCAACTGAGGTTATACTTCCGTTAATGAAGAATCCATAGTAACTGCTTTGGTGCATATCAATATCAATATTAACTTTTTTAGTACCAAAAGTTTTTTCAGCGTGAACATTACTTAGCCAAGCATCTTTATGATAATAAGTTGTAACGTGACCAAGAGCTACATTCCATTCAGCCTCGCTTAAAGCATCAATTAAGCACCACATATAGTACGAATGAGTGTCCATGTTAGCACTGCTAAAATCAATTTCAAGTTGACCATAATCGTCAAAAATAATTTCTCCTGAATCTTTTCCCATTTCAAAATGAGGTATAGTAACATCACTTCCTAAAACAGTTTTTAGATTAGTCAAACTTTCTGGGCTCCATTCAGATGCACCTGCTCCAGTATTATTAGCTCTTGTTATTTCTAAATAAGCAGTTTTTGAATCACCACTGCCTAAAGTAAATAAACCAACTTTATAAGTATGCTCTCCAGTATTTTTAAGAGCAACAACTAAAACTTCACCATCGGTTTCAATACTTCCGGTTGGTATATCTTCAAAACAATCAGTAGCAACATACCAATCATCTTGAGAAGTAAATTGTTCGGTAAATTGAGTTAAAATCCTTTCATCATATTTGCCGCCTCTAATAACTATCTTGTTATCACCATTTACAGCTGTGGAAAGATCTTCATCAATTCTTGGACTGGCAGTTCCTAAATAAATATAAGGAATAAGACTAATCTCATCGCCAAATTTTACTTGGAAAGAAGTTTTAATTTCTTCTGTATAATCTGTTAATGATTCTGGATGATAACCTTCCTCTCTACTTGCTTGTAAAGTTGGAACACCATCAGCATTTTTACCAATTATAACAGTGTAAAGTTCAAGTCCGATATCTCTTGTAAATGTAACACTACTATTAGCAGCGTCTTCAACTATTTCCCAAGTTTCATCATCTTCTAAAGTTGAATCTTCTTCAAATGCTTTTTTTGCAGCTGTTAAAATTGAGTCATTCCAAAGTTTGCCGACAATAGTAATATTTCTTTCACTTGTATTAGCTGTATCGATCGTTGGATAAACAGTTCCTAAATAGACATAAGGTAAAATATTTGTATTTAAAGACTTATCCATTGCAGAAAGGACTTCAGTAGACCAAGCTGTTTGATTAGTTGAGTCAAAAGCTTCTTCTAAACTAATTAAAACTTGTGCTTTTCCAAAAGAATTCTTTGATAATGTAACGCTAACTTTATTGCCGTTTTCTTCAGTTTTTGTTGCAAGCGTGGTAGTGAGGTCTTCCATATCAGGATTTGTAACTTCCCAACCGTCAAAAGCATTATCAAACTCAGCAAGAACCAAATCATTCCATGTTCCACCAGTTACAAGTATAGCGCCCTCTGCAGTAACTTCAGTTTCGTAATTAACTGTGCCTAAGTAAACAAAAGGGATAGTAAATCTACCTAAATGTTCACTCATTATTTTTGTAGTATTTTCATCCCAAGAATCAACTTTACTAGAATCAAATGGTTCATTATAAAAAGCTTTTAGTTCAAATAAGCCATCATATGTTTTTCCAACTTCAACTTCTACTTTAAGTAAATCATTTGTAGCATAGAAATTTTCACCAACCATTAAAGCATCCCAATAATGGTCTTTATATTCGGTTACAGCTGCATCAAGACTAGATTCTAAATAACTGGAACCTGTGATTTTTAAATATGATCTATATCCTTCATCTTCATCATTTTTAACAAATTCTGCATCAAGAGCGCCTTCTCCAAGATTAACATAAGGAAGAATTCCTCCGCCTAATGAACTCATCATTAACTTTGTGGTTTCTTCATCCCATGGTGAATCTGCTTCATCAATTAATCCTTCAGATGGATCTGGTTCTGGTTCGGGATCTGTTCCAGGTTCATCAGTTCCTGGGTGATCTTCACCAGGATTATCGGTTCCCGGATTATCCCCTCCTGGATTATCTTCTCCAGGTTTTTCTTCACAAACTGGACATTCAGTTTGGCCACAGCCTGCTAAACTAACTAATGATAAAAGAGCTGATACGCTTAAAATCACAAATTTTTTCTTCATAATTAAAACCCCAATATATTTTTTATTGGCGATTTACCGATGAATATCGCCAAGTGTAATGTTATATTTACATAGCTAGATGTTAAATTTAAGAAACTAGAATTTTAATATTTTCTTAATACTCTCTAGAATGATGTAGCAAGCCGCTTTGCTACATCAACTGTTTTTCCTTGGAAACAAGTCTCTGAATTTTAAGCTTGTTGAAGAACTGTAAATCAACTCCACTA
>OHFP01000817.1_pt1 | contig 13604 bp, 7 predicted proteins | sample 1567591 | NCBI WGS metagenome assembly OHFP01 (sample SAMEA3879547, study PRJEB24766) | human gut metagenome | biome: human-associated habitat; feature: feces | place: USA | collected 1985/1987 | reverse complement strand
TTGCGCCAAGACAAACATCCGCCGCAGACGACAGACACCTATGTCGTGTGTTGTGATTTGCTTTAAAATTCTTATCTTTGCGCCAAGACAAACATCACCGAGAGCAAAATGGAATTACAACAAGGAGTTGTGATTTGCTTTAAAATTCTTATCTTTGCGCCAAGACAAACATCTTTGACGAGTTTGTAAGCGATGAAATACAAGTTGTGATTTGCTTTAAAATTCTTATCTTTGCGCCAAGACAAACATCATGACCTACCAGCAAAGGCAGTGACAATAAGTTGTGATTTGCTTTAAAATTCTTATCTTTGCGCCAAGACAAACATCCAGGTCATTATAAGGATAGCTGGTTGAAGAGTTGTGATTTGCTTTAAAATTCTTATCTTTGCGCCAAGACAAACATCTATTTTGAAAATCAAACCTTTTGTTTCACGGTTGTGATTTGCTTTAAAATTCTTATCTTTGCGCCAAGACAAACATCCTGACTTACCATCGAGCACGTGCCGAACAAGTTGTGATTTGCTTTAAAATTCTTATCTTTGCGCCAAGACAAACATCCAAAAGCAAAGCAACAATTTAACGAACTTTGTTGTGATTTGCTTTAAAATTCTTATCTTTGCGCCAAGACAAACATCCGCAAGCGTTCACGGGACACACATTCGAGGGTTGTGATTTGCTTTAAAATTCTTATCTTTGCGCCAAGACAAACATCTCCGTGTCTGCATCATTTACGCTGTTAAAGGTTGTGATTTGCTTTAAAATTCTTATCTTTGCGCCAAGACAAACATCTACAAAGTTATGAATTTAATTCCAATTCTGTTGTGATTTGCTTTAAAATTCTTATCTTTGCGCCAAGACAAACATCCGACTGTATTCGACCTTACAGACGGTGAACGTTGTGATTTGCTTTAAAATTCTTATCTTTGCGCCAAGACAAACATCCAGTTGTCGTTAACATCGGTGGCGGACGTAGTTGTGATTTGCTTTAAAATTCTTATCTTTGCGCCAAGACAAACATCGATTGTGAGCGAAAACAGAATGAAATAACAGTTGTGATTTGCTTTAAAATTCTTATCTTTGCGCCAAGACAAACATCGTAATAACGGTAATTTACTTTTGGGCAACAGTTGTGATTTGCTTTAAAATTCTTATCTTTGCGCCAAGACAAACATCATATAACAACATAATTCCCTGCAAGGGATAGTTGTGATTTGCTTTAAAATTCTTATCTTTGCGCCAAGACAAACATCAGCGGTTAAGATGGCGAATATATCTAAGAGTTGTGATTTGCTTTAAAATTCTTATCTTTGCGCCAAGACAAACATCAATACTTACTTCAAACGTGACTATAAGTAGTTGTGATTTGCTTTAAAATTCTTATCTTTGCGCCAAGACAAACATCTTGAACGACAAATCCTCCTTTCCAATTCAGGTTGTGATTTGCTTTAAAATTCTTATCTTTGCGCCAAGACAAACATCTATTTAACCAGCAGGGCGCAAGCCCTGCAGTTGTGATTTGCTTTAAAATTCTTATCTTTGCGCCAAGACAAACATCTAATCTTGCTTTATATAGCAAAAAGAAACGGTTGTGATTTGCTTTAAAATTCTTATCTTTGCGCCAAGACAAACATCACTCCGTTGCTTTAAGGTCGGTTAATGCGTGTTGTGATTTGCTTTAAAATTCTTATCTTTGCGCCAAGACAAACATCGAAAGACCTGCAAGGCAAAGGAATAGGCAAGTTGTGATTTGCTTTAAAATTCTTATCTTTGCGCCAAGACAAACATCATCAACGAGCAATCAACGAGCAAAACGCAAGTTGTGATTTGCTTTAAAATTCTTATCTTTGCGCCAAGACAAACATCAGTGATTATATAATAATCATAAAATCGCCGGTTGTGATTTGCTTTAAAATTCTTATCTTTGCGCCAAGACAAACATCAAACCTAACTTTGCCATAACGCTGTTATAGTTGTGATTTGCTTTAAAATTCTTATCTTTGCGCCAAGACAAACATCTGAAAATAGCGGAGTATCTGAAAAGTCTGAGTTGTGATTTGCTTTAAAATTCTTATCTTTGCGCCAAGACAAACATCCACGGCATCCGCAGAACTCGCCCTCGTAAGTTGTGATTTGCTTTAAAATTCTTATCTTTGCGCCAAGACAAACATCGCCTTAACCATAGCAAAATATGCGAGATATGTTGTGATTTGCTTTAAAATTCTTATCTTTGCGCCAAGACAAACATCTGCTCATAAAGAAAGGAGATAAATCAGTTTGTTGTGATTTGCTTTAAAATTCTTATCTTTGCGCCAAGACAAACATCTGCCGAGCTTCATAGCGTTGGCGAGCATATGTTGTGATTTGCTTTAAAATTCTTATCTTTGCGCCAAGACAAACATCCGACGACAGAGAACGGAGGGGACAACCTGTGTTGTGATTTGCTTTAAAATTCTTATCTTTGCGCCAAGACAAACATCCCATACGGATACGCCCCACCTCGATAGTGTGTTGTGATTTGCTTTAAAATTCTTATCTTTGCGCCAAGACAAACATCTGCGCAGATGCAGACCGTAGCAGTTATCGCGTTGTGATTTGCTTTAAAATTCTTATCTTTGCGCCAAGACAAACATCACGATTACGGTAAAACACTGATAATCAGTGAGATATAAGATAAATTAGAAAATATAAAAAGATGGTTGTCTAAATGTCAAATCCGGCTATTAAGCCGGATTTGACGTTTCAAGAGAATAAGTCGAAACTATTTAGAATACCACCAAAGACCATGAACTGAGCGCGACAAACAGAAGAATATTGTTAAATAAACATAAATGTCAGAATAATTCAAGTTGTTGACCAGGAGCATTAGGCTCTACCGGTTTCTTGCCATAAAACAGCTCTATGGCGCCGAACTGCTTGTCGGTGATACAAAGTACACCTACATGTCCGTACTTGGGAAGGAACGACTTAACACGCTTGATGTGCACTTGGGCATTCTCCATGCTGGCACAATGACGGACATAAATAGAGAACTGGAACATCGTGAAACCGTCGCGTTGCAGGTTCTTGCGGAACAAGGCATAGGCCTGCTTGTCCCTCTTTGTCTCTGTAGGAAGGTCGAAGAAAACAAGTATCCACATAATCCTGTATTCGCTGAAACGGTCTGACATATTCAATTTTGTTTATTTCACATCTCTGGGTAGGCTATTCGGCGGGCCTCTCCGTTAAAGCATTTATACAGCGACGCCGTAGTCTGTGTTGCCGCCACCATCAACGGACTGCGCTTGCCACCTATTCTAACATCAATGACGGGTATGCCGAGCAGCCGCATTTTCAGGTCTTTCGTAATATCTTCAGGTATGTCTATGCCGTACTCAGCGGCTATTCCGTACACGAGCTCGTCCACATACGGACGGTATGGTTCCATTATGTCGTCTGCCAGGCAATAAGCATTATAACGGTTATGGTGGTGAATGCCAAGCGTGGGCAACAGTCCGCTCGACACGAGCGAGCGGGCTATTACGGCACGCAAGATGGCATAACCATAGTTAAGAAGATTGTTGGGCGGAATGCCCTGACGGTCACGGGTGAAGCCGTCAAGGCCAGGTATGCCGTCAAACAGATTTTTCCAGTAATACGCCGCCGCACGGCCTTCAAGATTGTCTGTATCGCCGCTGCGCACATCGGCCGACCAACGGCGCATACATCCCGTCTCAGCCCCTGCGCATTGTGCAAGAACTGCTGCCTGATTATCTATTTTCGCCTTGACTGTCTGCTGCCAAAGCTGCTTTTTCAGCGGCAGCGACGCGTCAAGCTGGTCACGGAAACGCTCGCTCTGTAAAGTGTTACCGCAAAGCGGGAGCATAAGGCCTACCGGCATACTGCGGCTGTCGCACGTTATTACCGAACAGTTATTTTCGAGAAGCGCCTCGAGCAACCCTTCCGTCAAAGTTATCTGCTTATTGTCAAGCACCACAACGCCTATGTCCTCGACAGGAACAGTCCTCACCGCTTCTTTTTTCAACTCTTCCGGCATGTCGCTTTTCTCCACCTCCGGCAGGCGTATAACCAGCTGTCTGTCTTTCAACGAAAGATAGGCCGGGTTGGTGAAACACAGTGTTCGTTTTATCATGGCTTCTTTCCATTTATTTCAATAATATTGCCTATTCTGTCGACTTTTATCGGAACGCATGTTTCTTTTATCATTTCTCCGGTAATGGCACGTTCCATCTTGTTCAACGAAGAAAATTCATACTTGTCAACAACAACGTTTGCAACTTCATACTTTATAAAAAAACATTGATAACCAGAAGATGAAACCATCTTATAAATCCTACTCTTATCCAGCGGCATATTTATCATTCCACGTTCAATATCCTCTTTTGTAGGAAGATACACAAGATCATTCGGAGAAAGTACAAACGCAGGCTCATTGCCATCGGCATTGGCCGGAGCTATAGACAATCCGGCTTTTGCACGTTTCACGGCTTCATAAAGCGGGATGGTTGCGTACGAACGTTTCTTCTTTATATCGCCGGTAACTTTATCAAATTCTTCCGTCTCGTAAACGGCAAAGAAAAGGTTTGTGCCTTTTGCCGCTTCCACAAACTTCGCTGCTTTGTTACCCCGTTTGCCAACAGGGTATTTGTCAGCTTTTTCATACACACGTACTTTGTATATCGGCTGATGAAACTTGCCGCTGTTCAAGATGGTGATATTACGGTTCATGGCTTCTATACCATCAGGTGAAAAAGCCTGCTCGGCATTGTCGTCGTAAGACTCAAGATGGCGCAACAATATTTTCTGTATCCCTGTATCAGTAACTGACTCTATACGTTTACGCGTAAAACTTGTATCAAGAGACTTACGTGTAGCGAAATATCTGTCTTTTACGTTACCGTCCTTATCAAGGATATCGTTCGAAAAGTAATATATTTTTATCTTCGTTGGGTTGAAATCATGCCATACGTCCTTATTCGACTCAAAATATTGTTTTATTCCCTTATCGTCATAACCAAGTTCAAGCATGGCCGTAATCTTGCGTTTCAAGTCCTTCTCTACTATAGCTTTCGGACATTTCAACGCCTCCTTCAACGCAACCTCACGTACGAAACGCAGGTTCACCTCTCCAAAGACAGTTTCCTTATGAAGCGGTTTGCGCACAGCCCAACTGTCGCCCTTGGCCTGATGTAACATAGACTTCTTGCCGTTATCGAAATGCTGGTATCTGTTTGTTGTCTTGTTGATTATCCTTAGATTCTGTTTGAAGCTCACGACAATGTCCCGCAAGACTGTTTCAACATCTGTGGTGAATGCAGGCCAAGGCTTCATGAACTCCCTTGCAACGGATATGGTCTTGCGCTCACCGTTTCTTATAACTTCCGTTTGCTCATAACGTCTCAGCTTACGTGACAATTGATAGCGGTTGGCATTGTTTTTAGACATTGCTGCCTCGTTGTTAAGCAGGTTCACATGTTCCCTCGTAGTGCATGCTATCACCATCGCGTCCATGGCATGATGGCGGTGGTCTATCCTCTTCTTGTTGAATCCCTTTTGCATATCAAGAGGCATGTCGGGTATCTCATGTCCGGAAGCGCTTGTCGTCGTAAACTTGCCCGTACCGGTTAACTCGTTAAGACGCTTAAAACGCGGCAGTATGATACGGTTCCAAACGTCCTTTACTCCCCAATCCTTTTTCAGCCTGTCGGTTATCGCGCCGTTGGTGACAATGACATTCTTGGAAATGTCCTGCTCCTCTCCTTCCTCGCGCACAATGTTCGACATGAGCGTCTTGACCAACTTGCTTATATACCGGCTGTCGTTAAGCTGGCGCTCTATGAAATCGTCAGGAATGTCGTCCATGAGCAGCTTACGCATTTTGGGCTGATTGTTCTTGTAGTTGTTCGCAACGAGACGTTCGTATTCCTCAACGCTCAAGACTGTAGCGGTAGTGCCGTTGCCGAGCTCTACAACCTGTCCGTGTTTCTCCTTTATAAACTCCATGCCGAGCATTCTGTCCTTCAACGCGTTGACGGCCGACTCGCATATCACCTTGTTTGAGAACGAATCGTCGAAATAACGCGACTGCGGAATGATATGCTCTATCTGGTAATCCGTAGTGAAAAGCCTCGCAAGCGGTATGAACCTGCCTGTGTATGGCGACAGATATTTCTGGTCGAGCCACAGTTTATAGCGCATGACTTCATTGTGCGTAGGCCGTTTCTTCACGTCCGTCTCGCTCAATTTCTTCATTATAGCACTGATGTCATCCTCAATCTCACCGACACTGCCGAGCACGCCATCCTCATAAATGCGCAACAGTTCCTGCTGGCTTGGAGAATAAGGACGTACGTTATCTATACCGAACTCCGGATTAATAAATTCAGTCAGCAGCACCTTGGCCCTTATGTTAGCATTCTCGTTGTCCGTTATCCGCTGCGTTGCCTTCTTGCGCTGGTCGGCCGTCTGCTTCATCTCACGCCCCATTTCGATGTGTATCTCGTCTATCGTGCCGTATCTCCTCCAAATGTCGCGCACCGTACGCAGCGTCTCAGTAACCACCTGCTCAACTATCGGATTGCGCAATGAATGCTGCTTAAAATGCCTCAGGTACGTATCTACATCCTCGGGAGAGGTCCATTTTGTTACTTCCTTAGCTTCAGAATGGCGGTCATAGACTACATAACACGCCAGCCAAAGCGGCAGACCGCTGAATTGTGTTATATCCGTCAGGTTGATGGCTTTTTCCCTTACCCTGTCTTTTATCGTCTCGTCATATTCTCCGTTTATTATGTTCTCTATGCGACTACGGGTGTTTTCATCAATATCGCCTTCACTCCAATGACTACCAACACGCATAAGAGGCAACAATCTCTTTATCGCCTTCTCGGAATAAGCGCCATACTCTTTCTTGAACGGCGGAAATTTGGAGAATACTTCCACGAACTTGTCACCAAGACCATGTTTTCCTGCAAAAGTTATCAATGCCCGATTTAGCTCCTGCTTGTCCTCAACAGAGTAAAAAATGTGCCAAAGGCTCTTCTCTACGTCTTTGGTAAGAATGCCTTTATCTACGCCGGCTTTTTCGAGAAACTCCAACATTTTTCCGCGCGTTTCGTTGCATGGATACGTTTTGTCCTCAACGTAGTTCCAGCGATAAGGCAACGGTACGTCCTTGCCACGCGGCTTCTTTATTTTGAAATACTTTACAAATAATGCTTCCTGGCTTATGTTCTGACAGTCGTTAAGCCAGTCAAACAGTTTCACTTGGTCATCAACCGTAGCTATAAACTCATCAGTCACGTCAACGTCAACACGCAATATTCCGTCAATCTCCTTCTGTCGTTGGTATATCCGCAAATTGGCTACAAACTGCCGGAGGCGGAACTCCTGGTACAGTGGATTTGACTTGGCAATACATTTTACTGGAACCGCCTTCTGCTCACCGGTCTCTTTGTCAACATAAGCGTGCGATTCGTAAGGACAGTCGTCTATGAGCGACTTCTTGCTTTTCAACGGACGTTGGTAAAAGATGATGTTATCAACGAACAGGTAGGTAAACCCTCGCCCCTCAATAGAATGCCTGTAAGCGTCGTTTGTACCGTAAAGTTCATTCAAACATGCTTCATAAAGGGCTTCGTCGCGTAATTCAGGGATGAAGTTTATCTGTGCGTCAAGTATTCTTCTGAGTTCCTCACGGTAATACTTGCGCTCCACTGTACGCACGAGCTTGCCCTTGATCTTCTGCTTCGGGTCAGCCAACAGGGCTTCATATATGTATTCACCCACGGTCTTACCCGACCTGTCAATATCCGCCTCGGTTCTTTTCTTGACAAGAGTCCAGTCGTCTTCCTTCGGCATACGGAACGAACGCTTCACAGTTCCGTCCTTATCTGTCTTCGGCTTGCCATCATTATCGAGCTGGGTCGTAACGATAAACTCCTTGACCTTACCTATCCAGTCGGGAGGTGTTGGCGCAGGACGATGGTACACCATACCGTTCTCCAGCATTATGTCATACCATGTGTCCTTGCCCTTGCGCTCACCGGTGTCAACAACGTCAACCACCTTCAAGGCATAAAACTCCTCCAGTTTACTCTTGTCACCATCAGTATCCTCGCCTCGCAACTGGTAATATCCGCGTTTGTGGTTGAAATTAAGCAGTATCCAGGCCAGTTCCTGCTTTGTTATGGCCTGTGTCAGGGCTTTCTTGCGCAGATAGTATATCGTCCAGTCATACGGCACAAGCCCGCCATCACCGAGCCACTGGCCCTGATATTGCCTGAAATCATCAAGCATCCCGACGTACGAGTCCTTGAACACAAACTCATACTTACCGTCGTCATTCCTGCGCCATGCCAGCTTGCAGCCGTCAGGCTCCTTAAATTTGCCGTAACGTGTCAGCTCTGCAGCGTAATGATCGGGCAGGAATCCCATTACGTCGAGCACTCTGTTGAGCCGCTCACGCCTTAACAGACAACGCTCGCGCAGGCGCCGTATGCCGCGGTAGCCTGTGCGCTCAGCAGTCTGTGATACCGAGTTGCCGTTTTCAAAATCACCTTGAATAGCGGCGTCCATAGGTATTATACGGCTGCCGCCAGCCTCTATACGTTCGATAAATTCCGGTCCGTCACTGTCATTTCTTCTTATGACCAATGCCCAACCTATACTGTTAGGTCCGAGGTCGAGTCCCAATATTCTTTTCATGGTGTTGGTGTTAGCAATATTAGATTTCGCAAATATAGTAAATAAAAACGACAATCGGTGTCGTTTCATGTGGTTATTTCGCGCCGCCGCACGTGATGGACTACTATGAAAAAGGCCGTGCCCGGTGGAGGATGTAACCTCCGCCGGGCACGGCTTTAAGCAGATAATTGTCGTTTTATCAGTACAGCGACGTCTTGCCTGCCAGGGTGTCGTAGTTATTCTTCAGGTCGGTCCAGTCAACCTTCACCTTGGTGCTTATGCCGTTGATGTACTTCTCGATGTTGGTGTATCCGTCGCCGGTGCAGTCGCCGTTGGCGTCAGAGGGGTCGTTGGGGTTCAGGCCAGCGGCTATCTCCCAGTCGTCGGGCATGCCGTCGCCGTCGGTGTCAACGCGCGGTTCTCCCTTGTATTCGGGATATCCGCCCATCTGGCGCGGGTCGGTGATGATACCGAGCTTGTAAGAGTCCTTGGGCAGACGGCGGTACTTGAAGGTGCCGTCTTCGTTCATTGACTTCTCGCTCATGCCCCAGTGGTCGCCGTAGGGGTTGTCCTTGGGCAGCTTGTCTACGTAGTATGCCTTGCCGGTGCGCACCTCCTCGATGATACGCTGGTCGACGATGTCACGTGTAGGCAGTGTCGCGCCCACGTTCTCGAGCACGTAGTCGAATGTCTTGTCAGACGGCAGGATGGTCATGTGTGCCATTTCGAATGGCTCGTCGGATTTCATGAGTGCCTTTACGTCTTCGGGTATCTGTGTGCCGTCGCCGATGTCGGATACCTGTATTCCGCCGTCCCAGTTGTCCTTGGTCACGCGCTCGTTGCCTTCAACGATGTTGCCGATGGCGAACACGCGGCCGTATTGCGGCCACGGGAAGAGCTTTTTGCTGCGGCTTTCGGCCTTGATGATACGGTAGCCCACGGGCGAGTCTTTCGGTGTGAGCGGTCCGGGCTTGTAGTAGTTGTTGATGAAGTTGCTCATCGTAGAGTACTCACCGCCGTCGGCCGTGCGGTGAACCCAGTTGTAGATTACGTTGTTCACGAAGTTGAACACTCCGCCCCATCCGATTGACGGGTTACGTCCGGTGTTGTCGGCCCAGAGGTTGCGCATGAACGTTGTGTTCTCGCCGCCGATGGTTGAGCCGAAGGCGTGGTTGTATGTGTCAAGACCTTTTGCCGAGATGGTGTTCTGGATGGTAACGTTGACCGTCGGGTCTTTTCTTGAGGGCTTGCCGTCGTTCATGCTGTACATGTGGCGGTAGAAGGAGATGTTCTCGTCGAGTCCCCACTCGCACGAGCAGTGGTCAATCATGATGTTGCCCACGGGGTTGCCGCCGAAGGAGTCCTCACGGTACCATACGTTGGTGGCGCCGCGGCGGAAGCGCATGTGGCGCACGATGACGTCGTGGGTGTTGACCTGGAACGACTGTCCTGCTATACAGATACCGTCGCCCGGGGCTGTCTGTCCCGCTATCGTGACGTAGGGAGCGCGCAGGATGATAGGCGTCTCGAGCTTGATTATTCCTGAAACGTTGAACACGATTATGCGGGCACCGCCCTGCTCGCAAGCCCAGCGGAACGAGCCGGGGCCCGAGTCGTTAAGGTTGGTAACGACGAGCACCTTGCCGCCGCGTCCGCCCTGTGTGTACATGCCGCCGCCCTCAGCACCGGGGAATGCGGGTATCTTTGCCTGCTTGAGGTCATACGGACGGAACGCCCATGGCACGTAGGGGCGGCCGTTCTCCATGGCCTCTTTCTTAACTATGGGTAATGCTACTGCCCACGCCGAGTCAGAATGTGCCGTCCAGACCTTGGTGAGCGAGTCAATCTTGGCCTTGCCCTCAGGCGTCAGCTGAGGATACTGCGCCATAACTGACTGCGTCCCCAGTCCCATGGCCAGAGCCGCAATCGCCAATGTTTTCTTGTCCATAAAAATATGCGTTATTGTTAAAAAGATTACGTTATTTGCATATATGACGGACAAAGTGCGAAAAAGTAATGTCGGTTTAACATATTTTTATTTGGTAGTTAAAGAAGTTTTTTAGGAGTTAAAGGAGTTAAAGGAGTTATCGCTCCCTATCGGTCGCTAGAAGTTAAAGCCAAATGCTTTATTTCAGGAGTTAAGACAATAGATTTTATACTATCGCTATTTCATAGATAACCATTGTCATGCATTCAGGCAGAAAAGGCGCCACAGCGGAAGGCCGCAAATGGCATGACAAAAGGGCGCAGACGACACGCCGGAATGCCGCAAACCGCATCGTGATTTGCGGCATTTTATGGTTGTGGGGGGGTTGGGTATTTGGTTGTGGGACTAATTGGCCGAATAAGGCTAATAAGCCCAATAAGCCGTATGCGCCATTGACTAAAACCGGCAAGGCAAACTAAGCTCTTTCTCTCGGGGAGGTTGGGAGGGGGCTTCCATTAAGAATGGTTGGGAGGGGCTTCCCCTCGGGGAGGTTGAGGGTGGGTATGTTATAATAATTTATTTGCTTATTATGAATTATTTTGTACCTTTGCACCCGAAGATTATAAACGTTTATACAAAGATATGTCATTAAAATGTGGTATTGTGGGATTGCCTAACGTGGGCAAGTCCACGCTTTTCAACTGCGTGTCGAGCGCAAAGGCGCAGGCCGCCAACTTCCCTTTCTGCACCATAGAGCCTAACGTGGGCATGATTACCGTGCCCGACGAGCGGCTTACTAAGCTGGCCGAGATTGTACATCCGGGACGCATTGTGCCCGCTACGTGCGAGATTGTCGACATAGCCGGACTGGTGAAGGGCGCCTCGAAGGGCGAGGGACTGGGCAACAAGTTCCTCGGAAATATACGCGAGACCGACGCCATCATTCACGTGCTGCGCTGCTTTGACGACGAAAACATAACCCACGTTGACGGCACCATCGACCCGATACGCGACAAGGAGATTATCGACACCGAGCTGCAACTGAAAGACCTCGAGACCATCGAGGGCCGTCTGTCTAAGCAGCAGAAGGTGGCCGCCGCGGGCAACAAGGACGCAAAGGTGGAGGTAACGGTACTGGAAGCGTACAAGGAGGCGCTCGAACAGGGCAAGAACGCCCGCATAGTAGAGTTCGAGTCGAAAGAGGAGCAGCAGGCCGCACGCAACCTCTTCCTGCTCACGGCCAAGCCCGTATTGTACGTTTGCAACGTCGACGAGGCGTCGGCAAAGGACGGCAACGACTACAGCCGCCGCGTAGAGGAGATAGCCAAGGAGGAAGGCGCCGAGGTGCTGGTAATCGCCGCCAAGACCGAGGAGGACATCGCTGGCTTCGAGAGCTACGAGGACAAGCGGATGTTCCTCGACGAACTGGGCCTGGAGGAGAGCGGAGTGAACCGCCTTATCAAGAAGGCCTACTCGCTGCTCGACCTGCAGACGTTCATCACCGCCGGCGAGATGGAGGTGAAGGCGTGGACGTACAAGAGGGGCTGGAAGGCTCCGCAGTGCGCCGGCGTTATCCACTCCGACTTCGAGAAGGGCTTTATCCGCGCCGAGGTAATCAAGTACGACGACTACATCAAGTACGGCTCTGAGGCCGCCGTGCGCGAAGCCGGCAAATTAGGCATAGAAGGCAAGGACTACGTAGTGCAGGACGGAGATATCATGCACTTCAGGTTTAATGTGTAAATATCAAGTAGTTAGAGTAGTTAAAGGAGTTACCGCTCCCGTTGGTCGCTAAGTAGTTAAAGTCAAATGCCTTGACTATTAGCCATTTATTTCACATTACAAGCAAAAGTAATGACTTTAACTACTTTAACTACATTAACTACTTTAACTACTGAATAAATATGAACCAATTACTATCCATCCTCTGGAACCCCGACCTCGTGGCGTTCAGCATAGGGAGCTTCTCGTTCCGCTGGTACTCGCTGTGCTGGCTGCTCGGCCTGCTGGCGGCATACCTCATCGTCAAGCGCCTGTACAAGGAGCAGAAGATAAAGCCCGAGCTGTTCGACCCGCTCTTCATCTACTGCTTCGTCGGCATACTGATAGGCTCGCGCCTGGGCCACTGCCTGTTCTACGAGCCCGACTACTTCCTGTCGTCATGGCGCCACGTGGTGGAGATGTTCCTGCCGATACACTTCATGGCCGACGGCTCGTGGAAGTTCACCGGCTACGAGGGACTGGCCAGTCACGGCGGCACCATCGGACTCATCATCGCCCTCTGGCTGTACGTGCGCCACACGAAGGTCAACCTCTGGCGCGTGCTTGACAACGTGGCGATAGCCACTCCCACCACGGCGTGCCTCATACGACTGGGCAACCTTATGAACTCCGAGATAATAGGCAAGGTAACCGACGTGCCCTGGGCGTTCATCTTCGAGCGCGTGGACATGTATCCGCGCCATCCGGGGCAGCTCTACGAGGCGCTGGCCTACGCCGTTTTTTTCTTCATCGGATGGTACATGTACCGCAAACGGCCCGAGCGCGTGGGCACGGGATTCTTCTTCGGACTGTGCATAACGCTTATCTTCACCGCCCGCTTCTTCATCGAGTTCACAAAGGACATTCAGGAGTCGTTCGAGGCCGACATGCTGCTTAACATGGGCCAGCTGCTCAGCATTCCGTTCGTCATCGTCGGCCTGCTCTGCATGTTCAACCGTCCGCTGATGAGACGGCTCGGGGCTGAGAGATAATCCAACCGCATACAGGCATGCAACCTACAGGCCGCAAGGCCGACCGAAACCACCATCCACAGCGCTTCAGAAGCCGCAACGGCATGTAATGCCGCCCGTTGTGTAACCAGTGTGTTTACAGACGGGAAAATAAGGCAGCGCGTGGATGGTGGTTTTACGTTTTTTTCGCTATATTTGTTTCACGAATACAGGAGGCGGTTCGGCAATGTCAAGTTAAAAAACTTTGTTTTTTTCTTGCCATT
>OHFP01000804.1_pt1 | contig 13765 bp, 13 predicted proteins | sample 1567591 | NCBI WGS metagenome assembly OHFP01 (sample SAMEA3879547, study PRJEB24766) | human gut metagenome | biome: human-associated habitat; feature: feces | place: USA | collected 1985/1987 | reverse complement strand
CGGTTCATATTTTCTGCCGTGTCGGCCCCGGGGTCGGCGGGCAGCTGCTGCAGGCGCACCACCGCCGTCTCGCTCTGGCCCTGCCACTGGGCCTCCACATCCTGATATTTTACCGCCTGCACGGCCTCCACGCCGTCCACGGCGGCAATGGCGGCAAGCGCTTCGCCGCGGAAGCCAAGGGTGTGGATGTGGCCCAGATCCTCGGCACTGGCAATTTTGCTGGTTGCGTGGCGCACAAAAGCTTTATCAATATACTCTGCCTCAATGCCGCTACCGTTATCCGCAATTTGCAGCTGTTGAATGCCGCCGCGCACGATGGAGAGCGTAATCTGCGTTGCACCGGCGTCAATGGCGTTTTCCAGCAGCTCCTTTGCAACCGAAGCAGGCCGCTCCACCACCTCGCCTGCGGCGATCAGTTCAGCAGTATGCTTATCCAGTACGCGAATTTCTGCCATGGGGTACCTCTTTCTAGGTCAGGGGGTGTTTTTCTGCTTAAAGTTTAGCGTTTGAACAATGTATTTACTTCAGCGCCTGTTTCAGTTCATACAAAAAGTTCAGTGCTTCGATGGGGGTCAGGGTCTCAATATCCAGGCTGTTCAGCTTGTCCACAACTTCGCTGGGCACGGCGGGGTTGTTATAGGCTTCCACCGTTTCAAAATCCAGCTGCATGGCCTTGTTGGCGCCGGGAGCTGTGGCTTCCAGCTGGCGCAGCACGGCGTGGGCACGCTTGATCACGGCCTCCGGCAGACCGGCCAGTTTGGCGACTTCAATGCCATAGCTGTCATCCGCCGGGCCCTGCACAATGCGCCGCAGGAAGGTGATATCCTCCCCGCGCTTTTTGACGGCGATGTTATAGTTTTTAATGCCGTCCACATCCTGGTCCATGCTGGTCAGCTCATGGTAATGGGTAGCGAACAAGGTTTTGCAGCCGATGTTATCGCAGATATACTCCACCACGGCGCGGGCAATGCTCATGCCGTCAAAGGTGGAGGTGCCGCGGCCGATCTCGTCCAGCACCACAAGGCTTTTGGCGGTGGCATTTTTCAGGATCTCTGCCACCTCGGTCATCTCCACCATAAAGGTGGACTGACCGGCAGACAGGTCGTCCGACGCGCCGATGCGGGTGAAGATGGCATCCACCACGCCCACGTGGCAGCTGGATGCCGGCACGAAGGAACCGATCTGCGCCATCAGTGCAATCAGTGCATTCTGACGCATATACGTAGATTTACCCGCCATGTTAGGGCCGGTGATGATCAGGCAGCGGTCGGTGGTGCAGTTGAGGGTGGTGTCGTTGGGCACAAACAGGCTGCCCTTGAGCATCTGCTCTACCACAGGGTGACGTCCCTCCGTGATGGTCAGCTCGTCGCTGTCATCCACAACGGGGCGGCAATAGTTGTTTTCTGCCGCTGCCTGCGCCAGCGCAGTGAGAACATCCAGCTCTGCAACCGCGTTTGCCGTGCGCTGGATGCGGTCCAGCTGAGCGCTGATGCTTTCCAGCAATTCACTGAACAGGCGGTGTTCCAGCGTGATCAGCCGCTCGTGCGCACCTAAGATCTTGCTTTCCAGCTCCTTGAGCTCCTGCGTGATGTAGCGCTCGCCGCTGGTCAGAGTCTGCTTGCGGATGTAGGTCTCCGGCACCTGTGCCTTGTAGGAATTGCTGACCTCGATATAGTAGCCAAACACATGGTTATAGCCGATCTTCAGCTTGGGGATGCCGGTCTCCTGCCGCAGACGGGCTTCCAGCTGCGCCAGAACGCCCTTGGTATTGTCGCGGATGGAGCGCAGCTCGTCCACCTCGGCATGGTAGCCTTTGGCAATGACCCCGCCATCCTTGAGGGTGGAAGGTGCTTCTGGGTCCACCGCTGCATAGATGCGGGCCTTGATATCCTCCAACGGGTCGATCTGTGCTGCCAGCTCGGAAAGCTCCGGGCAGTTGCAGGCTTCAGCCTGCCTGCGTAGGCCGGGCAGACGGTCGCAGGTCTGGGCCAGCGTATAGATTTCCTTGGGTGTGGCTGAGCCATAGACCGTCCGGGTCATCAGGCGTTCCATGTCCGCAATGTAGTGCAGCTCTTCCACAAGATCGCCCCGGGCCATGGTCTGCTTTACCAGACTTTCCACAGCGTTCAGGCGGTGGTTGATGAGCTGACTGGAAATGAGCGGCTGCTCGATCCAGCTGCGCAGCATGCGCTTGCCCATGGCCGTGCTGGTCTTGTCCAGCACCCAGAGCAGCGTGCCCCGCTTTTCGCGGCCGCGCAGCGTCTCGGTGAGTTCCAGATTGGCCCGGGTGACCGGCGACAGACGCATGAACTGCGCCTCGTTGTAGGTCACCACGGTTTTCAGGCGCTCCACGCCCTTGATCTGGGTGCCGCCATGGCAAACCGTACCAGACCGTTTTCGGCCATGCCGGTGGTCTGGGGCCAGTCACGACCGAACTGGCTTTCCAGCGAAGCCGCCACCAGACCCGGCGCATAGCGCTCATCCTCCACCAGCTCCACCGAGCAAGTCATATTCTTTTTGATGTAGGCCGTCACTTCGCGGCAGTCCAGCAGGCCGGGATTCAGCAGCACCTCGCTGGGGTGGTAGCGGCACAGCTCGGTAATGACCGCCGGGGCGATCTTATCCGCCGTCAGTTCGGTGATATGCGCCGTACCGGTGGAAACGTCCGCAAAGCACAGGCCGGCCTTTTTGCCCTTGAGGTACAGGCTGGCAATGTAGTTGTTGCGGTCGTCCTGCAGCATACTGCTTTCAATGACCGTACCGGGGGTGACCACCCGGATGATGTCCCGCTTGACAAGCCCCTTGGCCTTGGCGGGATCCTCCACCTGCTCACAGATAGCCACCTTATAGCCCTTAGCGATCAGGCGCGCCACATAGCCCTCGTAGCTGTGGAAGGGCACGCCGCACATAGGGGCGCGCTCCGCAAGGCCGCACTGCTTGCCGGTAAGGGTAAGATCCAGCTCCCGGGAGGCCGTCTTTGGACGCTGTGAGGGCATCCTCAAAGAACATCTCGTAAAAATCGCCGATGCGGTAAAAAAGAATTTCGTCCTTGTGTTGATTTTTGATCTCAAGATACTGCTGCATCATGGGCGACAGTTCTGCCATAATCGTTCACCTTTCCTGCGGGCTATGCCGCTTTGCTTCTTTCCGTCGGTTTGCAGTAAGTAACTGCGAATGGAAGGAAAACGCGGCCTGCGATTTGCAGCCGCGTTCTCATTTTACCTGTTAGTGGCAGCCTCCGCAGGTGGAGCAGCTGCCGGTGCAGGATTCGCTGGGCTCCTGCACGGTCATGGGGTCGCCGCCGTTCATTGCGGTGTTGATGATGGCATCAATGTAGTTGACCAGATTTTCGCAGTCGCGCTTTGCCTCGTTGTAAGCAGTCATACCCTCGTCAGCCATGATCTTGCCGTACAGGTCGTTGACCTTGGTGTTCAGCTCGGCGATGCGCTCATCACTGCGCTCGCTCTTGCTGATCTCGTTATTCAGATCCATGCGGGCCAGATTGAACTCCCCGATAAGATTCTGCAGCTCCTCATCCTTGTCGTTTGCCTTGCGGGCCTGATCCAGAGCCAGGTAACGGGGGTCAGTCTGCAGTGCCATGGCGGCGCGCTTGAACAGATCGATGCAATCCATAATCAAAAATCTCCTTTGATGTGTTTGTTTTTATAGTTACATTATCATTGGGGCCGGTGTGCCCCGGGATCACGTTTCCAGTTCGCCCAGCAGGACGGTGGCGCGGGCACCGGTCAGGTGCACCTGTGCGTAGCTGCCCATCAGGGCGGGGTCTGCGGCAAACTCCACGGTCAGGTTGTTGTCCAACCGGCCGGAGAGGGTTCCGTCGCTGCGGCCATAGCCTTCCACCAGCACCCGGACAGTCTGGCCCACCTGCTGCCGGACCAGATCTATTGCGATCTCGTCCTGCACCTTGAGCAGGCGGGTCATCCGGTCGGTTTTTTCCGCGCGGGGGGTGGGGTCGGGCATTTCGGCAGCCTTGGTGCCGGTGCGCTTGGAGTAGATAAAGGTGAACAGCTGCATGTAGCCGACTTTCTTCACAAGTTCCAGCGTGTCCTGGAAATCCTCCTCCGTTTCCCCGGGGAAGCCCACGATGATATCGCTGGAGAAGGTGATGCCGGGCACCTTTTTGCGGGCGTACTCGATCAGCTCCATGTACTGCCCGATGGTGTAATGGCGGTTCATCTTTTTCAGCAATTCATCCGAGCCGCACTGCACCGGCAGGTGCAGATGCTTGCACAGGTGGGGCTGGGCCGCAATGGTATCGATCAGCTTGTGGCTGGCATCCTTCGGGTGGCTGGTCATAAAGCGGATCTGGTAATCGCCGGGCACAGCGCAGAGCAGATTGAGCAGATCAGCAAAGTCCACCTGTTCTTCCAGGCCCTTGCCGTAGCTGTTCACGTTCTGGCCCAGCAGAGTGATTTCCTTGTATCCGGCTTCCACCAGCCCCCGGAACTCCGCCAGGATATCGCCGGGCTTGCGGCTCTTCTCACGGCCCCGCACATAAGGTACGATGCAGTAGGTGCAGAAATTGTCGCAGCCATACATGATGGGCAGCCAGGCGCGGAACTCACTCTCACGCCGGATGGGGATGTTCTCCACGATGACCGGGCGCTGGGCAGGCTCCATCAGCACGCGCTTATGCTTCTGCAGCTTCTGGGCAATGAGCTGAGGCAGTGTATCGATGCCATCCACGCCAAAGACCAGATCGACATAGGGATAACTCTTGCGCAGCTTTTCTACCACATGTTTCTGGTTGGCCATGCAGCCGCACAGGCCGATCATCAGGCCGCGCTTTTTCTCCTTCAGGCCCTTCAGTGCACCCACATTGCCGAACACGCGCTGCTCGGCGTGCTCACGCACGGCACAGGTGTTGAAGAGGATGAGGTCTGCATCCTCGGGCTTATCGCACAGGCCGTAGCCGATATCCACCAGCACGCCCTTGATGCGCTCGCCATCGTTGACGTTCTGCTGACAGCCATAGCTGTGTACAAAGGCCAGCGGCGGGGTGTCGTAAGCCGCACGCACCAGCTCCGCAGCCGTTTCGTTGTGTTCAAAGTTAATGTATTCCAATAAAAACCATCCTTATTTTTCAAAAGCTCTTTTTAGTATACCCTCTTTCTGCCATAAGGGCAAGTGGGAAACCGCAAATTTCAGAATCCTTCGGGGCAATTCAGCCTTCTGCCTGCTTTTTGGCGCATGCTTCACACAGGCCGAACAGCACCACAGCGCAGTCCTGCACCACAACATCCTTCTGGCGGCGCACCAGCCTCATCACCTGTTTCTCGTCCACATCGGCATCCACCACGCCGCCGCAGGCCGTGCAGTAGAGGTGGCTGTGCCAGCACAGGGTGTGATCAAAACGATCCGCCCTGCCCGGAATGGACACCCGGCGCACCATGCCTGCCTCCACCAGACTGTTCAGGTTGCGGTAGACAGTGCCCAGGCTCAGGCCCGGACACTCCGGGGCCGCCTTATCAAAGATCTCTTCGGCGGTGGGGTGGTCGCAAAGCTGCTCCACGGTGTGCAGCACCAGCTCCCGCTGTTTGGAATAACGCATCTTCCTCTCTCCTTCTCTTCCCTTTATACGTTCTCTTCGCCCTTGATCCGCGTCCAATATGCGCGGGAGGCCTGCTCGTTCTTGTTTTCTCCAAAGGTGTAGTATTTTGTGTTCTTGAGCACATCCGGCAGATACTGCTGCTCGACCCAGTGGTTGGGGTAATCGTGGGCATACTTGTAATTCTGACCCTTTACCAGCGCATCCTCGCCGTCATAGTGCTTGTTCTGCAGCTGGCGGGGAATGGGCCCGGTGCGCCCGGCCTGCACATCCGCAATGGCAGCGTTGATGGCATCGTGGGCGCTGTTGGATTTGGGGCTGGTCGCCACCAATACCACCGCATCCGCCAGGGGAAGCCGCGCTTCGGGCAGGCCCACCGCGTTGGCGATATCCACCGCCGCCTTGACGATGGGGATGATCTGCGGGTAGGCAAGGCCCACATCCTCGCAGGCGCACACCATGAGCCGACGGCAGGCCGAGGGCAGATCCCCGGCTTCCAGCAGCCGGGCCAGATAGTGGAGCGCTGCATCCGGGTCGGAGCCGCGCATGGATTTCTGGTAAGCCGACACGATATCATAGTGGTCATCGCCGTCCCGGTCGTACCGCATGGCAGTGCGGCGGGTGACCTGCTGGATCATATCCAGCGTGATGTGTTTTCCCTCCGGTTCGGGAGCCGCCGCCGTCACTGCAAAATCAAGGCAGCCCAGTGCCTTGCGCAGATCGCCGCCCGCGCTCTCGGCAAGATAGGCACAGGCATCGTCCTCCATCCGGATGGGCGTACCCTCGCTCTCTGAAAGCTTTTTCAGGGCGTTCCGCAGCCCCTGCTCCACATCCGCAGCTGTCAGCGATTTGAACTCGAACACAGTGCAGCGGGAAAGCAGTGCATTATAGATGTAAAAATATGGGTTCTCGGTGGTGGAGGCGATCAGGGTCACCGTGCCGTCCTCAATGCATTCCAGCAGGCTTTGCTGCTGCTTCTTGTTCAGATACTGGATCTCATCGAGGTACAGCAGGATGCCCCCCGCCCCGGCCAGTGTGCCGATATCCTTGAGCACTGCCTTGATATCCCCCGTGCCGCAGGAAGTTCCGTTGAGCTTGTGCAGCGTCATGCCGCTGTTCTCGGCAATGATGCGGGCCACGGTGGTCTTGCCCGTGCCGGACGGGCCGTAAAAGATCATGTTGGGGATGCGGCCGCTCTCGATGGTGCGGCGGAACACCCGCCCCGGGGCCAGCAGATGCTGCTGGCCGCAGACTTCGGCCAGCGTTTTGGGGCGCATACGCTGCGCCAGCGGTTCATTCATCGGGCGTTCCCTCCTGTACTGCCCTGCTGTTCTGCATGGGCCTTATATAGAAATAGTATACCTCATTTTTACACGAACAGCAAGAGCAATAATGAAAATCATTCTCAGATGAATACCACAAACCCCATTTACAAAAAAGTCGAAACATGCTATTATCATAGTACATTTACGGGAAACGAGGGGTTCAGATGAAGAAAGCTGCTGCGGCAGAAGATCTCTCTGCCAAAAAGGAGCTGGCGCTCCAGGTCATCGACCGGCTGAAAACAGAATATCCGGATGCAGCCTGCACGCTGGATTACGACCACGCCTGGCAGCTGCTGGTCAGTGTTCGGCTGGCGGCTCAGTGCACCGATGCCCGGGTGAACATTGTGGTACAGGACTTGTTTGCTAAATACCCCAATGTAGCAGCATTGGCTGCGGCAGAGCCCGAGGAAATTGAAGCCATCGTCAAGCCCTGTGGGCTGGGCCGCAGCAAGGCCCGGGATATCTCGGCCTGTATGCGAGTGCTGCGGGATAAATACAACTGCAAAGTGCCCACCACCTTTGAAGAGCTGCTGGCATTGCCCGGCGTGGGCCGCAAGAGCGCCAACCTGATCATGGGTGATGTGTTCTGCAAGCCCGCCATCGTCACGGATACCCACTGCATCCGGCTGTGCAATAAAATCGGGCTGGTGGATGGCATCAAGGAGCCGCAGAAGGTGGAGATGGCCCTGTGGAAGATCATTCCGCCGGAGGAAGGCAGTGACCTGTGCCACCGCTTTGTGATGCATGGCCGGGCTGTCTGCAACGCCCGCAAACCCGAATGTGAAAAGTGCTGTCTGAACGGCATCTGCCGGTACGCGGCAGAAAACGCCGTTCTCACAAAAGAAACCAAGGAGGCTTCTGTATGATCACTTTGTCTATCCTGATCGTTCTTGCCCTGATCTGCGCTCTGGTGGGCGTGCTGATGGGCCTGTTCTCTCTGATCGGCCTGCTGGCTTCCCTGCTCGTGGGCGTGCTGGTAGGCGCTCTGGCCGGTCACATTGCCAACCGCTTTATGGGCACCCAGACTTCCACCGGCCGCAACATTGTGCTGGGTATTCTGGGCAGCTTTGTGGGCGAGTTCCTGTTCGGTCTCATCGGCATCCATGCCACCGGCAGCATCAGCTCCTTTGTTATCTCGGTACTGGGTGCCTGCGTCTGCATCTGGGTGGATAACCGACTGTTCCACGATCGTTGACCGTTTTCTCTGGTTGTTTGTCTTTGCTCTCCCCTCCGGGAGAGCTTTTTTATTTTCAGCCCCTTGACAGTTATATCGAGAAGCGATATAATGCATCCATGATATATCGCATAGCGATACAAAGCGAGGTGATATAATGGATCATCCGGCACTGACGGAAACCACCTACTACATCCTGCTTTCCCTCTATCATCCGCAGCATGGCTACGGCATCATGCAGGAGACCCAGCAGCTCTCCGGCGGAAGGGTACGGCTGGCTGCCGGAACCCTGTACGGTGCCCTGAATGCCCTGTGCGAAAAGGGGTGGATCTCTCCCCTGCCCATGGAAAGCGGGAGCCGCAAAAAAGAATACCAATTGACCTCCGCCGGGCTGAAGGTGCTCAAACAGGAGCTGGCCCGGCTGGAGGAGCTTGCTGCCAATGGCCGCGCCATTTTACAGGAGGAACAGGTATGAGTGAAACAAAAACGCTGCATCGGAATTTCTGGGTCTGGGAATTTGAAAAAGAAGAACGCTGGCTCAACGAAATGGCGCAGGAGGGCTGGGCCCTGCAGAATGCCGGGTTCTGCACCTACACCTTTGAAAAGACGGAACCCGGCCAGTACATCATCCGGCTGGCCATGCTGGACAGTTCCCCGGATTTTGAAAGTTTCATGGAAGAGTTGGAAGCACAGAGCGTTGGGCATTGCTTCAGCTGGGGATATTTCCGCCGCAGCGCCCAGCTAGGTCCCTTTGATCTGTTTTCGGATGTGGATTCCCGTATCTCCCACCTGAACAAAATTGGACAGATGGTGAGGCTGCTCTGTCTGGCAAACCTTCTCATCGGCGTTACCAACACCTTCAGCGGTGCATCGCTGGCATGGCTGAACCTGCTTTGCGCCACGTTTTTGGCCTACGGGCTGGGACGTATCAGCAGCAAACGAGAGAGTCTGGTGGAAGAACGTCAGCTCCACGAGTGATTTTTTTCCTTGATGCGCAGGATCTTCAGAGTTTTCAAAAAGTTCATTTTTACCCGCTTGCATTCCAATGCAGGCGGGTATATTATTATCACCAGCAAATAGTTATCATGTGTTAAGTATTTGTATCTGTTAAGTGATAAGGAGGGATCGTATGCCGCAGAAGAGCGCACCGGAACTGTTCGCCGTGGTCCATTATCTGCATCGGCTGAGCACAGAAGGCAAACGCGGTGCCAAAATGGCACTGGAAAGCTGCCCCAAGTGCCATTTCATCATGCTGGAAGGCGTGCTGATGACCATTGAAGAGCATGGCCAGAATGGCACCATCTATGTTTCCGATCTGGCTGCCGCCGTCAAACAGCCCCTGCCCGCTATTTCCCGCGCGCTGCGCCAGCTGGAGCAGGATGGACTCATTGAGCGGATCACAGACCCCAATGACCGCCGCAAAACGCTGGTGCGCCCCACGGAAAAGGGGTTGGATGCCAGCCGCCAGGTCGAAACTGCCATCAGCCGTTACTTTGAGCGGGTCATCTGCCGCATCCCGGAAGAGCAGCGGGAGCAGCTGTTCTCCCTGACCGGTGTACTGCTGGAGGCTGTGGAAGCGGAAAATGCGGAGCAACAAGCAAAATTGAAGGGAGAAAACGAAAATGGGTAAAATTTTCAAGCAGCTGGCCCGCCACTGGGCTGCCTGCCTTGCCGTGGTGGCCCTGCTGTTCGTGCAAGCCTACTGCGACCTTTCCCTGCCGGATTACACGAGCAAGATCGTGGATACCGGCATCCAGCAGGGCGGCATTGAAAGTCCCCTGCCAGAGACCGTGCGCCAAAGTACACTGGATGCCCTCTCGCTTTTGATGAGCGAAGAGGATGCGGACGCGCTGCAGAATGCCTACGGATATTATCTTCAGGACGACGGTGTTCTGAAACTCCGCAGTGACCTGACCGATGCCGAGCGCACGGCTCTGGAGGAGGCCGTTACCACACCGGATATCGTGCTGTATATGGCGGCGGCGCAGAATGCCAACGCCCCTGCCGGGCAGAACGCTGCCGCCATGGCTCCGCTGTCCGGCTACCGGAGCGAAAAGGAGACTGCCGGGGCTAAAGCAGAGACCATGATTGCTGCTCCCACGGCGGAGGATCTGGATGCCGTTTGTGGCCAGTTCACAGCCATGGCCCAGATGCCCGGTTTTTCCCGGGAAATGATCCAGCAGCAGCTGGCCAGCGCCATGGAACAGGTAGACGAGACCACCCTTTCCAGCATGGCAAGTCAGGCCACCCTGCTGGTCAGCCTGGAATATGAGGCACAGGGCGTTTCCCATGATGTACAGATGGCCTACCTCTTCCGTGTGGGCGGCCAGATGCTGGCCCTGACCCTGCTGATGGTGGTCGTTGCCATTCTGGTGGGCCTGATCGCCTCCCGCGTTTCGGCTTCCATCGGCCGGGAGCTGCGCAGAGAGACCTTCTCCTCGGTCATCCACTTTTCCAACGCGGAGATCGAGAATTTCTCCACCGCTTCCCTGATCACCCGCACCACCAACGATATCCAGCAGGTGCAGTTCACCTGTGTCATCCTGCTGCGCATGGTGGCCTACGCCCCCATTCTGGGCATCGGCGGCGTGATGCACGTCACCCAGGGCAACACCGGCCTTGCCTGGATCATCGTGCTGGACGTGGCCGCTCTGCTTCTGCTCATCACGGTTCTGATGAGCGTCGCCATGCCCAAGTTCAAGATCATGCAGACGCTGGTGGACAAGCTGAACCTCGTCAGCCGCGAGATCCTGACCGGCGTGATGCCGGTGCGTGCATTCAGCCGCGAATCCTTTGAGGAAAAGCGTTTTGATGCTGCCAGCCGGGAGCTGATGGGCACCCAGCTGTTCACCAACCGCGCCATGGTGGCCATGATGCCCTTTATGACCCTGATCATGAACGGCACCAGCCTGCTCATCGTCTGGTTCGGCGGCAAGGCCATGGATGCCGGAAATATGCAGGTGGGCGAGATGATCGCATTCATCACCTATACCATGCAGATCGTCATGTCTTTCCTGATGCTGGCCATGGTGGCCGTGATGCTTCCCCGTGCCGGTGTGGCTGCTGACCGTATCGACGAGGTCTGCCGCACTAAGGCTTCCATCCATGATCCCGACGCTGCCACCGCAAAGCCCGCCCTTGAAAAGAAGGACTGGGATGGCGTGGTCCGGTTCGAGGATGTCAGCTTCCGCTTCCCCGGTGCCGACAGCGACGCGCTGGAGCACATCAGCTTTACTGCAAACCCCGGCGAGACCACAGCCATCATCGGCTCCACCGGCTGCGGCAAATCCAGCCTGCTCAACCTCATCCCCCGCTTTTATGATGTCACCGGCGGCCGCGTGACCATCGACGGCATCGACGTGCGGGAGATGCCACAGGAGCAGCTCCACAGCCTTTTGGGCTATGTGCCCCAGAAGGGCGTTCTGTTCAGCGGCACCATCGAGAGCAACCTGAAATTCGGCGGTGCGCAGATCACCGATGCGGGCATGAAGAAGGCGGCTTCCATCGCACAGGCCACCGAGTTCATCGACGCAAAGCCCGAGGGCTATGCAAGCCCCATTGCACAGGGCGGCTCCAACGTGTCCGGCGGCCAGAAGCAGCGACTCTCCATTGCCCGTGCCATTGCCAAGGATCCGAAGATCTATCTGTTCGACGACAGCTTCTCTGCCCTTGACTACAAGACGGATGTCACCCTGCGCCGTGCGCTGAAGGAAGAGACTGACAACGCCACTGTGATCATCGTGGCACAGCGCATTTCCACCGTCCTCCACGCCAATCAGATCCTGGTGCTGGACGACGGCAGGCTGGTGGGCAAGGGCACTCACGCGCAGCTCATGGCCAACTGCCCTGAATATCAGGAGATTGCCAGGAGCCAGCTGAGCCAGAAGGAGCTCAACCTGCAAGACCTGAACACCGGAAAGGAGGATGAGTGATATGCCGAGACCCGGAAAACAGACCACCGAGCGCGCCAAGGATTTCAAGGGCACTCTGCGGCAGCTCCTCAGCGCATTGCGCCAGTATAAGCTTTCCCTCATCGTTGTGATGGTCTTTGCCATCCTTTCCACCATCTTCAATATCGCAGGCCCCAAAATTCTGGCCAAGGCCACCACGGCCCTTGCCACCGGCTGGATCGCCAAGCTGCGGGGGATCGGCAGCATCGACTTTGCTTACATCGGCAAGATCCTGCTCACCCTGCTGGCCATGTACCTCTGCTCCGCAGCATTCAGCTTCATTCAGGGCTGGCTGATGACCGGCCTTTCCCAGAAGGTCTGCTACGATTTCCGCCGCCAGATCAGCGAGAAGATCAACCGCCTGCCTCTGGCCTACTTTGAAAAGCGGACGGTCGGCGAGGTGCTCTCCCGCATCACCAACGATGTGGATACCCTGGGCCAGAGCCTGAACCAGAGCGTGACCCAGCTCATCACCAGCATTACCACCATGATCGGCGTGCTGATCATGATGCTGTCCATCAGCCCCAAAATGACCCTGATCGCACTGCTCATCCTGCCCGTCTCTCTGGTACTGGTGATGCTGGTGGTCAGGTTCAGCCAGAAATACTTCAAGGCCCAGCAGGCCACCCTGGGCGTTGTGAACGGTCAGGTGGAGGAGGTCTACTCCGGCCACAACGTCATCAAGGCCTTCAACCGGGAGGCCGCCGTGCTGGAGGACTTCAACGCCGCCAACGACAAGCTGTTTGAATCCGCCTGGAAGAGCCAGTTCCTTTCCGGCCTGATGCAGCCCATTATGAACTTTGTGGGCAACCTGGGCTATGTGGCTGTCGCCATCGTCGGCAGCATCTTTGCCGCCAACGGCATCATCACCATCGGCGATATCCAGGCTTTTATCCAGTATGTCCGCAATTTCACCCAGCCCATCCAGCAGCTGGCACAGGTGTCCAACATGCTGCAGAGCATGGCCGCCGCTGCCGAGCGCGTGTTCGAGTTCCTGAACGAGCCCGAAGAGGATCAGCTGGCCGACCCTGCCCGCCGGGCAGACCCTGCCTGCATCGATGGCCAGGTCACCTTTGACCATGTCCGGTTCGGTTATGTGCCCGAAAAGACCATCATCCACGATTTCAGCTGTAAGGTGCAGCCCGGCCAGAAGGTCGCCATCGTCGGCCCCACCGGTGCCGGCAAGACCACCATGGTCAAGCTGCTCATGCGGTTCTACGATGTTGATTCCGGCTCCATCACCCTGAACGGCCACGACATCCGCGACTTTGACCGCAGTGCCCTGCGCGAGGGCTTTGGCATGGTACTGCAGGACACCTGGCTGTTTAAGGGCACCATCATGGAGAATATCCGCTATGGCCGTCTGGATGCCACCGATGAAGAGGTCATTGCCGCCGCCAAGGCCGCCAATGCCGACCACTTCATCCGCACCCTGCCCGGCGGCTACCAGATGGAGCTGAACGAGGACGCTTCCAACGTCAGTCAGGGCCAGAAGCAGCTGCTGACGATCGCCCGGGCCATTCTGGCCGACAACCGCATCCTGATTCTGGACGAGGCCACCAGCAGTGTGGACACCCGCACCGAACAGCGCATCCAGACTGCTATGGACAACCTGATGCGGGGCCGTACCAGTTTCGTCATCGCCCACCGCCTGTCCACCATCAGGGATGCAGACCTCATCCTTGTCATGCGGGACGGCGACATTGTGGAGCAGGGCACCCACGACCAGCTCATTGAGGCCGGCGGT
>OHFP01000803.1_pt1 | contig 13773 bp, 9 predicted proteins | sample 1567591 | NCBI WGS metagenome assembly OHFP01 (sample SAMEA3879547, study PRJEB24766) | human gut metagenome | biome: human-associated habitat; feature: feces | place: USA | collected 1985/1987 | reverse complement strand
CCAATTCCTCCCCTCGGTGAGGTTAGGTGGGGGCTTCTAAATATTAAAATTATGCCAAATTTTAACCTGAAAAGCTACTTCACGTTCCTCTCGAGGAACAAGGCCTATACGGCGGTAAACATATTCGGACTGGCCGTCAGCCTGATGTTCGTCATCATCATCGGGCTTTATACGTGGCAGGAAACCAGTATCGACCGCCAGCATAGCAAGGCCGACCGTATATTCAACGTCGGGCTGACCGCCGGCGACAGCACACGCACTGCCAACTGCCACCATATCGCGCAACGGTTTCTGCGCGACAAGTATCCTGAAATAGAGAAGACGTGCGCCTTCACCACGGAAAAGCTGAAACTAAAAGACAAGGATGACTTCGTAAACGCAAACGTAATTGAAACCGACTCGACATTTTTCGACCTGTTCGACTTTCCCCTTCTCTACGGCGACCGTACCACCTGCCAGATGCAGAAAGGCAACATCGTTCTGACGGAGAGCTTCGCACGCCGCATGTTCGGCACCGACAACGCCGTAGGACGCGACATAACGACCGCCGACAACACCCACTTTCGCGTAACGGGGGTGGTGACCGACTTTGACAACACTATCATAGACAAGGATGTTGACGCGATAATCGACTTCTCATTCTGCACCAACTTGGCTAACAAGGACGAATATTTCTACCAGTTTTGCAACCTTCTTTCGTCCTCGGTGTTCGTGTTGGTACGCGAAGGCAGCGACTTCATGGCCAAGCACAAGGATGTAGAAAAATACCTGAACGAAACTTCCGACAATTTTAATCCTACAATAACACGTCTTGACAAACTGTATTTCTCAGGACTTGACGCCTACTCCGGCCTGCATCTCGGCAACCTTATGTTGGTAAAGATTTTGTTCGCCGTGGGAATAGTCATCCTACTTTTCTCCATAATGAACTACATAAACCTGACCGTTGCGCAGAGCGGTTACCGTGCAAGGGAGATAGCAACGCGCCGCCTTTTCGGGTGCAATAAGGGCGGAGTGGCCGCCAACATGTTCATGGAGTCGCTCGTAATGTGCGTCATCTCGCTGTTTATCGCCGTGGCGCTGGCCTACGTAGCCACCCCGTATGCAGGCCGGCTGCTCAACACTAAGTTAGACTTGTCGCTGCTGTTGCAGCCCTTCAGCATAGCCATTATAACGGCTTTCGTCATCGTGGTAAGCCTCATCGCAGGCGTACTTCCTGCCGCAATACTGTCACGGGTGAAGCCAATCGAGGTGGTGCGCGGCACGTTCCGCAAGCAGACAAAGATGGTATTCTCGCGCGTTTTCATAACAGTGCAGAACGTGATAACCATCGTAATGCTAGCCTGCGCCTTCATAATGGCGCGCCAAATGCTTCACCTGACGAAAGCTCCACTCGGTTTCAACACTAAAAACATTATCGCCCTGAAACTCAATAACGCCACTGACAACGACTTCACCGACCGGTTTATCGACCGTCTGCGCACCCTTCCGTTCGTAAAGGCGGTAGCTCCGTCGTACGGAACGCCGGTTGACGGTGGTAACAATCCGTCTGTACAGTTCGACGGCGACAAGGACAAGAGCACCTTCAACGTCATAACAGGCACGCCGGAAATGATGAAGATATACGGTATAAAGATGAAGAACAACCTCAATCTGAAGGGTGACAGCATTGTTTACCTTAACGGCAAGTCGCTTTATTTTCTGAAAATGAGCCCCAACTCAACGCATACGAGCGACAGGTATAACGCACTCATACCACTGCTTCTCAACGGGAATGCACGTTACGGAGGCATAATCAATGATTTCAACGTGCACGACATCCGCAACTATACCCAAGGACTTATCCTGCAGACGTGCAAGAACATAACGTGGCCAAGGAATATATCAATACTCGTAGAGGGTAACCCAACGGAGGCATACGCCAAGATAAAAGATATATACAAGGAGGTATATCACGAGGATGTGGACGAAAGCACGCCGCCATTCATTGACAAGCAGATAGAGCAACGCTTCGAACAGGAGCTTCGCGCGTCGAAAATCGTATCGCTCTTTGCCTTGGTCGCCATCGTGATATCACTGCTCGGGCTTGTCGCCATGTCGACATATTTCATCCAGCAAAGGGCAAAGGAGATTGCCATCCGCAAAGTGTTCGGCTCTACGAGCGACCAGGTGCGGCGGCGGTTGATACGCACTTTCCTGCTATACGTGGGCATAGCGTTCGTCATTGCCGTGCCGATTATCGTGCATTTCATGTCCGACTGGATTTCGCAATACAGCTATCGCATCACGTGGTGGCCGTGGATTATCGTGGCGGGCGTCATCGTTCTGCTGATAAGTTTCGCCGCAGTGGCAGTGCAGAGTTGGATTGCGGCGGGCGAAAACCCGGTGAAGAACATTAAACAAGAATAAGTTTAAAGGTGAGAAGGTGAAAAAGTGAGAAGGTGAGAAAAGATGATTAAAAGTAAAAAGGTAAAACAGTAAAAAGGTAAAACATGGCAAATGGCGTTGCAAAAGGTGGCCTTTTAGGCTGTAAAAGGCCACCTTTTAGAGGTCAAAAGATGGTCTTTTGCAAGGCCATTCGTAACATATTGATTATCAAGAAATTATAAATAAGCCCCTCCCAGCCTCCCCGAAGGGAGGAGAAAGGATGTGAAACTGGAAATAAATATAATGAATAAATAAACACAAGCAACCCAATTCCTCCCCTCGGGGAGGTTAGGAGGGGGCTAAACAACCACAAATATGAACAACATTAAGCAAGCATTGAAGAACATTCCGCGCCGAGGGCAGCACAATTTCGTCAAGATACTATGTCTCGGCGTCGGCTTCGCGCTGGCCTCGGTGCTGATTGCCAAGCTGTGTTTCGAGCGTGAATACGACACGTGCTACCCCGACCACGACCGCATTTACCGGATAAGCGAGATTATACAGAGAGGCTCTGACCCGGAATCTATGTACGGAAACACGCCCGGAGGCGTTGCCCCTGCACTGAAAAAGTATATCCCGCAGATAACGGAGGCAACGAGAATAAACCCTTGTTGCACCGACGAGGAGATGAAAATGGACACCGAACGGCGCGTCAAGGGCAACGTGTATATCGTTGACTCGTGCTTCTTCAAGGTGTTCCCGGCCAGGATTTTGGAGGGCGACGCTGACGACGTACTGCGAAAACCGTTCTATTGCCTCGTGTCGCGGACGATGGCCGAGCGCATGGGAGGCGACGTGATAGGCCGCAAACTGGAGAGTACCACCATCCCGGGACTCGTGATGACAGTCGGCGCAGTGTATGAAGACTACCCCTGGAACTCGACTTTCCACGACTATGACGTCATGCTATCCATGGCGACACAGCGCAGTTTCAGCTACGACGGGCAGGACAACCTGGTAGGAAACGACCGCTACAAGTCGTTCATAAAGGTGGCCGAGGGATGCAATCCCGAGCTTGGCGACTTCGACACGACGGTAAAAAGTATCGTGAACAAGTTTTTAAGGGAACTGAAAAAAGAAGAAATAGACTTCTCGCTGGCGTTCACCCCGATATCAGAATACACTACGAGAACAGCGACGCGAAACAGATGCTGCCCGTGTTGCTTATCCTCGCCGCCGTGGTTTTGGCCGCCAGCGTGCTCAACTACCTTCTTATCGTGATGGGAAACACCGTCACCAGGGCACGCGAAATGGCGGTAAGGAAGTGCTACGGAGCCATGCCCAAGAGCATATTCGGCATTACAGTAAGCGAGACTTTGGCGCATATCATCATGGCGTTGGCGCTGGCCGGGGCGCTGGTTTACGCCTGCAAAGGCTCTATTGAGACGCTGCTGTCGGCGCCGGTGATCGACCTTTTCACCAACAGCGGCGTGCTGGTGCTCGTAGGTTTGCTGGCCGTTGTGTTCATCATCAGCGCCCTGTTGCCCGGCAAGATATACAACGCAGTGCCCGTGACGACGGCCTTCCGCGGCTTCACGGAGAACCGCCGGCGGTGGAAGCTGGTGTTGCTGGCCGTTCAGTTCGTGTTCGTCAGCTTCCTCGTGTGCCTGCTCCTGATTGTCAACAGGCAGTATTCCGAGTTAGTAAACTTCGACCTCGGCTATGAATACGACCGCCTGGCGATAATCAACGTCAGCCAAACCAAGGGACAGGAACGCCACGCCATGGTGACCGAACTTAACAAGATGGCCGAGATAGAGGCGTGGACGCAGGTGACATACCCCATGTACGACAACGCCAGCGGCAACAACATAGTTGACCCCGAGACGGGAGAAGAGCTGTTTAACGCCCACGACCTGTACATGGCGGGCGCCAACTACCTTGACATGACGGGCGTTAAGATTAAGCAGGGACGCGGCTTCAACGCCCACAGCGACAGTCTGAGGGAGATGATGGTAAGCCCCGACTTCGCCCGAAAGCTGAAGAACGAGAAGGGATGGAACGACGTGATAGGCCGCAAGATACTTGTAACGGAGCACAGCCGGGTGTACACCAACCTGTTCACCATCGTGGGAATATACGACAACTTCCACGCAAGCACGGCGCTGGATGACGACGACCACCCCACGATGATGTTCTACGCCGACCCTTACGACAGCTACATAAGCTACTTCCTGCTGAAGTTCCACGACCTGACAACGGACAACATGCAGGCTGTACAGCGGCGTCTGCAACGGCTGTATCCCAACAAGACTATCATCGTTGACAGCTACCAACGGCAGCTGAACGCCAACTATGACGCGGTAAAGAACTTCCGTTCGTCGGTCAGCATAGCGGGACTGTGCGCCCTGCTGATAGCCCTGCTCGGCCTCATCGGCTACGTAAACGACGAGATGCAGCGGCGAAGCAAGGAGATAGCGATACGCAAGGTGAACGGCGCAAGCACCCGTGACGTGCTCCGCCTGATGCTCAGCGGCATACTGGTTATGGCTGTTCCGGCAACCGTAGTAGGCGCGGCGCTGGCCGGTATGGTAGCCGACAAATGGCTGGAGGAGTTCAGCGTAAAGGCCGACATGAGCCTCTGGTTGTTCGTCTTGGGCACAGTCGCCGTGCTGGCAGTCGTCGCCGCGACGGTAATAGCCGACGCATACAAGACCGCCAACGGCAATCCTGTGAAGTATATTAAAGACGAATGATATTCTTAAGTCAACAAGCAGACGAGTGACAAGCAGACAAGGAGATTACCTTTTGCCGTCAAACGGCATTCAGAATATAAGGTATATTATTCCTGCCAGACATATTCGTCAGAGCAAGACAAATCTGCTCGTATGCTCGTCAACTCGTAACTTGTCAACTAAAATAAAAAGGAAGAATTATTAACAGCAGACAAGTGACAAGCAAACAAGCAGACAAGGAGAAATGCCTTGTTGTTAAGAAAGCCACAATACAACGGCATCCAGGAGAAAAGACAAATCTCCTCGTCTGCTTGTCAACTTGTAACTTGTCAACTAAAAATTAAAAAATATGATTAAAGTAGAGAATCTTAGCAAGTCGTTCCGCACGGAAGAGGTGGAGACTATCGCGCTGGACAAAGTATCGTTTGAAGTCAACAACGGCGAGTTTGTCGCCATAATGGGCCCGTCGGGCTGTGGAAAGTCAACACTGTTGAACATACTCGGACTGCTGGACAACCCCACTTCGGGGATGTATTGGCTGGACGGACAGGAAGTATCACTGCTCAAGGAGAAAGACCGCACGGGCATTCGCAAGGGGCAGATAGGCTTCGTCTTCCAGAGCTTTAACCTCATAGACGAGCTTAACGTGGAGGAAAACATCGAGCTGCCGCTGACCTATCTCAACGTGGGCAAGGCCGAACGCAGGCAGAAAGTGCAGGAGGTGATGAAGCGCATGGGCATAAGCCACAGGGCAAAGCACTTCCCCCACCAGCTCTCCGGAGGACAACAGCAGCGTGTGGCGATAGCCCGTGCCGTGGTGTTCGGACCGAAACTGATACTCGCCGACGAGCCCACGGGTAACTTGGACTCGAAGAACGGCGCCGAGGTAATGCGTCTGTTGACCGAGCTTAACCAGGAAGGCACGGCCATAGTGATGGTTACCCACAACGAGCACGACGCCCAGATAGCCCACAGGACGATACACCTGTTTGACGGACATATCGTAGGTTGATTTCCGTAAGGTGGCCTTTCACGTTGCAAAAGGCCACCTTTTAACGCCTAAAATGCCGTCTTTTACAATGCGAAAGACGGCATTTTGCAAGCCATCTGACTATCAGCGACTTACCAATAGGCCGAGACTGTGTGGAAAAAGCGCCGCCAACGGCACCACGAAAAACACGGAAGCGATGACAAATAAAAATATATGAATGTCCGCAAAGTTCCCATTCATTAGTAGTTAAAGGAGTTAAAGTAGTTACCGTTCGCTTCGCTCACTAAGGAGTTAAAGACAAATGCCTCGTTGGTTTATGCCTTATTAATGGCGGTTTGGTTAATTGCGGACATTCATATAAAAATAAAAGTTCGTTTTACTCGCTTTTATTTTGTATTTGCCTTTCGGCGATTTGGCAATTCGCTCAACTTGCACTATCCTTACAGAATATAGGCTGCGTCTCGGAAATAAAAATAAATGCTCGTTTTACTCGCTTTTATTTTGTATTTCGCTCAACTTGCACTATCTTTGCAGAATATAGGCTGCGTCTCGGAAATAAAAATAAAAGTTCGTTTTACTCGCTTTTATTTTGTATTTCGCTCAACTTGCACTATCTTTGCACTCTAAAAACAATCAAGTTTATCAAGATATGTCAGGAACAAAAAAAATCAAGACGGCTCTCGTCTCTGTATTCCACAAAGACGGGCTTGACGAGCTGCTTGCGAAGCTCAACGCGGAGGGTGTGAAATTCTTGTCGACAGGCGGAACGCAGAAGTTTATCGAATCTTTGGGTTATGAATGCCAGACAGTTGAAAGCGTTACGACATACCCCTCAATCCTGGGTGGACGCGTAAAGACACTCCACCCCAAAATATTCGGAGGCATACTCGGCCGCCGCGACAACGAGGGCGACCGTGAGCAAATGGGTAAATACGAGATACCGGAAATAGACCTCGTCATCGTAGACCTGTATCCCTTCGAGCAGACCGTGGCCAGCGGAGCGTCTGAAGCTGACATAATCGAGAAGATAGACATAGGCGGAATATCGCTAATACGTGCCGGAGCAAAGAACTTCAATGACGTGGTAATAGTGCCGAGCAAGGCCGAATACGGTGTTCTGCTCGACATCCTGAACAAAAAGGGCGCGCAGACCGACATCGAAGACCGCCGCATGTTCGCCACAAGGGCCTTCGGAGTAAGCAGCCATTACGACACGGCAATACACAACTGGTTTAATTCATAGTTCATAATTCATAATTCATAATTGGGTTAGTGGCGTTTATATCATGCCGGATTATCGTGAATCCCAATTATGAATTATGAATTATGAATTACGAATTAAATCCCGCCCGATAACGAATTATGAAATAAGAATAGTGAATTAAATAAGGTATGGGATTCTTTTCATTTATCCAAGAGATTGCAATGGACTTAGGCACGGCCAACACCATCATTATCAGTGATGACAAGATTGTTGTTGACGAGCCCTCGGTAGTGGCGCTTGACCGCCGCACCGACAAGATGATAGCAGTTGGCGACAAGGCCAAGATGATGTACGAGAAGACGAACGACAACATCCGCGTAGTACGGCCTTTGCGTGACGGAGTAATCGCAGACTTCACTGCCTGCGAGCAAATGATGCGCGGACTTATCAAGATGGTACACACTGGCAGCCGCCTCTTCTCTCCTTCGCTCCGCATGGTGATAGGCGTACCGTCGGGTTCTACCGAGGTTGAGTTGCGCGCCGTACGAGACTCTGCCGAGCATGCCGGCGGCCGCGACGTTTACCTTATATTCGAACCGATGGCAGCAGCTATCGGTATCGGCATTGACGTAGAGGCTCCGGAGGGCAACATGATTGTAGACATAGGCGGTGGAAGTACCGAGATAGCGGTAATTTCGTTGGGCGGAATCGTGTCGAACAACTCCATCCGCACAGCCGGCGACGACCTTACGGACGAAATTCGCGAGTACATGAGCAAGCAACACAACGTAAAAGTGAGCGAGCGCATGGCCGAACGGATAAAGATTCACGTAGGCTCGGCCCTCACGGATCTTGGCGAAGAAGCTCCCGAAGACTATGTCGTACATGGCCCGAACAAGGTAACCGCACTGCCCATGGAAGTGCCCGTATGCTACCAGGAGATAGCCCACTGCCTCGACAGGACCATAGCGAAAATAGAGAATGCCGTACTGTCAGCCCTCGAAAAGACGCCACCCGAGCTGTATGCCGACATCGTAAAGAACGGCATTTACCTTACAGGAGGCGGCTCATTGCTGCGCGGCCTCGACAAAAGGCTCACCGATAAAATCAAGATACCGTTCCATGTCGCCGACGACCCGCTGCACAGCGTGGCCAAAGGTACCGGCATAGCAATCAAGAACGTTGACCGCTTCTCATTCCTGATGAGGTAAACAATGCGAAACCTGATTGATTTCATCACAAAATACAATCACTGGTTTGTCTTTGTAATACTTGAGGTCGTGAGCTTCGTCCTGCTCTTCAGGTTCAACAGTTACCAGGGCAGCGTATGGTTCTCGTCGGCAAACGTGGTGGCCGGAAAGGTGTATGAGGTTGACGCTGCCATCAAAAACTTTTTCAGCCTGACGAAAATCAACGAGCAGCTGAACGTGCGCAACCTGTATCTCGAACAGACAATAAGAAAGCTCGCGGCGCAAGTACACACCCAGACCGGCGACTCGACATGGCTCTTGCGCACGCAAATGCAAGTGCTGAACGAGTACAAGCTGATACCCGCGAAGGTAATAACCAACTCGCTCGACAAACGCGACAACTTCATAACGATAGACAAAGGGCGGGCTGACGGAGTGGAAAAAGACATGGGAGTAGCCTGTGGCAACGGTGTGGTAGGCGTAGTTTACATGGTATCAGAACATTATGCCATCGTCATACCACTGCTCAACTCAAAGTCCAACGTCAGCGTGACAATCCGCAAGAGAGGATACTACGGCTACCTGCACTGGACGGGCGGAGCCTCTGACCTTGCGTACGTCGACGACATTCCACGACATGCGCACTTCCGTTTGGGCGACCTCGTAGAGACAAGCGGTTACTCGTCAATTTTTCCGCCGGGCATTATCGTTGGGCAAATTCTCCACGTTTACAACTCGAGCGACGGCCTTTCCTACCGTGTGCAAGTACGCCTGACCACCGATTTCGGCAACCTCCGTGACGTATGCGTCATTGACAACAGCGCCATGAAAGAGCGTATAGAACTGCTGCAAAGCGCCGAAGACTCACTGAAACTGAAGCAGAATTAGGAACGCTAGGAATGAAAATCGAAGTAATAAGACATTTCTTCACATTCATTATTTTATGTATCGTACAGGTATTGGTGCTCAACCACATCGAGCTTTTCGGTTGCGCGACGCCTTTCCTGTACGTTTATTTCATCATGTTGTTCAGGCGCGGCTTCCCAAGATGGGCCGTACTGTTGTGGAGCTTCTTCCTCGGCATATTCATTGATATGTTCTCCAACACTCCCGGAGTGGCAGCCTCGTCAGCTACTTTCATCGGACTGTTGCAGCCATACCTGCTCAATCTTTTCGCACCGAGGGACAGCTCTGACGACATGATGCCGACAATGAAGTCGCTCGGAGTGGCAAGATACGTGTATTATACCATCATCTGCGTTTTCATTTTCAACCTTCTGTTCTTTACGGTTGAAATGTTCAGCTTCTTCAACTGGCTGCAATGGGCCTTGAATATATGCGGAAGCACGGTGCTGACGGTGGTGCTAATCCTCGTAATCGAAAACGTAAGGAAACGGTAAACACCACTACTCATGGCTGAAAGAGCTTGAAAATGGACAGGGACTACGGACTTGAAAACAGGAAATACGTCATCGGCGGAGTGGCCGTATTTATCGTCGTGGTGTATATAATACGGCTTTTCACCCTGCAAATAATGAGTGACGACTACAAGAAAAACGCCGACAGCAATGCCTTTTTGAAAAAAGTGGAGTATCCGGCGCGCGGCGTTATCTCCGACCGTAACGGCCGGTTGCTCGTATATAACCAGAATGCATACGACATAATGGTGGTCATGAACGAGGAGAAAGGACGTCTTGACACCGTTGACTTCTGCCAGTCGCTCGGAATAACAAAGGAATATTTCGAAAAAAGAATGGCCGAAATAAAGGACAGGAACAAGAATCCCGGCTATTCTCCGTTTACCCAACAAATGTTCATGAGCCAACTCTCGGAAAAGGAATTCAGCGTTTTCCAAGAGAAAATATACCGCTTTCCCGGCTTCTACGTCCAACGCCGAAGCGTCAGACAATACACAACGCCATACGCAGCGCACGTACTTGGCGACGTGGCAGAGGTATCCCAGTCCGACATTGAGGAAGATTCCTATTACCAACTGGGCGACTACATAGGCAAGCAGGGCGTCGAAAAGTTTTACGAAAAGCAGCTGCGTGGCGAGAAAGGGATGCAGATTATGCTACGCGATGCCCACGGACGGATACAGGGAAGCTACATGAACGGCAAGCTGGACCGCCGCCCCGTGCCCGGCAAAGACCTCACATTAAGCATTGATGTCAAGCTACAGGCCCTCGGAGAGCGGCTCCTTGAGGGTAAAATAGGCAGCATTGTAGCCATCGAGCCTTCAACCGGCGAGGTCTTATGCATGGTGTCATCGCCTACTTACGACCCACGAAGCCTTACAGGACGCAAACGAAGTAAAGCACATCTTTCACTCGCACGCAACCCATGGAAGCCTCTTTTAAACCGCTCTATCATGGGTATGTATCCGCCAGGCTCGACATTCAAGACAACGCAAGGCCTAACTTTCCTCACCGAAGGCATTATAACGCCGAATACGATGTTTCCGTGCCATCACGGTTTTTATTGCAGAGGACTGCATGTAGGCTGCCACGGTCACGCCTCACCGATAAACCTTGTGCCGGCCATAGGAACCTCGTGCAACGGCTATTTCTGCTGGGGACTGTACTATATGCTTGGCAACAGGAAGAAATACAAAACCGTACAAGACGCCATGAACATATGGCGCGACTATATGGTAAGCATGGGATTCGGCTACAAACTTGGCATTGACTTGTCTGGCGAGAAGCGGGGACTCATCCCTAACGCACAATATTACGACAAGGCATACAAGGGATCATGGAATGGACTGACGGTAATCAGTATAGCAATAGGCCAAGGCGAAGTGCTGCTTACCCCCCTGCAAATAGCCAATCTCGGGGCGACAATAGCCAACCGTGGCTTTTACTACAAGCCGCATGTAGTCAGAAAAGTACAGGGTGAACCGCTCGATACCGCATATACACGCAAGCATTACACCATGGCTAACCACCGTGCGTACGACTACATAGTAGCCGGCATGCGGCGGGCTGTCCTGGCCGGGACGTGCCGTGCGGCCAACAGTCCCTATTATGAAGTATGCGGAAAGACGGGAACGGCGCAGAACCACGGTCAGGACCACTCTATATTCATGGGCTTCGCGCCGATGAACGAGCCCAAGATAGCCGTCGCCGTATATGTTGAGAACGGCGGTTTCGGCGCAGAATACGGCGTGCCCATCGGCGCGCTGATGATTGAACAGTACCTGAGAGGCAAGCTTTCGCCCGAATCGGAAAAGAAAGCGGAAGCCTTCCAACACAGACGTATATCTTATGGTGCAGCAAACAGATAGGCAACAAAGCGTACTCCGCTCGCTTGACTGGTGGACAATAGGCATTTACCTGGCGCTTCTGGCGTTCGGATGGCTCAGTGTGTGCGGAGCGAGCTATACTTACGGCGACGCCGACATATTAAGCCTGGACACGCGTTCGGGCATGCAGATAGTATGGATTGGCACTTCAATCTGCCTCGGATTCGTGCTTCTAATGCTTGACGACAGGTTTTACGACACCTTCGCCTACATCATTTACGGCTTCCTGCTGCTGCTGCTATTCGTCACGATATTCAATCCCCACGAAATTAAAGGCTCACGCTCGTGGCTCGTACTGGGGCCTTTGAGAGTGCAGCCTGCCGAGTTTGCCAAGTTCGCCACTGCCCTCGCCGTGGCCAAACTGATGAGTACCTACGGCTTCAACATGCACCGATGGAAAGACTTTGCCGCCGCATGTGCCGTCGTGGTGTTGCCAATGCTGTTCATAGTGTTGCAGAAAGAGACAGGCTCGGCCCTCGTTTACATTTCCTTCTTCCTTATGTTTTACCGCGAGGGGATGACAGGCAGTGTGCTGTTCACCGGCGTAGCGATGATTGTGTACTTCGTCGTAGGCATACGCTACGAGGAAAGCCTGCTGCTCGACACGGGCACTTCGATAGGCAAGTTTGCCGTCCTGCTGCTCGTGCACATCTTCACCTCGGCGATGGTCTACACTTATTGCAAGGACAAGAAACAGTCGCTGATTATCCTGTCATACACCGTCGGTACTACCCTTCTGGCATTTCTGTTCGCCGAGTTCGTCATTCCGTTCGACATAGTATGGGTGCAGCTGGCCGTAAGCGCATTCCTTGTAGGCTACCTTTTATATAATGCCTTGAGCACACGCATACGCCATTATTTCTTCATTATGCTGTTCGCCGTCGGGTCGATAGCCTTCTTCTATTCTGCCGACTACGTGCTCAACAACATCCTCGAGCCGCATCAGCGCACACGTATCAACGTGCTCCTCGGGCTTGACGAAGACCTTGCCGGAGCCGGATACAATGTACACCAGAGCGAGATTGCCATCGGTTCGGGCGGCCTTAAGGGCAAGGGATTCCTCAACGGCACGCAGACCAAGCTTAAGTTCGTACCCGAACAGGATACCGACTTCATCTTCTGCACCGTCGGAGAAGAGGAAGGATTCCTCGGTTCGGCAGGCGTACTGCTGCTGTTCCTGGCCCTCATACTGCGCCTCATCAAGATGGCCGAGCGCCAGCCGTTCAAGTTCGGGCGCGTGTACGGCTACTGCGTGCTGAGCATATTCCTGTTCCATGTGTTCATCAACGTCGGCATGGTGCTCGGACTGACCCCTGTCATCGGCATCCCCCTACCCTTCTTCAGCTACGGAGGTTCCTCGCTTTGGGGATTCACCATCCTCCTTTTCATCTTCCTGCGCATTGATGCAGGCAGAAATCTCATCCGAAGTTGAGGCACCGCCAGAAAGAACAGACACCTCCGGCTTAACGAAAATAGAGGTATTGATGAAACATCAGATTATTCATCAATACCTCTATTGCTATTTTAACACCTTCTTGCCCGATTCGACCCATCCATTGTAACCCTGATCGAGTTCTATGACTTTGTAGCCACTCTTGACAAGGATGTGAGCAGCTTTCTTACTTCGTCGCCCGCTACGGCAATAGACCGCCAACACCTTGCCCACCGGAAGTATGGAGAGGGCATTCGCCTCGAAGTCATCTTTGAGTACGTCAATGTTGATCGCGTTTTCGATATGGCCCGCCTCAAACTCCTCTGCCGTACGAACATCCAAGCGCACTACGGAGGTATCAGCTATCAGTTTCTCGAAAGCATCCGATGAGACGCTCTCAAACCCACGGTCCTGTGCATGGCAGGAGAAAAAAGCGCAAAGCAAGGACAACAGGCTTACTATTCTTATTTTCTTCATGTTGCAATTTTGATTATAGCTTAATGTTTCACCAACTGCAAACCGACATCCGAGACACCCGTCAGTTGGTCGC
>OHFP01000782.1_pt1 | contig 14069 bp, 14 predicted proteins | sample 1567591 | NCBI WGS metagenome assembly OHFP01 (sample SAMEA3879547, study PRJEB24766) | human gut metagenome | biome: human-associated habitat; feature: feces | place: USA | collected 1985/1987 | reverse complement strand
ATATGCTGATCCGCGCGGTCGAAGAAGGGGTGGTGGACTACGTCGCGATGGACATTAAAAACAGCCCTGAAAATTACGGCATGTCCGTCGGCATAAAAAATTACGACACCGCAAAAATAAAAAGCAGCGTAAAATACCTTCTTGAAGACCACGTCGATTACGAATTCCGCACGACCGTCGTCCGCGAATTTAACGACAAAAACTCGTTTTACGGCGTCGCCGACCTTATCTCGGGCGCGAAAAAATATTATCTTCAGGCATTTAAGGACAGCGGCGATCTGATTGACGAGACACTTCACGGGCTGACAAGAGAGGAAATGGAAGAAATATTGCCGATTTTCGACGGAAAAGTCGATAAAATTGAAATTCGCGGCATAGATTGATACCACAATATCTTGTGGTGCGGTTAAAAAAACAAATCAATATATTGATATAAAACAATTGACACGTGCATTTATGCGTGTTATTATGAATGTACTCGCAATAGAGCGATATGTCAGGGTGTTATCCGCTTGGATTTTTCAAAGAATCTTCACGGGAAACTCCCCTTTTTGTGCCCAAAAACGATAAAACGGCAAAATCTTGCGCCTTTTTAAGACGCAACGGATTGCAAAGAGTTTCACTAAATAAAAACAAAACGACGATGTCGTTAAGTATAAAGTAGTCAACAAAAGAAATTATAAAGGAAATGAGGAAAATGTATCAGGTAATTAAAAGAGACGGTAAAATAACCGATTTTGATCTTAACAAAGTCTCTGTCGCCATTACCAAAGCGTTTGAGGCGCAGAACAAGCAGTACGTTCCCGCAATCATCGACATGTTGACGCTCCGCGTTACCGCCGATTTCGAAAGCAAGATTGAAAACAATCTCGTCCACGTCGAAGACATCCAGGACAGCGTCGAGCACGTCCTTGAACAATCGGGCTACACCGACGTTGCGAAGGCATACATTCTTTACAGAAAACAACGTGAAAAGATCCGTAATATGAAGTCGACGATACTTGACTATAAGGAAGTCGTCAACAATTACGTCCATCTTGAAGACTGGCGCGTGAAAGAAAACTCCACGGTCACTTATTCCGTCGGCGGACTTATTCTCAGCAACAGCGGCGCAATCACCGCAAACTACTGGCTTTCGGAAGTTTACGACGAAGAAATCGCACGCGCTCACAAAAACGCCGATATTCACATCCACGATTTGTCGATGCTCACCGGTTACTGCGCCGGTTGGTCGCTGAAACAACTTATTCAGGAAGGTCTTGGCGGAATCCGCGGCAAAATCACGTCAAGCCCCGCGGCGCATCTTTCCACGCTTTGCAACCAGATGGTAAACTTTTTGGGCATCATGCAAAACGAATGGGCGGGCGCACAGGCTTTTTCCTCATTCGACACGTATCTTGCGCCGTTTGTCAAAGTCGATAACCTTTCTTATAAAGAAGTAAAGCAGTGCATACAATCCTTCATTTACGGCGTCAACACGCCCAGCCGTTGGGGTACGCAGGCTCCGTTCACCAACATCACGCTTGACTGGACGGTTCCTAACGATCTGGCGGAACTCAACGCAATCGTCGGCGGCAAAGAGTGCGACTTCAAATACAAGGATTGCAAAAAAGAAATGGATATGGTCAATAAGGCCTTTATCGAAATCATGATCGAGGGCGACGCCAACGGCCGCGGTTTCCAATATCCTATCCCCACGTATTCCATCACCCGCGACTTCGACTGGTCGGAAACCGAAAACAACAAACTCCTGTTTGAAATGACCTCGAAATACGGTACCCCGTACTTCTCGAACTATATCAACAGCGATATGGAGCCTTCGGACGTCAGAAGTATGTGTTGCAGACTTCGCCTGGACCTTCGCGAACTTCGCAAGAAATCGGGCGGCTTCTTCGGCAGCGGCGAAAGCACGGGCTCTATCGGCGTCGTGACCATCAACCTTCCCAGAATCGCGTATCTCGCAACCGATAAGGCGGACTTCTATCGCCGCCTTGACAAGATGATGGACATCTCCGCGCGCAGCCTGAAAGTCAAACGCGACGTCATCACCAAACTCCTCGAAGAAGGGCTTTATCCTTACACCAAACGTTATCTCGGCACGTTCAGCAACCACTTCTCGACAATCGGTCTTGTCGGCATGAACGAGGCAGGGCTCAACGCAAAATGGCTCAGAAAAGACCTGACGAACGTCGAAACGCAGGAGTTCGCAAAAGAAGTCCTCAACCATATGCGCGAAAGACTTTCCGATTATCAGGAACAGTACGGCGATTTGTACAACCTCGAAGCAACCCCGGCGGAATCCACTTCCTATCGTCTTGCAAAACACGATAAGGCGCAATTCCCCGACATCATCACCGCTTCCGAAAACGACAATATCCCGTATTACACCAACAGCTCGCACCTTCCCGTCGGATACACTGCGGATATCTTCTCGGCACTCGACATTCAGGACGAACTCCAGACGCTTTATACTTCGGGCACGGTATTCCACGCGTTCCTCGGCGAAAAACTTCCCGACTGGAAATCCACGGCAAAACTTGTCAGAACCATCGCGGAAAACTATAAACTGCCGTATTACACCATCTCGCCGACGTACAGCATCTGCAAAGAGCACGGCTATATCTCGGGCGAACACTTCAAGTGCCCCAAATGCGGACAACCCGCCGAAGTTTACAGCCGTATCACCGGCTACTATCGTCCCGTACAGAACTGGAACGACGGCAAGCTGCAAGAGTTCTCGCAAAGGAAAACTTACGACATCGCAAACTCTTCGTATCACGGCGTAAACCAGCATATCGTCAGCGATACCTGCTGCGGCGAACAGGACGTGAGAGTGCAGGCCGATCCCAACTTCAAAAAGAACGACGGCGAAATCCTGTTGTTCACAACGAAAACCTGCCCCAACTGCAAAATGGCAAAAATGATGCTCGATAAAGCAGGTATCAAATACACCGTCATCGACGCGGAAGATCAGAAAGATCTTACCCAAAAATACGGCGTCAAAAAAGCCCCCACTATGCTCGTCGCAAACGGACAGGGCTACGACCGCTACGAAAACGCGAGCTTCATTAAAAAATTCGTTGAAAACGCAAAATAATTTATGATTTACGATGTAATTATCATAGGCGCGGGGACGGCAGGCATGACTGCCGCCCTCAACGCTTTAAGAAACGGCAAAACAGTCCTTGTGCTGGAAAAAGAAACCGTCGGCGGTCAGATTTCGCTTTCGCCGCGCGTCGAAAACTTCCCCACGATTACCGCAATCTCGGGGGCGGAACTCTCCGAAAGACTGTTTGAACAGATTATGCACCACGGCGCGGATTTCGAGCTGGAAAAGGTTACCGGACTTAAAAAGGACGGCGACGTCTTCACCGTTCTTACCGACTACGGCGCGCACGAAGGGAAATCCGTCATCATCGCAACCGGCGCAAGCGCAAGACATATCGGCGTCCCCGGCGAAGACGAACTTATCGGTCACGGCGTGTCTTATTGCGCGCTGTGCGACGGAGCGTTTTACAAGGACGAAGAGGTCGCGCTCATCGGAGACGCCAATACCGCTTTGCAATACGCGCTGTTTTTGACGAATTATTGCAAAAAAGTCCACGTTTGCACGCTTTTTGACAGATTCTTTGCGGACAAAGCCCACGTAGACAACCTTATGACAAAAGATAACGTCGCGATTTATCACAACCTTTCGCTGAAAGAGTTTTTAAGTGGCGGCGGCGAACTTTCGGGGCTTGTTTTTGAAAATACCGTCGACAAATCGGAATTCCGTCTGCCCGTAAAAGCCGTGTTTATCGCGATAGGGCAAATCCCCGACAACTCCGCTTTCAAAGACTTCGTCGACATCGACAAAAACGGGTATATCGTCGCGGGCGAAGACGGCACGACCAGAACCGACGGATTGTTCGTCGCGGGCGACTGCCGTACCAAACGTATCCGCCAACTCGCAACGGCGGCGGCGGACGGCGCGATTGCCGCAACCAACGCGTCCATTTATCTGAAATAAGAAATCCGACAAAGACTTTTCGCCGGTCGATTCCTTGACAAACAAGTTGCAAAACGATAAAATCTTTTTTGCAACTTATAAAACGCTTCCGTAGTTAAATGGATATAATAAACCCCTCCTAAGGGTTAGTTATGGGTTCGATTCCCGTCGGGAGTACCAAAACGACTGTGAAGACAGTCGTTTTTTTACACCCAACGGAGAATCGAACGGCTGTTAACACAGCTCGATTCCCGTACGCTCGACAAGCTCACTGATGAACGGGAGTACAAAAAAGCAGACACAGACGTGTCTGCTTTTGCTATCCCGACTTGAAATCGAAGGACGGCGTTCCGTCGTCCCGATTCCCGTACGCTCGGCAGGCTCGCTGATAAACGGGAGTACCAAAATGACTGTGAAGACAGTCGTTTTTATATGATGAAGAGAAAGGGCTGACGATTCAGAACGCACAAAGGGTTTTCGGAAATAAGTTTTGATAAATGAAAAACAATAAGTTTACGGGTGGAAACACAGGGGATAAAGGTTGGGGAAATGAAAAAACAGGCAAAAGAAAACGAGACGCCGCAAAGGGCGTCCCGTCAGGTTTTGGGGGATTTAGGATTGTTATTTTGCGGGGACGAAGCCTGCGACAACCGCGAAGATCATAAGCGAGCAGCAGATGAGCATGCAGACAATCTGCACGGGTTTGCTGTTCTTTACGCGATTGACAAACTTGTCGAATTTTTCAAAGTAGAAGTTTTGTTCAAACCAGTTTTTGCCGCCGATCTGCAAAATACCGCCGAATGTTAAGGTGCTTGCTCTGAACAGGAGCCAGAGACCGGGGTCGGGAGCCATGCCGAATCTGCCCATTCCTACAAGAGGTCCGACGAAAACGGCAAGGATAGGTGCAAGCAGGAATCCGACGTGCATAAGTGCAACTGACGAAGAAAACTCGCCGGTAACGAAAAGCCAGTTCCAGATTGTGTAAGCGATCATCGTGGCGATGGTGATGCCAAGGCCGACGCTTGTCGTGCCGGATACCGCGCCGTTGAAAAGGTTGGTCTGACCGGTGAAATACGAGGAATTGAAGGCAACTTCCGTGCCGAGTTTCGAGAAGCCGTCGATGAAGTAAATGGGGGAGTTGGCGGTTGTGGTAGTGCCCCAGGTCGAGCCCAGGAAGAGTGCCGACGCGCCGATTGCCATAAAGAGTCCCGAAACGCCGTTGAAGTATTGCTTGTTTTTGAAGAAGTCGGTCATCGTTGCTTCCAGAACGTTAATGATATAAAGTCCCAGCACGACGACAACGAAGATATCGCCGGGAAGGAGACCGAAGCAAGCAAACAAGACGATTGTTCTTCCGACGAGCAACGTGGTAAGTTTCAGCGTTTCGAAGAACACGGGCTTCATCGCGATCAGTACAAGGATACCGAGCACGAGGTTGAAGGGGATATTGCCGTATGCCTGGAATTTCGACGTGATGACGGAAACACCGAGAATCGTCGCCGTAAACATAAACCATTTGAGAATGGTGTCGAGTCCCGGTGTGACCTTGTAGTCAATCGCTTCGGGGCCGGGTGCAAACATTTTTTTGAGTCTTTCGACTCGCGCTGCTTTTTTTTCGCTGTCCATAATTTTGCTCCTGAATGATTTTTGATTTCTAATCAAAGCATACCCGCCAAAAGTATATTTGTAAACGAAGATTTTGGGACAAAAAGCCAAAATCGTCCCAAAATAGAACCAAAATAAAGAAAAGACCTGAAAATATTGATAAATAATTAACAATATGATATTATGATTAAAGAAGGAAGACAAAAAACGACAAAACGAGAAGTCTTTTTTCGGGTGGGAAGATGTCCAAGGATACGACCAAACAACACATCACGGATTGTTTCAACGGATTGTCGAGAAAGTACACGCTTGACCAGATAACCGTCAATATGATTGCCGAGGCGGCGGGCGTTTCGAAGTCGACGTTTTATCGGCATTTTCTGGACAAGTACGACGTCATGAATTACAACTACAAAAGGGTGCTGGACGAGATTTTTTCGTTCAATGCCTGCAAGAGTTGGAACGAGTTGTTTTTAAGCATACTTTCGTTTATCGAGAAGGACATCAACAGGATAAGGCACGCTTTTTTATATCTCGGGACGAACTCTTACGAGCAGTACGTTTTCGAGTATTCGTTCAAACGTATGAACGAGAAGTGCGTCGAAAAACGCGGAAGCGAGTTGCGCGAAGACGAGATATTCACGGCAAAACTCATAATATACGGTTGCGTATACGCCGTAAAAGACTGGGTTTTCGGCGATAAGCGGGTGTCGCGGCAGGAACTTGCGCGCCAGATCGACAACGCAATCCCCGAAGAATACAAGGCATTATTATAAGGTCGCGCACATAAAAAGAAATCATTAAAGAAATATAAACAAATCAGAAGAGGTACATTATGGCTATGAGAAAAAGCATTCTTCATCTGGTCAAAGTTATGGGCGGTCTCGCCGGAATGATGACCAAAATCACAGAAGACTCTCCCGAGTATTATGCGCTTAATTGTTTGACCGACGAAGAAGCGGACGTTGCCGCAAGTCTCGGACTGAGAAAACCCAGAACGCTCGAATACGTCGCCGACAAGTGCGGAAAATCGACGGAAGAAACCAAGAAGATTCTGGACAGACTCGGCCATCTCGGAGTAATCAAAATTTACACCGAAGACGGGCAAACCCTGTATTTCATGCAGATTTTCGCGCCGGGCACGCTTGAAATGATGGTGGGTTGCACCGAAAACGTCAAAGAGCACCCGGAAATCGCAAAGGCGTTCGAGGCGTACACCCGCGGACTTATGGAGTCCATGGGCACGATGTTGCCGTACGGCGCAAGTATGATGAGGGTTATCCCCATCGAATCCGCGATTGCGGGCGACAGTCAGGCGATCCCTTACGAAAAGATTTCTTATTATCTTGACAAATACGACACTTTCTCGGTGTCTCCCTGCTCGTGCAGACGTTCAAGGCGTTTGCTGGACGAAGGCTGCGGACACCTTGAAGACGACATGTGCGTTCAGATGGGTTCGGGCGCGGAATACTTCATCAAAACCGGCAAGGCAAGACAAATTACAAGGGAAGAAGCCGAGGCGATTTTCAAAAAAGCCGAAGAAAACGGACTTATGCACCAGATGCCCAACCTCGAAGGACCGGGCGAATCGGCGGCAATCTGCAACTGCTGCGCGTGCTCGTGCTTTGCAATCCGTATTTCCACGATGTTCAATTGTCCCGACGCGGAACGCAGCAACTACCATGCCGAAATCGATCAGGAAAACTGCGTCGCGTGCGGTCAGTGCGTTGAAAACTGCCCCACGAACGCGGTAAGACTCGGTCAGAAACTTTGTACGGTAACGCCCATCGAAACCCCCAAATACGACAAGGTTCGCAACACTGTCTGGGGCAAAGACAAATGGAACGTCGATTATCGCGAAAACAGACAAGATACCCTTGAAAGCGGCACCGCTCCCTGTAAGACCGCTTGCCCCGCGCACATCGCGGTTCAGGGCTATATAAGGCTTGCGTCTTTGGGCAAATACACCGAAGCGTTGGAACTTATCAAGAAAGAAAACCCGTTCCCCGCAATCTGCGGACGTATCTGCCCGCATAAGTGCGAAGACGCTTGCACGCGCGGACAAATCGATAAGGGCGTTGCAATCGACGAAATCAAAAAGTTTATCGCAGACAAGGATAAAAACAGCAACAACAGATTTATTCCCAACAAAAAACATGATTATTCGATGAAGAAGATGGCGGTCATCGGCTCGGGCCCCGCGGGACTTTCCTGCGCATACTACCTTGCCGTCGACGGATACAACGTGACCGTGTTTGAAAAGGAAAACAAACTCGGCGGTATGATGACGCTCGGTATCCCCGCGTTCAGGCTTGAAAAAGACGTCGTCGAGGCGGAAATCGACATTCTGCGCGAGCTGGGCGTAAAATTCGTAACCGGCGTGGAAGTCGGCAAGGACAAAACGCTGGACGAACTGAAAAAAGAAGGCTTTGACGGATTCTATCTTGCAATCGGCGCAAGCGCGGGCAGAAAACTCGGCGTAGAAGGCGAAGACGCGAAAGGCGTAATCCTTGGCGTTGATTTCCTGAAAGACGTCGTGCTTGAAAGAAGCGAACCTTTGCACGGAAACGTCATCGTTATCGGCGGCGGAAACGTTGCAATCGACGTCGCAAGGACGGCTGTTAGATGCGGCGCGCAAACCGTCAATATGTATTCGTTGGAACAAAGAGCGGAAATGCCCGCCCTTGAAGAAGAAATCGAAGAAGCGGAAAGCGAAAACGTCGTCATTAACAACGGATACGGACCGAAACGCATCGTCGTTGAAAACGGCAAAGTCGTCGGCGTAGAGTTCAAGAAATGCGTGTCCGTATTCAACGCGGAAGGCAAATTCGCGCCCGAGTACGACGAAAACGACACCGTTATCGTTCCCGCGGACTTCGTGCTTGTCTCAATCGGTCAGAAAATCGAGTGGGGCAACCTGCTGGACGGCACCAACGTCAAACTCAACAAAAACAACACCGTTGCGGTTGACGAATTCTACGTTACGGGCGACAAGAATATCATCGCCGGCGGCGACTGCGTGACGGGGCCGAAATTCGCAATCGACGCAATCGCAAGCGGCAAAGAAGGCGCAATCTCCCTGCACAGGGCGGTATGGCCGGGACAAACCCAGAAATACGGCAGAGACAGAAGAGTTTTCATCGAGCTCGACAAGGACAATCTGGAACTCAAAGGCTACGACAACGTCAAACGTCAACGCCCGCTGCACATAAAAGAAAACGACGGCACGTTCAAAGACAACCGCGCGACCTTCACCGAAGAACAAATGAAAGCCGAAACGGCAAGATGCCTCGGATGCGGCGCGGCGAAAGTCGATACCTATATGTGCGTAGGTTGCGGACAGTGCACGACGAAATGTAAGTTCGACGCAATCAAACTTGTCAGAAACGACAAGACCGTCGTGGCAAAAGTATACGAAAAACTGCCCCTCGAAATGGCAAAACACGCCATCAAACGCGTCGGCAAAATCATCACCAAACCCATTTCGCCGAAGGAATAAAGTATGCACGAATTAGGAATCGTTTTTGAAGTCGTAAAACTTGTGGAACAGGTGGCGGTCGAGCAGCAGCTCCCCGCCGTCGACACCATAGTCTTGCAGGTGGGCGAACTGTGCGGGGTAATTCCCGTGTATCTTGACGAATGTTGGCCCGCCGCAATCGACAAAAAGCCGTTTTTCAAAAACACGAAACTGAAACTCGACGTCGTGCCGGGAATGGCAAAGTGTCGCGCATGCGGGGAAGTATTCAACGTTATCGCAAACGAAGGATATTGCCCGAAGTGCAATTCTTTTGACAAAGATTTGTTGTCGGGAAGGGAATTTATGATCAAAGAAATTCTCGTGCCCGATGACGGTTTCGACGAGACGGAAACCGTCAATAATGACAAAAACGACAATTAAAGGAACGGAATTTTAACATGATCGACCCGATTAGTACGATTGAACTGAAAAAGAGCATTCTTGAAGATAACGACGCCGACGCCGAAAAACTTCGCGCGGAACTTAACGCGCGGGGCGTTTATTATATCAATCTGATGTCTGCGCCGGGCAGCGGAAAAACCTCGCTTCTCGTTAAGCTTATCGGTGCGCTTAAAGACAGGTGCGCCGTCGGCGTAATGGAAGCGGATATCGACGGCGACGTGGACGCATATACCGTAAGAGAAGCCGGCGCCGAGGCAATCCAGCTGCACACGGGCGGCATGTGCCATCTTGACGCGGATATGTCCAGACAGGGCTTCAAGGAGTTTTGCACAAGCGCGGACGTCGTGTTTCTGGAAAATATCGGGAACCTTGTGTGTCCGGCGGAATTCGACACGGGCGCTCATCTCAAAATGGCGCTTCTTGCGGTTCCCGAGGGCGATGATAAACCGCTGAAATACACCCTTATGTTTTCGACGTGCGACGTTGTCGTCGTCACGAAAACCGACACGGCAAAGTACTTCGACTTCGACCTTGAAAAATGTAAAAAATATATCGCGAAAATCAATCCGAATGCAAAAGTTTTCGCCGTATCGTCCAAGACGGGCGAGGGCGTCGATACGCTTGCGGACTGGATTTTCGACAGTTATACAAATTGGCGCGAGGGATTGAAATGAAAGTTATTGCGGTCAAAGAAAGTATTTTTTCCAACAACGACAAGGTCGCGGACGAACTGCGCGCGTCGCTCCGAAAAAAAGGCGCGTTCATGATTAACGTTATGTCTTCGCCGGGCAGCGGAAAAACGACGCTTCTCACAAGGCTTATCAACGATATGAAAAGCAAAATCAGGATCGTCGCGATGGACGTTGATATCGAGACCGACGTCGACGCAAGGCGCATTGCGGAAAACACCGGCGTCGAAAGCGTGCAAATCCACAACGGCGGACTGTGCCATATCGACGCGCAGATGGTCACGGACGCGCTGGAACAGGCGGACTTTCCGGAAACCGATCTTATTGTGCTGGAAAACATCGGAAACCTTGTGTGTCCGGCGGAATTCGACACGGGAGCACACCTTAATATGATGCTTTTGTCCGTGCCCGAAGGCGACGATAAGCCGCTGAAATACCCGCTTATGTTTGAAAAGTGCGACGTGGTTGTCGTCACGAAAATCGATACACTCGAAGCGTTCGACTTTGATATGAAAAAGTTTGAAGAACGCGTCGGAAAGCTCAATAAAAACGCGCGGATTTTTAAGGTCAGCGCAAAAACCGGCGAGGGAATCGAGGCGTTGGAAAACGAACTGTACGAAAGAATAAAGCTTCTGAAAAAATAAATATCCATAAAAAAGGACGGCAACTTCAAACGAGATGCCGTCCTTGTTTTATATCCTTATCGGTATTGATTAAATGTGGGTTTTCTTTTTGATTTCGTTGTATATCGTGCGCCCCGTGAACGCGACAAGGAAAATAAGCGTTATCATGGATATCCCGAACGCCACCATCGGAAGAATTATTTCGGTGCACGCGCCCGCCATGACTGCCGCCGCCGGAACGATTCCAAGAAGACACGTCATCCACATATATCTGAAAAACGACTTGCCTTTTCTTTTGCGGAAAGCCCCGACAAAAACAAGGTGCAGGGCAAGCGACGATATGATTGTTACGGGCATCGCATAGGCAAAGCACCACTCTTTCGTTTTGAAAATATACTGCGCCGTAATGAATATGACGGACAGCATCAGCGTTTGCGAAAACACCTTTGCGCCGCTCGGTCCTTTGTAAAAAACGGTGGTTTTGAGTGTAAAATAGCCGCATAAAGTAAGGATTAGTGCAAAAACGCACCAAAGATACTTTTTTGCAACGGTAAGGTTGACGGCAATGCAGATTACGTTTATTGAAAGCGCGACGATAAGATATACGCTTGAAAACGTCACCGGGTGTCCGATTTTTCTTATATGCTTTTCGGGATACAACGGACGCTCCGCAGGCTCGCCTTCGAGCGGGGATTTGCACAGGGGGCAGACGTCGTAAATACCGTCGACGTGAACGCCGCAATTTTTACAATACATCGTTATTCCTCCCAATAGTTACTTCGCACGGTAACGTCCATACCTTCGCCCGCAAGGAAACGGAAAAATTCCTTTTCGACAGACGTGTCGACGAGTTTTCTTGCAAAAGTAAAGGTGGTTTTGTCGAGTGCGGATACGCTTGTTAGCGCGCGCGGCGACGTTTTTGCCGTCGACGCCATGATGGATATTTGATCGACCTTGGTTTTCATTCCGTCGGGAATCTGCACGACGCCCATGTTTGAAAACGTCATCGTTTTTTTGCTGTTTCCGAAGAAAAGCCCCGACGCCTTGAAAATAAATTGTTTTACGGGCAGGGGAAGTATGCGGAATAAAAACAGACGTTCCGTTTTTGCGGTTACGTTGATTTTGTTTTGCAAAACTTCTTTTTCGGTGTCCTTTTTCAGGCGGGTTTCGACGCGCTTTATTATTTCCTCAAACGACGGCGCGTCGTTGACGTCGACGCCCACGCGTGAGAACAACGAGAAGTTCAGCAAAGTGCGGCTCGGGAAAGGCTTTCTGAGATTTATTGGCACGAAAAGAACGATGGGCGGATTTCCGTCGGGCTTTGTGATTTTTGCCTTGTAAATCGCGTTTATGAGAACAGCCGCCAAATACGCCGTTACGGTTGTGTGATATGCGTGCGCGCGTTCAAGGAGTTTCGCCGTGTCAACGGTTCCCTCGATAACGCCGCTTCCCTTGAAGTCGAATCTGGCGTCGGGGAAAGTGTACGCTTTGCTGCCTTGCAGGTCCTTCACTCCTTTAAGGTGGAAAATGCTCACTTTTTGCGCGTATTTCAAAAAGCCGTCTTCCGCTTCGTCGGGCAAAGGCTCGCTTTCGGGCAGTCTGATTTTGCCCTCGGGATCCACGTCGTCGCCTGAAAGACGGACGTATTCGAAAAGTATTGTTTTGAAAAATTCCATGCAACCGTTTCCGTCGCAAAGGGCGTGGAAACAGTCGATTGAGATTTTGTTGTTGAAATAGGACACGCGGAAATTATATCCGTACGTTTCGATGCTGTCGATGTCTTTGATTAAGTAGTCGGAATCGGGCACGACCTCGGGCTTTCCGTCAAGTTCTTCCAAATAGTGCCAGAAAATCCCGCGACGCAAACATACGTTGAAATACGGATATCGCTTTATCGAGTTTTGCAGGGCGGTTTGAAGCACGGCGGGATCCACGTCGTCGCGCATAATCGCCGATATTCTGAACAGGTTTTGTATGTTGCTTTTCAGGTTGAACGGATATATCTTTCCGGAGTTGTCCAGCCTGTGCCATGACTTGATCTTTTCCATTATGTAATAAAGTATAGACTTAACTATGCAAAAAGTCAATAAACGAACGCCCGTAAAGAATTGTTCCGAGATTTGATTAAAAAACGAAAGGCGTTATTATTTTTGAAATAAAGCAAAAAGATTTGACAAATCAAAAATAACCGCTTATAATTACCATTGCTTAAAAAGTAAGTACCATTAGCTCAGCTGGATAGAGCGTTTGGCTACGGACCAAAAGGTCGGGGGTTCGAATCCTCTAACGCACGCTGTAAGAGGTCTTTCGTGAGAAAGACCTCTTTTTTATATTTGCCAAGCTGGGCACATATAAAAAGTGCCCAGATAATTTTCATACCAGGACACATTCATTTCATTTCTTTTCGCTTTTCCACTCTGCATTCTATCCAAGTGCCACATCCAGCGTCGTTCCAATAAAAGGGATCATGATCCCGGTAAATAAATTCATGCTTTAAACTGCTGCTCCTGCTTCCTGTGTTAAAATTTCTGTCAGAGCCGCACCACTGCTTGTATGGCTGCGAACCACCTTCGCATTGCTTCTTTTTGCCTCATCAAGCGCGGTTTTTACCATCTTGTGCGATACTGTATTTGTAAAAAGTACAAACAGGTCAGGCTGTTATTCAGATCGGCAGACATATGCGTAAATACTTTAGCTTTACATTTAAACTGTTTGCATATTTTTTTATACTGACAGACCATTCTGTCATGACCTCCTACAATTACAACGCTCATTCTTATCCATCTCCTTAATTCATTCTAATAACGATTGTGATTTTTTTGTATGCCGCCCCGCAGAAACGGAGCGGCTCTTTTTTGATGATTATTTAGCTTTTAATTTTTGATTTTTATTTGTTCATTCTTTTTAGAAGCATTCAATAAATTTATTAATTTATATCTAGAAATAGTAAATGTATTAAATATCATTACTGCAATGTACATTACTGCAAAATATATGCATGTCTTTATACAAGCATCTTTTGAAAATACAAATTGAAATTCTGTCATATCTGCTTCAAACATTTTAGCAACTAATACAGACATAAATTGTGAGGCAAATATACCAATTATAAGCCCTGCTATTAATGATAATATTCCTACTAAAATTGTTTCAAATAATATAATTTTTGATATTTGCCTTTTACCCATACCAAGTGTCATATATATGCCAAATTCTTTTTTTCTTCGGTTAATTAAGAAATTATT
>OHFP01000780.1_pt1 | contig 14115 bp, 9 predicted proteins | sample 1567591 | NCBI WGS metagenome assembly OHFP01 (sample SAMEA3879547, study PRJEB24766) | human gut metagenome | biome: human-associated habitat; feature: feces | place: USA | collected 1985/1987 | reverse complement strand
TTGCAGGGATTTCATATTAAATTCACACCCTATTTTTGATATATATTTTTATTATTTTATTACATATTCCATTTTAAAAATAAAGATTTATTATAAAAGTAAGAGGATTATTTATGAAATTTAAATTTAAATGGGCGATTGCTTTTTTATCATGTTTAGGTTTAGTTTCTTGTGGCGCAGGAGAAAATCAGAATCCAAATATCAACACTCCTCCTATTGAAATTCCTGGTAACAATGACGATGACCATAACAATGATAACTTTAAAATCGATGAAAATGGTAACTTAATAGTTAATGACGTTAATACAAAAATTAAATTAAGCGAGAATAATTTAGCCATTTCTAATGTATATGAAGAAGAATTAGATGGCACAAAATATACTTGCATAGTTTTATCAGATGGCACTACTTTAAAAGTGCCAATGGGCGTTGATGGTAAAGACGGCAACACTCCTTATATACAAGACAATTATTGGTATATAGATGGTAAAAACACTGGAGTACCTACTACAAATGGTATTGAGCTTAGAGTAAACGGCGACAATATCGAATGGAAAACATCAGATTCTGACTCGTGGTCTGTTTTAATAAGTTTAGACTTGCTTAAGGGTCAAGATGGAAACGATGGAGTCGATGGAAACAACGGAGAAGACGGTAAGACTCCTTATATAGGTGAAAACGGCAACTGGCGGATTGGTGACCAAGATACTGGTGTTAAAGCTAGTGGCAATGACGGAAACGATGGAAACGATGGTCAAGACGGAGAAGATGGTAAGACTCCTTATATAGGTGAAAATGGAAACTGGTGGATTGACGAACAAGATACTGGAGTTAAAGCTAACGCCAAAGATGGAGAAGATGGCGAAAGCGTTTATGACTTATATGTAAAATATGTAGGATATGAAGGCAGCGAAGAACAATTCATACAAGATTTAATTTCCGGAAAGCTCCTTTATAGTGATCCAGGTAAGATTGACTATGTACCAGAAATCAATGTTAGAGTAACAGCTGGTGAAAAAGTAAATCTACCAACAGAAATTTTAGTCTATTACACTTCTGGCATTAATGTTTTTGAACCTGTAAGTTGGGCGGTAAACGATTTAAATACAGATTTTTTAGGTTATAAAGTCATTAAAGGTTTCGTTGATGGATATAACTCACCTGTAACTTGCAATCTAAGAGTAGTAAATTATTCTTCAACCGACATGTACATTGATGGATACATAAACGGAATTTTAGAAAATGATGTTGTTGACGTAACCCTTGTTGGATCAAACGTTGTATATACTACTTCACCTTCTTATAATGGCTACTACAAATTTGACAATTTAGCCGAAGGAAATTACACAATTAAGGTTGATGTTAACAATTATGATGCTGTAATGCCTCAAACAGCAAGCATTGAAACTATTGGCAGAGACGAATCAAAGATATATAAGAACATCTCTCACAATAATTTCTATTTGTCTAGTATTAGAGAAAAAGATACGTATTACTACATTTGGAGATTAGATGATAATGCAGTAAGTTATGAAACTAGTGCCAGTGTCAATGAAAAAATAGAAGTTGAATTCCTCGATGAAAACGATGCTGAAATTAGCGATGATGGTGCTGCTACTTTACTTCGAGAAAAATATAATGTTGTTCTTGATAACAGTCAATCAAAATGGACTCCTGAAATTTCATCAAGATTTTTACAACTATATTCCACTTTCCCTGATAGTGTAACATCTGATTTAAAATCTGTTTGGAAATTAACTTCAAATGAACTTTTAAACGATATTGAAATAACGAAAAATAACGAATATTATGAGGTAACAGTTTCAAAATCAGCAATAGCTAATATGACTCCTCGAGCAGCTAGTATTGATGGTATTCAAGGCGAATATTTCTCTAATAGATTCTATGCTGCACTTCTTAGATTTATAACTGATAATGGTAACAATGCAGAAAAATGTGAAACGATTTTAACAACTAATTTCTTAACATCGTTTAAAGTGCCTAACTATGAGGAGCTTACTTCCTCAACAACCCAAGAAACGGCTGCATGTTTCCAAGAATTCCTTCCTGAAGAAAAAATTCAAATAATTACCATGTTTGAAGAAATGCCAAAAGGCATGCATAAAATGAAGGAATTAAAATATTTAGTCAGGAGGAAAAGCGGAACAAAAAACCCAATATATCCTGAAGCCGCAGCGGTTACTTGGACATTTGCATCTGAGCCATACATAGAATTTATGGACTCAACATTTGATTTCTCAACGGGTTATTATGATACAAAACGTTTAATAATCCATGAAAAATCTCACATGTTTTACGAATATTATTTCAGTGATGAATTAAAATCAAAATGGATTGAAATTGGTGGTTGGTATGAAGATCCAAATGATCCAGATGGTTGGTCAACTACAAAACAAACAGAATTCGTAAGTGCCTACGCTCATCAACATAATCCAGATGAAGATATGGCTGAATCCATGGCCACTTATATAATTAATCCTGATTTATTACGTTCTCGTTCGATTAATAAATACAACTTCATAAGAAACTACATTATGCAAGGCGATATTTATTTAACTTCAATTAGAGAGGACTTAACATTTGAAGTCTATAACATTTCACCTGATTATATCTATCCAGGAAAAATTAACTCAATTGTTGTAAAAATAACCGGAAACGAATTCGAAGATAAATTAGTAGATATTTCGATGACTTTACTCGGTGAAGACGAAACATATGGAGCCGAAATTTTCAAATTTAGACTTGTACCATCAGATACCAAAGTAACTCAATTTTATGACTTTGCAGGTTCAAAAGTTGATTCATCAGGCCTCTCTTTACGTGGTAGTTGTTATTTTTCTAAATACTCATTCAGTGGATATTATTTAACCGATCAAATTACTTTAAAGGACAAAGTTGGAAATGAAAGATATTCCGGTATAAATGATTTTTCAATGAAAGTCTTCATTAAAAATCCTTTAGAAGATCTAGAGTGTCCTGTCTATCATAAAGGCACTTTATCAATGGAAGTTACTCCAACAAATAACGCTGAACGTCCTGGCGAACAACTCTTAACAATTAGAGGCAAAGTCACAGATAATATAGGCATTAAGCGTATATTAGTCAGGTTATTATGTCTTGGTACGGATAAAGCTTCAATCGATGTTGATGCTTCAGTATTGCAAGATGAAAACAACTATTTCACTACTGAAATTATAATTCCAAGTTTTTACAGCACTGGAACTTATGAGATTCAAATGATATCCATTGACGATATTGCCGCTAACAATAGTTGGTATAACATCAATTACGATGAATTTAAAGACGAAAATCGCTCTATTTATATCGAAACTCCTAATCCAGATAATGAGAAACCGGTTCTTGATGTAAATAATATTAAAGTTGAAGCAAGACCATCAAATCCAACAACTCCTAATGGTGAAACTTTTGTCAATATAACAATTACCATTAGTGATAATCTTTCTGGAGTTAGAATAGGATATTTAAAATTAATTGATCCACAAGGATTATTACATTCAGATTGGATTTATTTCGAAGGTGTTGGTCACACTGGAACATATTCTCCATTTGAAGACAACACAATTCCAAGAACGTTTACAATAAAAAGGACCTTACCAGCAGGAAGTGCACCAGGCATTTGGGGAATTTACGAAATTTCATTAACTGATTTTGCTGAAAACAGTGCTGTATTCAATTTTGCAGAAATAGTTCATTTTGAAGTAAAATAAGTTTTAGCAACAGTTTCTATTTAGACCAACTTAACTTAAATAAGTTGGTCTTTTTTATGAAAATTGAAAAATAACCTTGCAAATCCTTTATAAAAGTAAAAAAATCTCTGCGATTTATTCACAGAGAATTATTGAAGATTTGTTGATGTCTTTATTAAAATGGCATTTTTCCATTCATTCCTGTTGGGAAATTAAATTTGCCATTACGTCCTTTCATTTGCTTCATCATAAGTTTCATTTGATCATACTTTTTAAGAACTTTATTAACATCAGCATTAGTTTTTCCACTACCCTTAGCAATTCTTACTTTACGAGAATTTTTTAAAATTTCAGGGTGAGCTCTTTCTTCAGGTGTCATGGAGTTAATAATAACTTCAAAGTTTTTCATTTCTTTTTCAGCAGCGCTTAATTGAGCATCATTAACTTTTGGCATACCAGGAATTAACTTTAAAAGACCGCCAAGTGAACCAAGTTTTTGAACTTGTTTCATTTGTTTAAGCATATCATCGAGAGTAAAGTTCCCATCGACCATCTTTTTAACGCTTTTTTTAGCTTCTTTTTCATCAATGTTTTCACTCACTTTATCTATAAGAGTTAAAACATCGCCCATTCCTAGAATTCTTTCAGCCATTCTATCAGGATGGAATATATCTAAATCAGAAATTTTTTCACCTGTACCAATAAATTTAATAGGGACTCCAGTAACATGAGCAATTGATAAAGCCGCACCGCCTCTTGAATCACCATCCATTTTAGACATAATGGCTCCGGTTAAAGCTAAATCTTCATTAAACTTTTTAGCAACATTGACCGAATCTTGACCAGCCATTGCATCAGTTAAAAGCAAAATTTCATCAGGTATTACTTTTTCTTTGATGTTTTTAAGCTCTTCCATTAAAGCTTCATCAATTTGTAAACGCCCAGCAGTATCAATAATTAAAACATCATAATGGTCATTGTAAGCTTCTTCTTTAGCTTTTAACGCAATATTAACTGGGTTTTCGTTTGTTCCTAAATTAATTAAAGGGACATTAATTTGCTTAGCAATTTGATCAAGTTGATCAATTGCAGCTGGACGGTAAACGTCACAAGCGGCTAATAAAACTTTTTTATTTAATTTGTTTTTCATTAAATAAGCAAGTTTACCAGCAGTTGTTGTTTTACCACTTCCTTGTAAACCAACAAGTAAAATGATAGTAGGTTTGTTTTTGTTATAAGTTAATTCACAAGCATCACTTCCAAGTAAATTGACAAGTTCATCGCGAACGATTTTAACAACCATTTCACTTGGATTAAGTTTATCAAAAACTTTTTCACCAATGGCTTTTTCTTTTACTCCATTAACAAAATCACGGACAACCTTATAATTAACGTCAGCCTCAAGAAGAGCAATACGCACTTCTTTAAGCATATCGTCCATATTTTTTTCAGTTAAATGTGATTCACCTTTAATTTTTTTGATTACTTTTGAAAATTTTTCTGTTAATGCTTCAAATGCCATATAACACCTCGTCAATTAATTCTTCTTTTTCCTGTTCGCTTAGTGAACTATCTTGTATTTTTTTAACAATCCTTCGATTTCTTTCATTAAGTTTAAGTTTCTTTTCAAATTCTTCAAGTTTTTTTGTAGCATGCTCTATTGCATCTAAAACAGCCGCTCGAGAAATATTTAATTCATCACTCATTTCTTTTAATGATAAGTTAAAAGAATAATATTTTTCCATAATACTCTTTTGTTTATCGGTTAAAAGTTCTTTGTAAAGGTCAAATAGAGTATTAATATGTTCAACTTTTTCTAGCTCATTCATCTTTTATTAAGCTGGAACAAAGTCCATATAAATATTTATCTAAGTCAAATTCTTCTAAATCAGAATCTTTTTCACCTAGTCCAATAAATCTAACCGGGATTCCAAGTTCTTCTCTAATTGCTAAAATAATACCACCTTTTGATGTTCCATCCATTTTAGTAATAACAATTCCTGTTACATTAATTAATTCTTTAAAAGCTTTAGCTTGTAAAACACCATTTTGTCCAGTTGTTGCATCAATTACCAAAAAACATTCAGGAGATTTTTCGCTTAACTTAGTAACTACATTATAAATTTTACGTAATTCTTCCATTAAGTTTTTCTTATTTTGTAATCTACCAGCTGTATCGATTATTACTAAATCAAAATCTTCATCGATTCCTTTTTTGGTTCCTTTATAAGCTACGCTTGCTGGATCTTCATTATCTTCTCCTGTAACAATAGGAATATTTAAACGATTTGCCCAAACAGTGAGTTGTTCTTTAGCACCAGCTCTAAAAGTATCAGCGGCAACAAGCATTACTTTTTTGCCTTGATTAATATATCTTTTTGCAAGTTTAGCAATTGTTGTCGTTTTACCAACACCATTTACTCCAGTCATAAGCAAAATAACTGGTTTATGATCAAAGGTAAGCTCATTTTTAATGTCCTCACCTTCTTTTAAATAATTTAAAAACATTCTATCAACGAGCATCTCGTTGATTTCTTTTGGATTAGTGATGTTATTTTCCTTTGTATATTCAAGTAAATTTTCAATTGTATTAATAGTAAAAGAAACACCACAATCAGCTTCAATTAAGATTTCCTCTAACTCCTCAAAATACTCTTGATTAGCACTTTTATATCTTTTAGCCAATTCATCAAGTTTATTAGAAAAATTCTTACGTGATTTTTCTAAACCATCATTATATTTTTGTAATGATTCTTCCTCTTTTTTACTTTCAGGAGTTATCTCAACTTTATCTTCTTTTTTCTTTGTAAATTTCTCTTTTAAAAACTTAAATAAACCCATATTTATCCTTTAGATTGCTTTTTTGTTTAATGCATCTTTTGCTGCTTCTTGTTCAGCAACTTTTTTACTTCGACCTTCTCCTCGACCGAGAACAATCCCATTAAAACTAACTTCGGCAAAAAATACTCGATTGTGAGGAGGTCCTTTTTCAAAAACAATTTTATAAGTAACTGATTCACGATATTCCGCTTGCATTGCTTCTTGAAGAATCGATTTATAATCTTTAACTTCATCAAGCGTAAAATTTTTAACATCATCTTGATAAATCATTTCAATAAATTTACGAGCAAATTCAATTCCTTTGTCTAAATAAACTGCTCCTATAACTGCTTCAAAAACATCTTCCAAAATCGATTGATTGTTCATAACTTCTTTTGGAGTTAAGCTTTTACCAGCTCTTATATATTCAGGATATCCTTCTTTTCGAGCGAGTTTTGCAAGGTATTCGCTTTGAACAAGGTAGCTTTTTGCTTTAGTTAAAGCTCCTTCTAACATATCAGGATGTTCTTTAAAAAGTAAAGAAGCAATTACAAAGCCAAGCACACTATCACCCATAAATTCTAAACGTTCATAATCATGATGATGAGTTTTAGCATCACTATTAAAAGATGAATGGGTGAAAGCCATCTCGTAAAGATCTCTTCGATTAGTTTCAATATGAAATTTATTTAAAAACTCATCTATTGATTTCACTTATTTAATTCCTCTTTAAATTTATTAACAATATCAACACTTACTAATTTATATCCATTTTCAAGCGCGCTTAAAAATGATTTAACATCGCTACTTCCATGAGCTTTAATAACAACACCATTTACACCCATTAATAAAGCGCCACCAACATTTTTATAATCCATTTTTTGTTTCATTTCTTCAATGCCTTTTTTAGAGAATAAATAACCAATCATTGAAAAAATATTACGTTTGAAGGCAGCTTTTAGCATACCAGACATCGCTTTTGCCGTACCTTCAACTGCTTTTAAATAAATATTTCCACTATATCCATCAGCAACTAATACATCAATATCACCAAAAAGTGGATCACGAGCTTCAATATTACCTTTAAAATTAATCGCTTTGCATTCTTTTAAAAGTGGATAAGTTTCTTTACCTAAAGGTGAGCCTTTTTCTTCTTCTGTTCCATTAGATAAAAGATAAACCTCAGGATTTTTACTATGATATATAATTGAAAAATAAATTGATCCCATAATAGCAAATTGAACTAATTCTTCTTTAGTATTAGCATTATTTGCTCCTAAATCACAGACTACAAACTTCTTATCCTTTTTAATCGTAGGAAAAGAAGTAATTAAGCAAGGTCTTGTAATGCCTTCAATTCTTTTGATTTTAAATATTGCTGCACTTAATAAAGCTCCAGTACTACCAGCACTAATTAAAGCATCACACCCATTTTTAAGATAAGTATCAATTGCTACCATTAAACTTGAATCTTTTTCTCTTAAAGCGGTTAAAGGATCAACATCCATTTTTAAAACAGTTTTTGATTCAACAAGATGAACATTTGTTTGATTATTAAATTCGCTTAAGCTGTTTAAGTCCCCGATTAGGAAAAACTCAACATCTTTATGACGTTTAATAAATTCTTTAGTGGCCCCAATAGTAGCTTTTAAACCGTTATCTCCACCCATCATATCAATAACAAATTTCATACTTTAGTCTCCTTTAAGGAAAAAATCCCTAAGTTTTGCAGGGATTTTATTCAACTCCAATGATATAAGAGTAAACAGGCTGTTTGCCAATTCTTACATCAGCATCGCAGTCTTTAAATTCTTTTTCAATAAATTCTTCAACTTTTGCTTTTTCTTCATCATTAGCAACATCTTCACCTAAAAGAACGGTAATAACTGAACTATCTTCATCAACCATACCCTTAAGTAAAGATTTTAAAGCATCAAATTTATTCTTGTGGCAAGAAAGAATATCTTTACTATTTAAAATAGCCATATATTCATCCTTTTTGACGCTAACACCATTAATTTCAGTGTCTTTAATTGCAAAAGTTACTTGTCCAGATTTAACTGTTGATAAAGCTTCATTCATAACTTTTTCATTATCTTCAGCTGATAAATCAGGATTAAAGTTCATTGCAGAAACAACACCTTGCATAATAGTTTTACTAGGAATAACAACAACGTTAGTTTTGCCTTTTAATACATCCTTAACTTGATTAGCTGCCATAATAATATTGCTATTATTTGGAAGAATATAAACAGTTTTTGCGTTAGCTTTTTCGATAACAGTTAAGAAATCGTTGGTTGAAGGATTCATTGTTTGACCACCACTAACGATATAATCAACACCTACTTCATTAAATAATTCGTTAATTCCTTCTCCGCTAGAGGTAGCAATAATTGCATATTCTTTAGCTTGATCTTTTTCTTCTTTTGGCGCAGCAAGAGGAGCTTTAGAAAGTTCACTTGCAGCCATGTGTGATCCATTACCATTCTTTTCATTAAATAAAATTTCGTTATGTTGTTCAGTCATATTCTCACATTTTAACTTAACAAATTCACCGAATTGTTGAGCGTAGTTAAAAATATCACCAGGTTTTAATGTATGAACGTGAACTTTAACAAGGTCATCGTCTTGAACTACAACTAAAGAATTACCGTGGGCATTTAAAACGCTAGTAAATCTATTTTTGTTGAAAGCTTTTTTATTTTCGTTAGGCAATAAACGAAGAATAAATTCTGTGCAATATCCAAATTCTTCATTTTCATCGCTAGCAGCAACTTGAGCGGCACCTTGAGCACTTACAGCTTCGGCCTCATGACGGTTAATGACATAACCGCCAATTGCGCTTTGCATACCTTCTAAAATCTTAATAAGACCAGCGCCACCGCTATCAACAACGCCAACTTCTTTTAAAACAGGTAATAAATTTGGCGTACGATCAAGAGATGCTTGAGCTTCTTTAAGTAAAACATCAAAAGCATCTTCAATGCTCATTTTTGAATCAGCAACATCTAAAAGTTTAGCGCTAGATTCTCGAATAACAGTTAAAATTGTACCTTCAACTGGTTTTAAAACAGCTTTATAAGCAACTTTACGGCCGTTATCAAAAGCTTCAGCAAGACCAACAGCATCAATTTTAGTTTTTCCAACTAAACTTTCAGAAAAACCTCTAAAAATTTGACTTGTAATAACACCAGAGTTACCTCTTGCCCCCATTAATAAACCACGAGAGAAAACTTTGGCAATATCAGCTAAATTCTCATCATTACGATTAGCGACTTCCTTCATGCCGCTAGTCATAGTGAGATTCATATTCATACCTGTATCACCATCTGGTACAGGGAAGACATTTAAAGCATCAACTTCAGGATAATGATTATAAAGGTTATTGGAACCGCTAATAACCATCATCTTAAAAACTTTTCCATCTATATATTTCATATAAAATCCTCAATTAATCTTTAAATTTTCATTAAAGGTCACGTAGTTCTTCTACATAAACATTAATTTTAGAAAAAAGTTGACCGTATTTTTTTGTCAAAACATAATTAATTCGTTTACTAACTTCACTTACAATTTCAGTAATTTTGATGCCATAAGCACAAATTAAATGAACATCAACATTAAATTTATCTTTATCTTTGGTGACGTTAACACCTTCGACATAATTTTCTTTTTTTAAAATAATAAACTTTTCTTTGATTGATTTAGCATAAGTTAAACCGACAACACCATAACATTCTGAACAAGTTTCACCAACTAAATTGGCAACATCTTTAACGCTTAATGAAATTTTAATACTTTTTTCAGTTTTCTTTTCCATAACTTCATCCTAAAATGTATCGATATTATATCATAAAAAACACCTATCTTAAACACGTTTATAAGTGTTAAAGGGTTAAATAATAGACAAATTTTTAAGAAAAATAGCAAATTTAATCGTGAAAAAACAATAATTTCTTATAAAACATTAACTAAGTTTAAGAAAAATTGAATTTTAGTAAAAATAAAACTTTTGTTTAAATACATTGATATATTTGCACAAATATAATTTTTAAATAGCGATTTTACACTAATCACAATTTCTTTTTATGAATTTAAATTTACACAAAATCTGAGTTTTCAGAAAATTTCTGTAAATCTTTGCAATTAAATAAAAGATTTCGTTTTCATAAAAAAAGCCCGGCAACGTGTTATTCTTGCATTTCTGCTACCTTCACCACTGCAGTGCTTAACTTCTCTGTTCGGTATGGGAAGAGGTGTGTCCACTGCGTCATCGTCACCAGACTTATCAAGAGAATACATTAATTATTCCCTGAAAACTAGATATTCTTTAGATATGTTCTTTCATTACCCAAATTTTATTTAATCTCTTAAAATCTTATGAAATTAAGTCCTCGATCTATTAGTAATGGTCGTCTAAATGCCTCACAACACTTACAACTCCATCCTATCAACCTCTTGACGTTAGAGGGATCTTACTTCTTGCGAATGGGAAATCTCATCTTACGGTAGGCTTCGCGCTTAGATGCTTTCAGCGTTTATCCTTTCCATGGGCAGCTACTCAGCCATGCTTCTGGCGAAACAACTGATATACCGTTGCCATGTTCATCCCGGTCCTCTCGTACTAAGGACAAGTCCGTTCAAATTTCCTACGCCCACGACAGATAGGGACCAAACTGTCTCACGACGTTTTGAACCCAGCTCGCGTACCACTTTAATTGGCGAACAGCCAAACCCTTGGAAGGTACTTCCCCTCCAGGATGTGATGAGCCGACATCGAGGTGCCAAACCGTGTCGTCGATGTGAACTCTTGGACACGATCAGCCTGTTATCCCCAGGGTAGCTTTTATCCGTTGAGCGACGATCTTTCCACGCAGAATCGCCGGATCACTATGCCCTACTTTCGTACCTGCTCGATTTGTCGATCTCGCAGTCAAGCACCCTTATGCCATTGCACTCGAAATACGATTTCCAACCGTATTGAGGGTACCTTGGGGCGCCTCCGTTACATTTTGGGAGGCGACCGCCCCAGTCAAACTGCCCGTCTAACACTGTCCTGCAAAGAGTAAATTTGCCAGTTAGAATGATTGAAATCCAAAAGTTGTATTTCACCGTTGACTCCACCAATGCTAGCGCACTGGCTTCAAAGTCTCCAACCTATCCTACATATGAATTTCAAGCATTCAATATTAAATTACAGTAAAGCTCCATGGGGTCTTTCCGTCTAGTCGCGGGTAACCTGCATCTTCACAGGTATTAAGATTTCACCGAGTCTGCCGTCGAGACAGCGCCCAAATTATTATACCATTCATGCGCGTCGGAACTTACCCGACAAGGAATTTCGCTACCTTAGGACCGTTATAGTTACGGCCGCCGTTCACAGGGGCTTCAATTCAAAGCTTCGCTTGCGCTAACCTCTCCTTTTAACCTTCCTGCACTGGGCAGGCATCACCCCATATACATCGCCTTACGGCTTAGCATAGAGCTATGTTTTTGATAAACAGTTACTTGGGCCTCTTCACTGCGACCTGCTTTCACAGGCACTTCTTCTTGCGAACTTACGAAGTAATTTTGCAGAGTTCCTTAACGACAGTTAACTCGCTCACCTTAGGATACTCTCCTTGACCACGTGTGTCCGTTCTCGGTACAGGTGACATATACTTAAGCTAGCAACTTTTCTCGAGAATTGGCATCATCGACTTCGCTACTTGAGCAAGCTCGTTCACTCCCCATCACGGCTTCAATTACGCTGAGAGATTTGCTACCCAGCCATGTGTTCCGCTTAGTCCAAAATCCAATAATTGGTACGATTAGCCACTTCTGTCATTACATCGCATATATATCAGTGCTGGAATATCAACCAGTTGTCCATCGACTACGCCTGTCGGCCTCGTCTTAGGTCCTGACTAACCCAGGGAGGACGACCCTTCCCCTGGAAACCTTAGTCTAATGGTGTGTATGATTCTCACATACAATCGTTACTTACACCGGCATTCTCACTTCTATACAGTCCATCACTCTTTTCAGTATGACTTCACCCCGTATAGAACGCTCCCCTACCACTTATAGAAACTATAAATTCGTAATTTCGGTATTATGCTTAGCCCCGGTAAATCTTCGGCGCGAAGACACTCGACTAGTGAGCTGTTACGCACTCTTTAAATGATGACGGCTTCTAGGCCAACATCCTAGTTGTCTATGCGTTTTCACTTCCTTTAACACTTAGCATAAATTTAGGGACCTTAATTGACGATCTGGGCTGTTTCCCTTTTGAGCATGAAGCTTATCCCCCACACTCTGACTGCCAGGATTACAATAATGGAATTTAGAGTTTGATTAGAATTGGTATCGCTAGGTGCGACCCGCGTCTATTCAGTGCTTTACCGCCACTATTTACTCTCTGACGCTAGCCCTAAAGCTATTTCGGGGAGAACCAGCTATCTCCCAACTCGATTGGAATTTCTCCCCTATCCACAAGTCATCCGCGGGCGTTTCAACGAACGTCGGTTCAGTCCTCCAGTGAGTTTTACCTCACCTTCAACTTGCTCATGGATAGATCGTCGGGTTTCGGGTCTATCTCATCGTACTAAAGCCCTATTCAGACTCGCTTTCGCTGCGACTTCGTCTCTTCGACTTAATCTTGCACGATAAGATAACTCGCCGGTTCATTCTTCAATAGGCACGCCATCACCCATTAACGGGCTTTGACTTTTTGTAAGCATACAGTTTCAGATTCTTTTCACTCCCCTCCCGGGGTTCTTTTCACCTTTCCTTCACAGTACTGGTTCACTATCGGTAATTTGGTAGTATTTAGCCTTACGGAGTGGTCTCCGCACATTCCGACAGGATTCCACGTGTCCCGCCGTACTCTGGAACTCACTAGATGGTTATACAAGTTTGCATACGGGAGTCTCACCCTCTATGCTTGGCTTTCCCAAACCATTCTGCTGTCATATAACTCTATCATGTCGTGGTCCGAACCCCTAGTAAACTAGGTTTAGGCTGATCGGATTTCGCTCGCCGCTACTCACCGAATCGATATAATCTTTCTTTTCCTCTAGGTACTAAGATGTTTCAATTCCCTAGGTGTGTCCTCATTGGAGCTCAAGGCTCCAAGATGATGCAAGTATTTGCACCGGGTTTCCCCATTCAGAGATCAAGGGATCAAAGCTTACACCAGCTCCCCCTTGCTTTTCGCAGGTAGTCGCGTCTTTCATCGTCTCCAAATTCCAAGGCATCCACTGTACGCCCTTATTAACTTAACTTCGTAAAATTTAGGTATCAGTTTGTCTTACAATTTAATGTAAATCTTATGTCGCATTTCAACTCAATGAAACTTGACTTAACAGAAAGAACATTTATTTAAAATATCTAGTTTTCAAAGAACAATTTTTAAGAGAATGCTATTCTCTCAAAACTAAATAGATGAACGCTGAACGTCTTAAGAAATAAACACTAGATTTAGGTTTATTAAATTACACATCGACTTATTTTTGTCGATTTCTTTCTCCATAGAAAGGAGGTGATCCATCCCCACGTTCCCGTAGGGATACCTTGTTACGACTTA
>OHFP01000777.1_pt1 | contig 14128 bp, 10 predicted proteins | sample 1567591 | NCBI WGS metagenome assembly OHFP01 (sample SAMEA3879547, study PRJEB24766) | human gut metagenome | biome: human-associated habitat; feature: feces | place: USA | collected 1985/1987 | reverse complement strand
AATATTATATCGTTTTTGAAAAAATTAAAAAAGTTTCAAAAAATCCCAATAAAACGCGCTCGTCGATTGTTTACTTTGCGAAAACAATTTGAAAAACACGGAGGTTTTACTCAATATGAAAAAGAAAATCCTGGCAATACTTCTTGTAGTATCGATGGTAGCGGCTCTTGCGGTCGGACTTACCGCCTGCAATAAGGACAAGAAAACCGCGCCAGCAAAAGCAAACAACGCCGAAACTCTCGGCACGGCAATCGCGGTCGCGATGAACTCTTCGGCAGCGGGCACTGCTTCGGCGGAAGGCGATGAAAACGTTGATCCTTATTTCACCATCAAAGGCATTCCCGGCATCAGCCTTGCAACCAACGAAATCGCAAAATACCTTAACGAATACGTAAACAACGCAAAGGCGTACATCAAAGATCACAATGTTGACGTCAAAGTGGAAGCATCCAACGAAAAAGACGGATACAACTACAAAATGCTCGTGACCGTCACTTATAAAGACGCCGAAGGCAAAGACGTATCCGACGTATCGACGATTTACATCAACGCAAAGAAAATCAAAGACGGCGAAGTTTCCAAGGAAGACGCAGACATCAACGGCAAAGAAGACTATGCATTTGAAGCGGTTGTAATGCACGGCGAAAAAGAATTTGTCAAAATCAGCGGAACCTGCACTTATGACAAAGAGAAAGATACAATGGTGTTCGCATTTGGAGCAGGTACCGGTCTTAAAGTTGACGGTGTTGGCGTAAACGTCACCGCATGGGCAAACGAAAAGGGCGGCGTAGTCGTTGAAGTTAACGTCGGTGTTGACAACGCATGCAAGGTCAACGTGAAAGTCGAACTTGGCAAAATCAGCGATACCGAAACTGGCGCGAAAGTCTACGTTGACGTAGCGGTCGGAAAAGAAGGTCAAGAAGCCGTTAAAGTGAACGTCGTTGCAAACGTTATCTCGAATGCAAACGCAACCAACCTTGACAAAAACGACTTTGCAATCAACGGTACGGCGACGGTTGTCGTTGTGGGCTCTGTAAACGTGAACGTCGACATCAACGGCATTGCAAAATATATCCCCGGTGAACCGGAAGTCGAAAACGGGAAATACGTTGTACAAGTCAGCGGCAACGCCAGCGTCCAAGTCGGCAAATAATATGCTTATTATCGGATTACGACAGTAATCTTTCCACCTAAATCAAAGGAACGTCCCGATTTTCGGGGCGTTTCTTTTTGCAAAAATTCACCTTGCGAAAAAACAAAAAATATCAAACATTTTTCAATAATATGCAAAGTATTGTCATATATTGTATGTAATAATGCAATCAAGAGGTGAACGAAATGAAAAAATTATTTGCAATAATCAGAAACACAAAGGTTAAAACTCCCGCCCGCCGATCGCTCGAAATATATCATATCGACAAAGGATTTTCGGAGCCCCTTTTTGAGTGCGCGGATTACGTCGTGTTCCGCACGAGCGGACTTTTTGAAAACGCGGAGTATCACGAAGTCACAAACTCTTACGGCGTAAAGTTCAATGTGACGAAAAGCGTTTTATAAATCGCGAAGCGCGAAAAAACCGTCGGAAAGCGACGGTTTTTGTTATGCCAACAGATAATAATACGAACTTAGGTTTCCCGCCGTGTTTTTGACTAATACTGCGTTACGCTCACGGCTTATACGATAAAGTACTAAGCCGCTCGTGTGCCTTGTCTTATCCTAAAAACACGACGGGAAACTTGTTCACAACCGAAAACGCCGAGATTTCAGATGATTTTTGGAAAAGGCGAACGCAGTTGTACTTTTCGTACCACAAGCGAGCATTTTTCATAAAAGCGTTGAAATATCGGCGTTTTGGCAATGTTAGTGTTATTATCTGTTGGCATCGTATTGTTTTCGGTTTATCAAAACTTCACAAGTTCCGGCTCGCGGTTCACGTATCGGGTGAAACCTTCAAAGCCGATTTCTTTCATTGCCGCCGCAATTTTGTCGTAATTGTAAGCGATGCTGTTTGTGCGGTGTGCGTCGCTGCCGAAAGAAATTTTCCTTCCGCCGAGTTCGTAGTATCGTTTCAGGACGTCGACGTCGGGGATTGAAAGGTGTCGCAAAGAAAACTCGCTTGTGGTTTTTCCGCCGCGATAAGTTTTGCTGTTGACTTCCAGGCACTTATCCTTTTCGATGATGGCGGTGAGGATATCGTCAAAGACGTCCGAAAACTCCTCGTAAAACATATCGGGCTCCTTATACGGCGCGTTTCTCTGGATATAGCCGATGTGGCCGATAATGTCGTAGGGGTAGGGCGCGTCGACGCTTTCCCGGACGGCTTTCAGGTATTCGAGATAGGCAAAGTGTTTATAGGGGCACTTATTGAAATATTCCGCGTAATAGACCTCGCTGCCGAGCACGCAGTGAACGCTGTTGATAATGACGTCGAAGTCGATATCGGCAAGGTCTTTGATATACAGATTGTTTGCCGATTTCAAGTAACCGAGTTCCGCGCCCATGGCAAGGCGGAAGTTTTTCTTATTGAAGCGGCGTTTGAAGTCCTGCATTGCGGCGACGTACGCCGACATATTTATTTGCGGGTTGTCATATCCGATGACCTGATAATCGCGGTTGATGTGATCGGTGATTGCGACATAGTCGCAACCGCGAGAAAGCGCCGTCGCAACGACGTCTTCGACCGCCTCCATGCCGTCGTCCGAAAAAATACTGTGAACGTGCGAATCGTGCATAAAATTCCTCCTAACGATTATTATACAAACGTAAGGACAATATGTAAAGGTTTTTCGCAAAATATTACACGCGGGCGCATTTGTAACGTTTAGGTTAAAAATTACCTTAAAACGATTTGCCGATAACCCCGAAACGGCGCGCGTCGGGCGGAAATCACGACTTAGCCTTGACAAGAAAACTAATAAATATTAAAATATAAAATGTAGAGATATGCGTACGTCCGCGTGCGTGTACAATTTAAATCTCGAAAGGAGACGAAAAATGAAAAACAAGAATTTTTTGCGAGTACTCGCAATAGTTTGCGTTCTCGTTTTGTGCGTCGGAGTTCTTGCTGCCTGCAATAAAGGAAGCGGTGGCGGAAACCAAGGCGACGGAACGGGCGGCGGTGGCGAAACCGGCGGCGGCGGAAGCACCGGCAACCAAGCAGGCGCCTCGATGAACGCATTTGTCAACACAATGTTCCAAAGCGCAAACGAAATCGCAAACGGCACTTCGTTTGAACTTGCCGACGGCAAAAACATCGCTTTGAGCCTCGGCGCGACAATCACCCTTAAAAAGGACGGCGGTGTCGCAGAAAAAATGCCGATCGAACTTGCTCTGAAAGGTTTTCTCGACCGTCAGAACGTCATCGACAAATATATCGCCACTGCAAACGGCGCATACGTGCTTATCGACGGCAAGTACGTGTCGTATGACGCAAGCCTCCACGAAGGACAAACGAGATATTCGAAAGCGGTTGCTCTCACGGAAGACAACGAAACCTATATCGACGTGTCCGCGCGCATTAACGGCGTCGATTCTTTCCGCCTTATTTACGAAAAAGACTTCCTTTACGCAACGATCGCAGGGAACAAAGTCGGCGTTGACCTTTCAAAACTTGAAAAGACCGCAAACGGACAAACCGTCAAAGACGCGCTTTTCACCAAGATCGAAGGGCTGCTCAAAAACAACATCGTAAAGAGCGTTGTCGAAGCTTTCAACGGCGGCGACTTTGACCTTAACGAAGTTATCACCGGGCTTATCAACACGTTTGTAAAGAAAGAGTATATGCCGTACAGCGACACGCTTGTCAATGCGGCAAACCGTACTCGTTACAACTTCGTTAACGGCGAATATGTTAAAGCCGCAGACGGCACGCACGTTGTGAAAACCCTTGCCGACACGATTTTTGAGAAGGACATTTCTTTCAGCGGCATTTCGATCAACACCATGCTTTCGGATATATTCGGCGGCAAAGAAAAATTTTACAGTTACTTTGGCGAAACCCTTGACGTTCAGGGCATTCTTACCGCGGACTTAAAAGGCACACCGTTTGCAAGCAACTTGTTCAGCGAACCTACCTGGTACACCTGGAAAAACGGTCAGTTCCAAGAAGCGAACAAAGGCTATTCGTCCGTCAAGAGCGACCTGTCGCAAAAACTTTCCGCAACGATCGCGCTCAATCCTTTCAGTTTTGGCGATAGCATTGCCTTGACGAAAAACAGCGCAATCAAGCTGGGCTTTGAAAAAGAAGCGGGTGCAAACGGCAGCATCGGCAAGATGAGCAAATTCTTCCTCGACCTTAACCTGCCCGCAGGTACGGAAAACAGGACTTTCGGTATCGAACTTGCAATCACTGACCTTAAAATCGGAAACGAAAAAGACGCGTCCATGACGGCTGTAAACAAAGACGAATACGGCGCAATGAATATCGACGCAGGTCTTGATTTCGACTTCGGTGAAGACCTTCTGAGCCTTGTCGCACACGATTACACAAGTCCCAATGGCTTGACTTTCAAAGTCGGCGGCGACGATCTAAAATACGATGCGGTAACGAACACGCTCACCGTTCCCAAAACGCTGAAACTTAATATCAAAGGCACGCTCGATTTCGTAAATATCCAAAACACACGCGCGGTTGCAACGATTACCGCAAACGATAAAGTGTTTGCAAAACTTCAACTGTATTCCGCTAACTTAGGAACAGATGAAAACCCCGATTACGACCTGCAACTTGACGCGAAAATCATGGAAGAATACAAAGGCGTTCTCCCCGGGATTCTCGATATGTGCGTCGCGCTCGGTAAAAACGGCGCAATCGGTATCAACGGCTTTAAGAAAGTAAACGTTGGTGGCGAATGGAAATGGGGCTTCTATGCTGCGGACGACACAGACAAAGTCGGCGGCGTCCTGTACTCGGTCTATGAAGAGCACGCAGACGGCAATTACGGCAAAAATGAGGAAACGGGCGAATACTTCCTGCTGACCGCTGACAACTCGGCAACCTACACCGGCGCGAAATATAAGAAATATAACGTTTCTTACAGCTTTGCAAAAGTCAATGAATCCATCGATCATCTGATGACGAGTGGCGAAGCGCACGTCAAAGGGCTCAACTTCGTAAAACTTGTCAACTACCTTATCAATAAGAATGGCAACGGCTTGTTCGTGAACTACGATGATTACAAAGCCGAAGCGGCAGCGGAAAACGACATCACGATTGGCGACGTTATTATGAACCTGGTGCTTAAAGACAACGTGGGCATAATTCCCGCAGTGTACGGACTTATCGGCATCAATCAGGCGGACGGTCTTGACAACTCGCTTGTTATCGGCGGCGAAAAACTCCTTGCGACGACGTTCAAAAACTTGTTTGAATACAACAACAATAATATCGACGCGGTGAGCATGGTCGCTCTTGCAATGAAATACTTCACGAAGTATCAGGTTGACCTGAAAGGCAAGACTTACGACTCGGTCGCGGTTTATAAGGAATTCGAAACCGAACTTTACAAGTTGACGGCTCGCGGAATTTACGCGCAAGGTCTCAGCAAACAGCTTTTGTTGCTCCGTCCCACGGGATATATGACGACAGGCGAAAAGTTCTTTGCAGACAATAAAGCGACGGCAACGACCGCAATAATGCACGAAAACGGCCACAAAGAATACGCCGTGGTCGAAGACAGCGCGGGCAACAAATATCTGTACCCGTACGTGCTTTATGCAGAGCTTGAAAACGCCGTAAAGAAAAACAACGAGACATATATCCGCGAAGAAGGGTTTGAACTTAAAAACGGCACACTCGTGCTTATCAAAACGCCCGACGTCCTTAAACAGGCAATCGTAGACGAACTCAATCGCACAGCGGGGGAATACACGGAAAGCAACTATATCGACGGCAAAGCCGGTTCGTTGCTCCGTCAGGCATACCGCCTCGGAAAGACCTACGTCCCGTATTTCGATAAGACGGCAAACAGCTGGAAAGTCGAGGAAATAGCTGCGGCCGGCACAAGCGCAAATGCGGAAATTATTGACGACATCGCGCTTAAAGTCATCATCGGCACGAAGAAAGACGGCGACCGCGAAACGTACGGCACCGCAACTGTCGAAGGAAAAGTCTACGGAAAGACGTTCTCGATCAAAGGCTACGTCAACTACCTGACGGAAGCGCCGGAAATCACAAAAGAAAACCTTATTTCCGACGAAACAAAGGGAAAGGCTTTTGAAATCCAGATCATCAATCCGCAAACGTATAACAAATAAGTAATACGTAAAAAACAACACAAAGGGCTGCACGTTTACCGTGCAGCCCTTATTTTATTAAAAAGTCATAATTTTGCGCCTTTTGAGTTTTTTCGGGAACCCGAAAATCCGTGTACGCATTAGTACACAAGGATTTTCAGAACCCCAAAAGAAACGTCAAAATTTCATCAAAATTCTGACTTTTTAGGGGTTTTGGGGACCCCACAAGATACTTTTGTACTTGTGGGGAGAAGGAGCAAACGAGCAAAAGAGTGAGCGTTATCGTCTCCGATAACGTGATTTCAAAAGCGAGATTTGCGACGTAATTCGCGCCTTTTTGAGTTTTTGGCAAAACCTTACACGGTTACGTACGCCAAAGTACGCGCCCTCGTAAGAACTTGCCAAGAAACGTCACGGGGTCCCCACAAGATACTGTGTACTTGTGGGGCTTAAAGACATCAAATTCTCGCCGTTTTAAGGAGCTGGGGGGGCGTTTGCCGTTTTAAGGTGTGTTGCACGGAAGAAAATAAACGCAGTGCGCGCTGTGGGCAAGTTATAGATAAATACCGCATAATGACAAAGACCGATTATAAACGCTTAAACTATTTATGTAAAATTCATAATAAAACAAACCGAATAAACATTGAACGGTATTAAAAGCAAATTTTCTTATCCAAAATACACTCAACCAGGATACCAGACAATTTCTCATTAAAAAGATGGTCATATATACAGCAATAGTGTCCTATTGACAGGATGACGTTTTTTATTTGTTTTGTTTCATCTGAAAACCACATTTTTTTGAAAAGCCTTTACTTAACAAATATCGTGTGTTAAAATATTGTAAGATTGTATAGGGAGAAAGTTATGTTACTCAACAGATTGCTCATAAAAACGGTCGCACCCGTTCCGAAAATCGAAAAATTCAAGACGTATTTGTTCGTTGCGCCGCACCCCGACGATATCGAAATTGCCGTGGGCAGCACCGTCGCAAGGCTTGCGCGCGAAGGGAAGGACGTATATTATCTCGTTTGCACCGACGGACGGTTCGGCACGGAAGACGAAAACATGTCGCCCGAAACGCTTGTTAAAATCCGCCGCGACGAACAACTGGCAGCCGCGAAAATTCTGGGCGTTAAGGACGTCAGATTTCTGCCTTTTGAGGACGGCGGCATGTACGACGAAGTCGCGCTCCGCATCGAAATCGCAAAAGTCATCGCAGAAATTAAGCCCGACGTCGTGATCGGCCCCGACCACAAACTGTACCCCGAAAGCCACCCCGACCATCTTCGTGTGGGAGAAGCGGTGTCGAAGGCGTATTTTATGTGCAGCAACGTCAATATGATGAAAAGCGTCGGGGCAACCCAAATTGCAAAACCAACGGTTCTGGCGTACTATTTCACCGGTAAACCCAACAGATTCGTCAAAATCACCAAAAAAGACTTTGAAAAAACAAAAGCGGCGTACGCTTGCTTCGTGTCACAATGTCCCCCGCCCGACAACGGCAAAAGTCTTATGCTGTACATGCGACTGAAAGTCCGTCTTAACGGCTTGCGAAGCTTCCATATTCGCGCCGACGCATTCAGAGTAATGAACAATATGCATATTCACTGCTGCGGCGAAGCGGAAGAAACTGCAATCAGACGCCCGTTATAATAAGGAGAAAGTATGGCAAAACAAAAACTCACGCCCGAAGAAAAGGCACAAAGAAAAGCAGACAGAAAGGCGAAATTCAAGGCAATGAACGAGAAAAACGGCACTCGTTGGCAAGCCGTCAAATACTTACTATGCACGGCAAGCGCGGGGATTATCCAGTTCGTTTCGTTCACGATAATGACTTATGCGTTCGCAAAACTCGACTGGGGCACGATAAATTTCATCACCGAAATGAAAAAGACGACCTTCGTCGCAACGACCGTCGCGCTTGCTTTGTCGGTTTTGTGGAACTTTACGTTAAACCGCAAATTCACGTTCAAATCGGCAAAGAACGTTCCCGTCGCAATGACGCTCGCGTTCTTGTTTTACGTCCCGTTTTATCCGTTCCAGACCTGGTACGTTCACGCCGTGTCAACCGCGCTCGGCGGCAAGGAATGGGCAAGCCTTATTGCGGAAGCAACCGTAATGCTCATCAACGGCGTTCTGGAATTCTGCTGGCAGAAATTCGTCATTTACAGGAAGTCCGCAAACACGGCAGCGCATAAGGAAGCCGCGCCCGACGCCGCGCCCGACGCCGCGCCCGACGCCGCGCCCGAAATCGAGCATATCAAAGACAGCGGAGTTTCGGTGGAAGATGTGACCTCCTTGGACGACACCGATACCATCACCAAAGGATAAAAAGTCATAATTTTGCGACCTTACGGCGTTTTGACGGAACCCTGCTCAGTTACGTACGACAAAGTACGCGCCTTCGCACGAACCCGTCAAGAACCCCGTAATCTCATCAAAATTCTGACTTTTTAGGGATTTTGGGGACCCCACAAGATACTTTTGTACTTGTGGGGAGAAGGAGCAAACGAGCAAAAGAGTGAGCGTTATCGTCTCCGATAACGTGATTTCAAAAGCGAGATTTGCGACGTAATTCGCGCCTTTTTGAGTTTTTGGCAAAACCTTACACGGTTACGTACGCCAAAGTACGCGCCCTCGTAAGAACTTGCCAAGAAACGTCACGGGGTCCCCACAAGATACTGTGTACTTGTGGGGCTTAAAGACATCAAATTCTCGCCGTTTTAAGAGAATATAGGTAAACTATTAAATCCCGCCTTTTTTGGCGGGATTTATTTATGCGTTTTATGGCAGTTGGCATATGAAAAACGCATGATATTTTCAATTTTTTTTGCTTGACAATCAAAAAGTATCGTGTATAATTATTTTCAACAACATATAAAGGCGTTTATGAGGACGTGACAAAGTTTTGGCAGCACAGAGAGCCGTCGGTCGGTGTAAGGCGGTATGCGGATTTTGTCTTATCACCTTCCAGTCGCCCGACAGAACGGAAACTATTAAGTCGGGACGGGCGCTCCCGTTACAGAGCAACGCATTGATGGATGCGTAAGTGGCTGTTAAAGCAATTTGAGTGGTACCGCGGATTAATTCTCCGTCTCAAAACGAGACGGGGATTTTATTTTATAAGGATAAAGATATGCAACTTTACGAAAAATACGTTACCGAAACCGTTGACGAAAAAACGGGCAGACTGACAAAAATCGATTTTCATATTCCCGACGACTTCAACTTCGGGTTTGACGTGGTGGATTTCTGGGGCAAAAACACCCCCGATAAAACCGCGCTTTTGTGGGTTGGCGAACATCACGAAGAAAAAACGTTCACTTTTTCGGACATGATGCGCCTTACAAACAAAACGGCAAATTATTTCAGGTCGCTGGGCATTAAAAAAGGCGACAGGGTAATGCTTATTCTACGTCGTCATTATCAATTCTGGTTTTCAATCGTTGCGCTGCACAAAATCGGCGCTATCGTCATTCCCGCAACGGATCAGCTTATGAAAAAGGACCTTGTATACAGGTTCAATCTTGCGGGCGTGAGCGCGGTCGTCATCAGTTCCACGGGGAGTATCGTCGACGAGGCGGAAAAAGCCTTTGAACAATGCGACGTCAAAACGAAAATACTTGTCGGGGCAAGCCGTGACGGCTGGCACGATTTCGACGCGGAATTTCAGGCGTTTTCGGACGAGTTCAAGCGTGGCGAAGGCGTTGACGCAACTTATAAAAACGATGCCGCTCTTATGTTCTTTACGTCGGGCACGTCGGGTTATCCGAAACTTGTCATGCACGACCACGCATACGCAATCGGACACTTTATCACTGCCAAATGGTGGCATAATATCGACGGAAACGGCGTTCATCTGACGATTGCGGACACCGGCTGGGGCAAAGCGGTCTGGGGTAAACTGTACGGACAATGGCTGATGGGCAACTGTGTTTTCGTTTACGATTTCACCCGTTTCAATGCCGACGATATGCTGTCCGTCATCGAAAAGCACAAAATCACGACGTTTTGCGCGCCGCCCACGATTTTCAGGTTTCTTATCAAAGAAGACTTGTCTAAGTATGACATTTCCAGTATAAAATACGCGACGATCGCCGGCGAAGCGCTGAATCCCGAGGTATATAAACAATTTTTGAGCCTTACCGGAATCAAGCTTATGGAAGGCTTCGGACAGACCGAAACGACGCTGACGCTTGCAAACCTTCTTCATATGAACCCGAAACCCGGCAGCATGGGCATGCCGAGTCCGCAATATAAAATCAAACTGATTACCGCCGACGGCAGACTTGCCGCAAACGGCGAAGAAGGCGAAATCTGCGTCGATATTTCGGAAGGCGCGCCCGTCGGACTTTTCCGCGGATATTACAACAACGAAGAAGCGACAAAAGCGGTAATGCACGACGGACTTTATCACACGGGCGACACGGCGTGGCGCGACGAAGACGGCTATTATTGGTTTGTCGGGCGCACCGACGACATCATCAAATCGTCGGGTTATCGCATCGGACCGTTTGAAATCGAAAGCGTGCTTATGGAACACCCCGCCGTACTTGAATGCGCGATAACGGGCGCACCCGATCCCGTGCGCGGACAGGTTGTCAAAGCAACGATTGTCCTTGCGAAAGGTTATACCCCGTCGGAAGAACTGAAAAAGGAAATTCAGCAATACGTGAAACGCCTTACCGCGCCGTACAAATACCCGCGCATCGTGGAATTCGTGACGGAACTTCCAAAGACGATTTCCGGCAAAATCAGGCACGCCGAAATAAGAAAACAGGATAATCAATAAAAGAAATAATATGACAAAATCCACGGTTTAACCGTGGATTTTTGCTTATATAAACATTGTTTTGTTATTTTGATTTGATTATTCTTACGATTTGTTCAATGTAAAGTTTTTTGAATTCCTGGTCGTTAAGGTTGAAAATTTGTCCGAAGTGATTGCCGTTTAAGATATTGAACGTGCTGAAAAACGGAGTCAGGAAAGTTGACAGAAGGACGAGGTATCTTGCCTTCAATTCGTTGTCGCTTGCCGCGCTTGTCGCGCGCATATACGAAATCACCTTAAAGCACAAATCGGAATCCGTTGAAAACATCTGGCTTACCGTTTTATTGAAATAATTGTTGTATTCCACGTTTTCGGGGGCGAGCATAAAGTTTATGACGTTGATGTTTTCGGCGCAGTATTCGTGGCAGGCGTTGAAAAATGCGGAAATGGTTTCCTCGGGATGAGTGTTCAGTTCCGCCAAGTTTGCGACAAGGTTGTCGGCAATTTTTTTGAAGTCGGAAATCGTGCGCCTGATGACGACGGAAATCAGCGATTTTTTGTCGGTGAAATGATAATTTATCGCAGCAATATTCACGCCGGCGTCGTCGGAGATCTCCTTAATGGTAACTTTTCCGTTGGCTTTTAAGAGTTTAACGGTGCTGTTGATTATTGCGGTTTTGGTAAATTCGGTCTTTTTCATAATTCAAAAATATCGTGTGTATTTTTCAAATATATATTAATGATATTATGAAATCCGCGATTTGTAAAGAATTTTTTTGACAATTGAAAAATTGTCGGAAATTATCTTGTGTAACGGCGATTTGACTTTCACAAAATTATTAAAAACACCCGTTTGTAAGTATTTTTTTGCATAAAAAAGGCGGGATATAATCCCGCAATCTGGCACCCCCTAGGAGAATCGAACTCCTGTTTCCGCCGTGAGAGGGCGGCGTCTTAACCGCTTGACCAAGGAGGCACAATATATTTAGCGTTTATAATCTATCATAATTTATCGCAGTTGACAAGCGTTTTTACGAATTTATCGGCAAAATATTTTCTTGACAACGCCGTCGCTTTGGCATATCCTTTTTATTATGAAGTTTTTTAAGAAGAAAAAGAAGCCCGTTTACGATATGGCTGACCAATCGTTTGTTGCAAGCGTTCTGGACGCGTTGAATTTGTCGCACGGCGACGCCGTCCTTGAAATATCGAAAGACAGCGTGCTTGCCGAAAGTTATTTTGCAAACAGATACGGCGCATACGTAAAGCACCTGAAAACCGCAAGCGAATTTACGGGCGGATTTTTTGAACTCTCGGTGATGATCGACGTGGTTTCCGACTTTGAAAACCTGTTTGAAATCGCAAGGGAAAATTCCGAACAAGTCGCCGTAATATATCTTAAAAAAGGCGTTGAAGAAATGCCACAGGGATTAATCGGCGCGCCGTGCAAAACGAGCGTTGTAAGCGGAAATTATAAATTCTTTTTATTCTGACGTAAAATCGCGCATTGTGCGCGAATTTTTAAATTAAAAAACAACAACGAAAAAGACCGGAACGCTTATCACGTTTCGGTCTTTTGGAGCTGGTGGGCGGATTCGAACCGCCGACCTGTTCATTACGAGTGAACCGCTCTACCTGCTGAGCCACACCAGCAAAACATTTGTTATTATATCATAAATTATCAAATTATCAAGCAAATTTAAGCAGTATCAAAAAATTTTTCGGGAAAATGCGAAATATAAAAAACGTCGCGCGGGCAAAGCACAAAAAAGACCGCCGCGACGAGCGACGGTTTTATCGCCAAGTTGCCGACTGTAACTTTTTGCGCAACCTATGCGCATAGGTGGGCAAACTATCCGAAACCGCTGTTTTCCTTCATGGTCCGTGAGGACAAGGCGTAACATAAGAGACGGAAATCGTAATCCCTGAAAAAGTTGTGGTTGGAAAATAAGTTACATATCGTACAACCCAGGTACATCTTAATTATACCGCATTATGGCGTATTGTCAATACAATTTTATCATTTTGTCGATAAATCGTGTCAAAGTGTTAGTTATTTTGACAGAAAACAATTGACAGCGTTTTTGATTATATGTATAATTAAAACATAATAAAATAATGAGGTTCGTTTATGACAAGGGTTGCAAGGGGCAGCATTTTCAGCGGCGCAAAACATTTTCACGTTCTCACGGACGGTCTTCCCGGGCTTGACGTTTTCAGAGAGCCGAATATGAAAAACTTTTATCTGGTCACGGTTGAGGAAAAGGCAAAGGACACGGGCGTTTCCGTCCTTGCGTACTGCGTGATGCAAAATCACTCGCACCTTATTGTGACTTCCGACGACGTGCAGAACATTTCGGAGTTTATGCGAAGGGTGAACACGACTTACGCCAAGTTTTTCAACCGCATAAACGGCAGGAGCGGATACGTCTTCAACGGAAGATACGAAAGCGACGCTCTTAAAACCCCCGACGAAATCCTTGCCGCGATATATTTCGTACACAACAATCCCGTGAAGGCGCGCGTTGCCGTCAACAGCGGGGAATATCTGTACAGCAGCGCGAAAGATTATCTCAACCAACTGAGTTTCATCGACTACAAGGAATTGAAAAGGCTTTTCAAAAAGGTGCCGGAACTTTCCTCGTACGGCGGCAGCACCGACGAATATAAGTTCAAAGAGGCAAAACCTTACGAAAACTGCGACGACGTTCTGATGGACCTTATTCGTCGGTTCAACATCACCGACAAAGCCGCTCTTCAAGATCCCGAACTTCTGAAAACGATTATTTACGAATTGCAGACGAGAAGCGGCGTGTCCCTTCGTGACGTTGCGGTGCTTGTCGGGCTTGACCGCGAAAAGATCAGACGCACGGCAAAGAAAATAAATTACAACGTTTAATAAAGTTATATAACCCCCCAAAAATTATATTGAAACAAGGCGGACGACGTATATTTCTCTCCTTTTATACGCCGTCCGCTTTGTTTTATCCCGCGTTTTTTGACAAAGTAAAAATTAAAAAATCGCAAGTCGTTTTTTTACAATTTGAAAAAATCCGCCGTGTAAAGCGCGATTTTCCTGCGATTTTGGACGCCTTAAAAACAAAACTTAGGATAAATATT
>OHFP01000775.1_pt1 | contig 14184 bp, 14 predicted proteins | sample 1567591 | NCBI WGS metagenome assembly OHFP01 (sample SAMEA3879547, study PRJEB24766) | human gut metagenome | biome: human-associated habitat; feature: feces | place: USA | collected 1985/1987 | reverse complement strand
CTTGAGCGTGCCGGCCGCCGCATTGCGCGGGTTGGCGAAAAGCGGCTCGCCGTTGGCCTCGCGTTCGGCGTTCAAGCGGTCGAACGAGGCGTAGGGCATGAGTATCTCGCCGCGGATTTCAAACAGATCGGGCCAGTCGTGGCCGCGCAGCACGAGCGGCACGCTGCGGATCGTGCGGACGTTGGCCGTCACGTCGTCGCCCGACGTGCCGTCGCCGCGCGTCACGGCGCGCAGCAGCCGGCCGTGCTCGTAGGTGAGCGAGATGGCCGTGCCGTCGAACTTCAGCTCGCAGACGAACTCCGTCGGACCGACCTCGCGTTCGATGCGGTCGATGAACTCGTGCAGCTCGTCGAGCGAATAGGTGTTTCCGAGCGAGAGCATCGGAAAGCGGTGGCGCACGGTGCGGAATTCCGACGTCAGATCGCTGCCCACGCGCTGCGTGGGCGAATTGGGATCGGCGCATTCGGGGTGGGCGCGTTCGAGGTCCTGAAGCTCGCGCATCATCGTGTCGAACTCGAAATCGGTGATCTCGGGCGCATTCTCCACGTAGTACTTGAAATTGTGGTATTCGAGCTGGCGGCGCAGCTCCTCGATTCGTTGCTGGAACATGGTCATACAGGGTCACTTGCCGCCGCGGACCGGTCGCCGGAGCGTGTGTCGGGGCTTGCCGGCGGGTCGTGCGGGGGTCGCTTGTGCTGCGTAAAGTTACATATTTTGTACGGAACGGAATCCGAAAACAAAAAAATTGCAAAAAAAAATTGCAGATGTGGTGCGGTACGCAAATTTTGTTTATACTTGCAGAAAATTTTGAAGCACTACTATGGCTAAACAGAATACGACGAAGAAACATATCGTAACGAGCCTTCACAACCTCACGCCGGAACTGCAGGAAAAGGTCCGGGCACTCTATCCGTTGGGATTCACCGATGCAATGATGCGCATCGACAAGCCCAACGGCGATTTTTTCTATGCCGTGCCCTTCGACACGGACGAGGTGGCCTACCTGGTGAAGATCGACGTGAAGATCGACGACAACGCCCAGGACGACGACGAGAAGGACTACTACGACGACGAGATCAAGGGTGCCGACGAGCTGCAGGGCGCCGATGACGACGGCGCGGGCGACGCAATGGAACCCACCGACGACGACGTCGACATCTGATCCGGCGCATGGCTTTCCGTCCGCATCCGTTCCCGGTATCGGCTCCGGCCCTGCTGCCGCTGCTTGCGGCCCTCTGCACCTGCACGGCCTGCGGACTGATCGACGACGCCCGCGAAGAACAGAGCCGATACGAATACATCGTCTTCTCCGACAAGCCATTTGAAACCTACTGCCTCGAGACGTGGGACCTGAACGGCGACGGCCGCATCTCGCGCTACGAGGCGCAGCGCGTGCGCAGTATCGACTGTTCGGGCCGCGGCATCGCTTCGCTGTTCGAGATCGGGGAGTTCGAGAACCTCGAAAGCCTCGACTGCTCGCGCAACGAAATCGTGACGCTCGACGTCTCGTCGCTGGCCCGGCTCACGGAGCTCGACTGCTCGCAGAACCGCCTCACGCGGCTCGATCTGGGACAGCTGCGCGGGCTCGTGCGGCTCGACTGCGCCGAAAACGAACTGGCGTCGCTCGATCCCGGCGCCTGCACGTCGCTGTCCGCGCTCGACGGCCGAGGCAACCGCTATCCGACGCTCGACGTGAGCGGCTGTTCGCAGACGCTCGCGGCCGATCTGACCGACAACCCGCAACTCGAACTCGTCTACGCCCGGGAGGGACAGAATATCCGGGCCGAAGGGGCGACCGAGGTAATCTACCGCTGATATTTCCCGCTTCCGCGCGGGTTTTTCCTTGTGCGAATTGTGCAAAATGATCTCCCGTGCGGTCCCTTCCGCCCGGGATTTTTTTCGTGCGAAACATTCTCTCGGGCGGGGCTTTTTCTCTATGCGAGACATCCTTCCGTGCGGGATTTTTTCTTGTTTGTGCGGGGCTTTCCCTTGTGCGGGGTTCCTTCCGTGCGGGGTTCTTTTCCGTGCGGGGCTTTTTCTTGAGCGGGGCTTCTTCCGTGCGGGGTTCTCTTCCGCCACCCGGACTGGTGCGATCGCCGGGCGGGTTTCCGCATGCTCCGGGCCGCGCCCTCTATTATTCCCTGCCCCGGTGCATGCCGGCGTGCCCGGCCGGGCGTGCCCCGCGTAGAGCCTTTCCCTGCCTGTCTGCCTGCCGACGGACGCTGCCGGGCGCTTTTTTCCGCGTGCTGCGTGCGTGCGGTCGTCTGCGCCGGACCGTCGTTCCCACGCTCCGTTTTCGACTCTTTGTTGAAAAGTCCCGGCCCGGTTTTGGGTATTCCACCAAATTTTTCGTACCTTTGGATGCAAAAAATGTCTTTTGCAGCATTAAAAACATATCGGACAGAATGAAAAAGGTAGACGTGATCCTCGGCCTGCAGTGGGGTGACGAGGGCAAGGGAAAGGTCGTGGACGTGTTGACGCCCCGCTACGAGGTCGTGGCACGCTTTCAGGGTGGACCCAATGCCGGTCACACGCTGGAGTTCAACGGCGAGAAATACGTGCTTCGCTCGATTCCCTCGGGAATCTTCCAGGGCGGCAAGACCAACATCATCGGCAACGGTGTCGTGCTCGACGCCATCCTCTTCCGTGCCGAGGCCGAGGAGCTGGCCCGCAGCGGCCATGACCTCACGCGGCAGCTCTGCATCTCGAAGAAGGCCCACCTGATCCTCCCGACGCACCGCATCCTCGATGCGGCCTACGAGGCGGCAAAGGGCAGCGCCAAGATCGGCACCACGGGCAAGGGCATCGGCCCGACCTACACGGACAAGGTGAGCCGCAACGGCATGCGCGTGGGCGACCTGCTCGATCCCGATTTCCGCAATATCTACGCTGTGGCGAAGGCGCGCCACGAGAAGATCCTGCGCAGCCTCGGCTACGAATACGACATCACCGAGCTGGAGAAGCAGTGGTTCGAGGCCGTGGAGTACCTCAAGCGCTTCCGCATCGTCGACAGCGAATATTTCATCAACGAGGCGCTCCGCGACGACAAGAGCATTCTGGCCGAAGGGGCGCAGGGCACGCTGCTCGACGTCGACTTCGGATCGTATCCCTTCGTCACGTCGTCGAACACCGTCTGCGCGGGTGTCTGCGTGGGTCTGGGCGTCGCGCCGAACCGCATCGGCGAGGTCTACGGCATCTTCAAGGCCTACTGCACGCGCGTGGGCAGCGGGCCGTTCCCCACGGAGCTCTTCGACGAGACGGGCGACCGCCTCTGCTCGCTCGGCCACGAGTTCGGCGCCGTCACGGGACGCCGCCGCCGCTGCGGCTGGCTCGACCTGGTGGCGTTGAAGTATTCGATCATGATCAACGGCGTCACGCAGCTCATCATGATGAAGTCCGACGTGATGAACGACTTCGACTCGATCCGCGTGGCCACGGCCTACGAGATCGGCGGCGAGCGCACCACGCACTTCCCCTATGCGATCACCGACGACCTGCGTCCGGTCTACACCGACTTCGAGGGGTGGCGCTGCGACCTGCGTCACTGCCGCACCTACGACGAGTTCCCCGCCGCGTTCAAGCGCTACGTGGAGTTTATCGAGCGGGAGACGGGCGTGCCGGTGAAGATCATCTCCGTCGGACCCGACCGCGGCGAGACGATCGTGCGGTAGGGGCATCCCGCGCCGCAAAAACGTAGCATGTAATCTGTAACCTTATAAGTAATGAAAGAAAACCTTAAAATTGTCGTATTGGCCAAGCAGGTGCCCGACACCCGCAACGTGGGCAAGGACGCGATGACGCCGGAAGGAACCGTCAACCGCGCGGCGCTGCCGGCCATCTTCAATCCCGAAGACCTCAATGCCCTTGAGATGGCGCTGACGCTCAAGGACAGCGTCAAGGGCGCGACGGTGCACATCCTGACGATGGGTCCGCAGCGCGCCGCCGACATCATCCGCGACGCGATGTTCCGCGGCGCTGACGGCGGCTACCTGCTCTCGGGCCGCGAGTTTGCCGGTTCGGATACGCTGGCCACCTCCTATGCGCTCTCGTGCGCGCTGAAAAAGATCGCGCCCGACGTGATCTTCGCCGGCCGTCAGGCCATCGACGGCGACACGGCGCAGGTGGGCCCGCAGGTGGCCGAGAAACTCGGACTGCCGCAGGTGACCTATGCCGAAGAGATCGTCGAGATCCGCCCCGAGTCGCTTGTCATCCGCCGACGCCTGGCCAACGGCGTCGAGACGGTCGAGTGCCCCGTTCCGGCCGTCATCACGGTCAACGCCTCGGCTCCGGAGTGCCGTCCGCGCAACGCCAAGCGCGTGATGACCTACAAGTGTGCGCTGGCCAAGTCGGAGATCGCCGCGGCGCCCGATTCGGAGGCCGCACGCCGCGTGGCCGCGAAGCCCTATCTGCAGATCGTCGAGTGGGCCGCCGCGGAGGTCAATCCCGATCCCGCACAGCTGGGTCTGCAGGGCTCGCCCACGAAGGTCAAGAAGATCGAGAACGTCGTCTTCGCCGCCAAGGAGGCCAAGCGCCTGACGGCCGACGATGCGCAGATCGATTCCCTGATGAAAGAACTCATTGCGAGCCACACGCTCGGTTAAAAGCCTTTGAATCCCGTTATGAACAACATTTTCGTATATATCGAACTCGAGGGCGGCAAGATCGCCGACGTAAGCCTCGAGCTGTTGACCAAAGGCCGCGAGCTGGCTGCGAAGCTGGGCGTGAAGCTCGAAGCCGTGGCGCTGGGTCACCACCTTGCCGGCATTGAAAAGGAGCTGGCCAAATACGGCGCCGATACGGTGTGGGTCGCCGACGACGAACTCTTCACGCCGTTCCGCACGCTGCCCCATACGGCCGTGATGTGCGGCCTGATCGAGCAGGAGAAGCCGCAGATCGCCCTGTTCGGCGCCACGCCCGTGGGCCGCGACTTCGCACCGCGCGTCTCCTCGGCGCTGCACAGCGGTCTGACGGCCGACTGCACGCAGCTCGAGATCGGCGACCACAAGGACGCCAAGACCGGCAAGGAGTACACGAACCTGCTCTACCAGATCCGTCCCGCCTTCGGCGGCAACATCATCGCCACGATCGTCAATCCGGACCACCGTCCGCAGATGGCCACCGTGCGCGAGGGCGTCATGCGCAAGGAGTGCGCCGCGCAGCCCGCAGCGGGCGAGGTGAAGACGATCGACTGGCGGAAGTTCGTCAAGGATACGGACCTCGCGGTGAAGATCGTCGACCGCCAGATCGCCGAGAGCAAGATCGACATCAAGGGCGCGAGCATCATCGTGGCCGGCGGCTACGGCATGGGCTCGAAGGAGAACTTCCAGCTGGTGCATGAGTTGGCCGACGTGCTGGGCGCCGAGGTGGGTGCGAGCCGTGCGGCCGTCGACGCGGGCTTCACGGAGCATGCGCGCCAGGTCGGACAGACCGGCGTCACGGTGCGTCCGAAGCTCTACATCGCCTGCGGCATTTCGGGTCAGATTCAGCACACGGCCGGCATGGAGGAGTCCGCGATGATCATTTCGATCAACACCGATCCCGACGCGCCGATCAACAAGATCGCCGACTACGCCATCACGGGCGACGTGAACGAGGTAATTCCCAAGATGATCAAGTACTACAAGCAAAACTCGAAATAATGGCTAATTTCTTTTCAGATAACAAGGATTTGCAGTTCCAGCTGGAGCATCCGATGATGCGCCGGATCGTGGAGCTGAAGGAGCGCGGCTTCGCCGAGAAGGATCTCTACGACTATGCGCCGCAGAATTTCGAGGATGCGATGGACTCCTACCGCCGCGTGCTCGGTATCGCGGGCGAAGTCTGCGGTGACGTCATTGCCCCGAATGCCGAGGAGGTGGATCACGAGGGTCCGCGCGTGGTGAACGACCACGTGGAGTATGCCTCGGGTACGGTCCGCAACCTCAAGGCGATCGTCGATGCCGGGTTGAGCGGTTTGACGCTCCCGCGCAAGTACGACGGCCTGAACTTCCCGCTCGTCTGCTTCGTCATGGCCAACGAGATGGTGGCCCGGGCCGATGCGGGCTTCGAGAACATCTGGGGCCTGCAGGACTGCGCCGAGACGCTCAACGAGTTTGCCTCGGAGGAGCTCAAGCAGCTGTTCCTGCCCCGCGTGTCGGCGGGTGAGACCTGCGCCATGGACCTTACGGAGCCCGATGCCGGTTCGGACCTCGGCGCCGTGATGCTGAAGGCCACCTGGTCGGAGGAGCGGCAGACGTGGCTGCTCAACGGCGTCAAGCGCTTCATTACCAACGGCGACGGCGACATCTCGCTCGTGCTGGCCCGCACGGAGGAGGGAACGACCGATGCGCGCGGCTTGTCGATGCTCGTGCACGACAAGCGCGACGGCGGCGTCAAGGTGCGCCGCATCGAGAACAAGCTCGGCATCAAGGGCTCGCCGACGTGCGAGCTGGTCTTCACGAACGCCCCGGCCCGGCTGGTCGGCGACCGCAAGATGGGTCTTATCAAGTACGTGATGTCGCTGATGAACGCCGCCCGTCTGGGCATCGGCGCCCAGTCGGTGGGTCTGTGCGAAGCTGCCTACCGCGAGGCGCTCAAGTATGCACACGAACGCCGGCAGTTCGGCAAGCCGATCGTGCAGTTCGCCGCCGTGTCGGAGATGCTCTCGAACATGAAGGCCAAGCTGCAGGGCGCCCGCGCGCTGCTCTACGAGACCACGCGCTTCGTCGAGATGTACAAGCAGTACGGCCACATCGCCCAGGAGCGTTCGCTCGCGGGCGAGGAGCGGCAGGAGATGAAGTTCTACAACCGCCTGGCCGACGGCTTCACGCCGCTGGTGAAGCTCTTCGCCTCGGAGTATGCCAACCAGCTGGCCTACGACGCCATCCAGATCCACGGCGGTTCGGGCTTCATGAAGGATTACCCCTGCGAGCGGCTCTACCGCGACGCCCGCATCATGAACATCTACGAGGGTACCTCGCAGCTGCAGGTCGTGGCGGCGATCAACGCCGTGACGAAGGGCACGTTCATGGAGCAGATCGAGCGCTATGCCGCCGGCGAGTACGTCGAGGGCATGCAGCCCGTCGTGGCGAAGCTGCGGGAGCTGACCGCGAAGTTCGCGGAGATGATCGCGCATGTCGAGGCCGGTGAAAAGGAGGTCGGCGGATTCAAGGATTTCCACGCCCGCCGTCTGGTCGAGACCGCCGGTCACATCATCATCACCTACCTGCTGGCGCGTCAGGCCGGCGAGAACGAGGAGTACGTGGCTTCGGCCCGCATCTTCGCCAAGCTGGCCGAGGGCAAGATCGCCGAGGCCCACGATTACGTGATGAACTCGACGCTCGAGGATGTCGAACTCTTCCGCAAGGTGATCCGCACGGAGGAGTGCTGATCCCCGCCGGGATTTCTGAAAAAGGGCCTGCTTCCCTCTGGAAGCAGGCCCTTTTTTGTTGCGGGAGCCGGAGCCGGCCGGCACTCCGGAGGGGAAGCCGCCGGCCGGGCCCGCCGGTCAGGCTTTCGCGGCCTGCGCTTCGCGTACCGCGGCGCGGGGAGCGTCGAAGAGGTTGAGGCCGAGCTGTGCGGCGATGTCGGCCAGCGCCCGCTGGGCCTTCACCGAGTTGCCCGCCTGGTCGAGCGGCGGGGCGAAGGCCGCCACGCCCATGACGCCCGGCACGACGCCCATGATGCCGCCGCCGACCCCCGTCTTGGCCGGGAGCCCCGTCGTGAAGAGCCAGTCGCCCGTATGCTCGTAGAAGCCGACGGTGGCCATCATGGCGGTGATCTTTGGCGTCAGCTCCGCGCGGAAGACCTCCTCGCCCGTCACCGGGTTGCGTCCTCCGGCGGCGATCGTCGCCGCAAGGGTTGCCAGCTCCTTGGCCGTGATGCCGATCGAGCACTGCCGTGTGTAGAGGTCGAGCGACAGGTCGGGGTCGTCGTAGATGCGGTTGTAGTTCTTAAGCAGCCAGGCAATCGAGCGGTTGTTGAAGTTGGTCTCCGACTCCGAACGGTAGAGCTCGTCGATCACCCCGACCTGCGCACCGCAGAGCGCCTCGACGAAGCGGAGGATCGACTGCCACTTGCCGTCGCGGTCGCCCACGGGCTTGATCAGCGAGCAGGCCGAGATGGCCCCGGCGTTGACCAGCGGCGTCGAGGGATGGTCGTTTTCGAGCAGGATGGCGATGATCGAGTTGAAGGGCAGCCCCGTGGCGTCGGCGCCGATGCGGTCGAGCACCTCCTGCGCTCCGTACTGCTGCATGGCCAGCAGCGCCGTCGGGACCTTCGAGACCGATTCGATGCCGAAGCGGTACTCCGTGTCGCCCACGGCGACGACGGTGCCGTCGGTCAGGCAGGCCGCAATGCCGAAGAGCGTCGAGGGGACGTTGGCCAGGTAGGGGATGTAGTCGGCGTTCTTGCCGCCGGTCGTGTTCTTGACTCGGTCGTAGGCCCCGCGCAGGGCCTGTGCGACGTGTTGTCTGTCGATTTTCGGTGTCATGGTTGTCGGTTTGTTTGTTATTTGGTCGGTTGTTTCTCTTTTCCCGGATTCCCGGCGGAAGCGGGCTTCGGTTGTGCCTTCCTCGGAGCGGCGGCCGGGGCTGCCGATGGGGACGGTGACGCCGGGGCGGCCGGAGCGGTTCGTGCGGCCGAAGCGGTCTGTGCGGCCGAAGCCGTCGAAGTTGTCGGGGCTGTCGGGGCAGCCGGGGTCTCCCAGTGGAAGGGGGCGAACTCGGCGGCGGCCTGCGGGTCACGCCACGAGGGCTTGCGCATGGCATAGATGATGAACGGGATGCCGACCACGATCACACAGCCGATGATGAGCACCGAGAACCAGACGGTGCTGCTGCCCGTGGCGATCTGTCCGGGCGGCACGAAACTCAACACGAAGGCCAGCAGCGAGCCGCCGAAGCCCATCGCGCCGAGCAGCCACATCACGCCGTTGCCGCTGCCCTTGCCCAGGCGGAAGGGCCGCGGTGCGGATTTCATCCTGTAACGCAGGACGATCGCCGCGGCGAACATGAGCATGTACATGATCAGGTAGAGCAGCACGGTGAGCTGCGAGAGGATCTGGTAGAAGGACTGCACCGAGGGCATGACGACGAAGAGCAGCGCCAGCAGCGTCACGATGCCGCCCTGGATGAGCAGGATGTTGCGCTGCACGCCGATGCGGTTGGTCTTCTGGAAGAAGGGCGGCAGATAGCCCGCCTTGCCCACGGCGAAGATACCCTTCGAGGGGCCGGCCACCCAGGTGAGCACGCCGGCCAGCACGCCGAACATCAGCGCCACGGCGATGACGGGCCCGGCCCACGAGACATGCAGGTAGCGGAAGTAGTTGTCGAAGCCGATGAGCAGCGACTGCGTGAGGCTGATGTCCTTGGCCGGGATGATGAGCCCGAGCGAGAAGGTGCCCAGCACGAAGATGCAGACCGTCACGAGCGATCCGATGATGATCGCCCGGGGGTAGTTGCGCGAGGGATTCTTTACGTCCATGACGTGGATGCCCATCATCTCCATGCCGGCGTAGAAGAGGAAGATGCTGCTTGCCAGCACGAGGTTGTCGAGCTTGCTCAGGTCGGGGAAGAATCCCTGCGAGAGGTCCATGTTGTTGTGGCCTCCCGAGGCGATGTAGACGATGCCGAGCAGGATGAGCAGTCCGGCGGGGATGATCGTGCCGATCATGCCGCCCCACTTGCTGATCTTGCCGACCCAGCCGAGCCCCTTGAGCGCGATGAAGGTGGCGACCCAGTAGATGGCCAGCACCATGACGAGCGTGAAGACCTTGTTCGAGGCCAGTGTCATGTCGTGCGGCTCGTTCGTGCCGATGAAGGCGATCGACACGGCGCCGAAGGTCAGCACCGTGGGGTACCAGATCGTCGACTCGATCCATTGCAGCCAGATGGCCAGGAAGCCCGTGCGGGCACCGAAGGCCTCGCCGACCCAGCGGAAGACGCCGCCCTGCTTGTCGGAGAACATCGCCGCGAGTTCGGCGGCGACCATGGCCGTCGGAATCAGGAAGACGATGGCGGCAAACAGGTAGTAGAAGGCCGACGAGAGCCCGTAGACCGCCTCGGCGGGAAGGCCGCGCAGGCTCACGACCGCCGTCACGTTCATGATGGCGAGTGTCATGACACTCAGCTTGAAACCCGTGCTTGCGGTGGTTTTCTTTACATCCATAGTGTTTGATTTTTTGTTTTGACGTCCTACCCGGTGCAACTACCGTGCAAATCCGTCGTCCGGATGCTTTTCGCAATGCCGCCATGCGGGATTCTTCCCGAAAAAACGTATCTTTGCCTTCGGACACAAAAACTGTTGAGATGTACCGGACACTGGTTCTGATTCTTGCGGCCGTCGGCCTTGCGGCGTGCGGCGGTCGTGCACCGCGCCGTCCCGCAGTGGCGACGGCCGAAACGCCGGCCGTTTTCCTCCCGGCGATCGCTCCCGCGGCCCTTGCCCCCGAGGAGCGGGTCGAATGGCTCCGCTGGCACTATTGGGACAACTTCGACTTCGCCGACACGGCGTTCCTCGCCCGGGCCGACACGCTGCAGCTCTTCGAGGCCTACGCCCGGTACGTGCAGCTGCTCTTCTCGGCCCCGACCGACGGTGCGCCGATGGATTCGCTCATGCGGCGCGCCGCCGTGTCGCGCCCCATGCTCGACTACTTCGCCATGCTGGCCGATCGGGTGCTGGGCGATCCCAATTCGCCGCTGCGCAACGACGAATTCTACATTCCCGTGCTGCGGGCGCAGCTGTCCAGCCCGTGGTACGACGAATACGAGCGGCTCGCGCCCGAGTACCGCCTCTCGCTCGCGTCGCAGAACCGCATCGGAGAGCAGGCCAACGACTTCCGCTACACGCTTGCGTCGGGTGCCACGGGCTCGCTCTACGGCCTTCGGGCGGAGTATGTGCTGCTGTTCATCAACAACCCCGGCTGCCCGATGTGCCGTGAGATCCGCGAGGCGATCTCGGCCTCGCCGATGCTCACGGAGCTGATCGAGCACGGGCGGCTGCGCGTGCTGGCGCTCTATCCCGACGAGAATCTCGACGAGTGGCGCGCCTACCGGGAGCAGATTCCCGCTTCGTGGATCAACGCCTACGACGACGGCTGCGTGCTGCGCGAGAAGGGGCTCTACGACCTGTCGGCCATTCCGTCGCTCTATCTGCTCGATGCGCAGAAGCGCGTGCTGGTGAAGGACGCGACGGACGTGGCGCTCGTCGAGGAGGTGATCGACCGCCGGAGTTGAGTCATAAGCGCAGCCTATCGATGCATAAAAAAAGACAATCGTTTTTTTATCCGAACTTCGCGGCGATTTGCTATATTTGCAGTGTAGAAAATGAACATCAACCACACAAAACATTAAACATTACAAGATTATGGCAAAGAAATGGCGTTGTACCGTATGCGGGTACATTCACGAAGGTCCCGAGGCTCCCGAGCAGTGCCCGCTCTGCAAGGCAGGCAAAGACAAGTTCGTGGAAGTTGTCGAAGAGGAGGGCAACCTCGATTTCGTCACCGTTCACAAGATCGGTGACGGCAAGGGCGCCAGCAAGGAGCTCTGGGAGGGTCTGCAGAACCACTTCATGGGCGAGTGCACCGAGGTGGGCATGTACCTGGCCATGAGCCGTCAGGCCGACCGTGAGGGCTATCCCGAGATCGCCGAGGCCTACAAGCGTTACGCCTGGGAGGAGGCCGAGCACGCCTCGAAGTTCGCCGAGCTGATCGGCGAGGTGGTTTGGGACACGAAGACCAACCTCTACAAGCGCATGAACGCCGAGTGCGGTGCCTGCGAGGACAAGATGCGCCTGGCCCGCATGGCCAAGGAGGAGAACCTCGACGCCGTACACGATACCGTACACGAGATGGCCAAGGACGAAGCACGCCACGGCAAGGGCTTCGAGGGCCTCTACAAGCGTTACTTCGGCAAATAATCGCCCGCAGGGAACATCGTATGACAAGGGGCGGCTCCGCATGCGCGGGGCCGCTTTTTTTCGTGGTGAAACTTTTTTTGGGGGGGGGAAATTTTTATCTATCTTTGCCGCCGGTACGGATCCCGTACCGTGTGCAGTCTGATAAAATAAAAACAAGGTGATGATGAAAAAACTGTTTTTGCCGATTCTGCTTTCGGCATGTGTGTTGGGTGCAGCCTCCTGCTCCAAGGATGAAATCCCCGGCGATCCCGACGGAACCGCCATACTGAACATGTACAACGAGGAGAACGGTCGGACGCTCCTCTCCGATTCGGACATCTATATCGACAATGCCGGGAACTTCGTGAGCCCGTCCAGCTGCCAGCTCTTCATGCTGGGCCGCCTGTCGGGGCTGGGTGCCGTCAAGGCCTCGACGCTGAAGAACCCCGCGCCGCAGGTCGCCGTGAAAACCGGGTACGGCTATGTGGCCGTGCGGGGCGCTGCCGTGCGGCGCTTCCCGTCGCAGGCCACGGCCATGTCGCTCGATCCCGATCTGGGTGTCAACTACCTGAAGTTCTATGTGACGGAGCTGCTCGAGGATGCCTCGGAAAACAGCCTGGGCGCCGTCGTGAAGTTCACCGTCGCGCAGCCCCGGAACTACTGGCTGCCCGCGTGGGGCTCGACGCCCTACGTGCTGGACTGCACGTCGAAGGCGCTCGGGGATACTGTCTCCGTCACGCTGCCCGGGGATGATTTCGAGGCCGATTTCGACGGGCAGGGGTACCTCTCGTGCGAGAAACAGGGCCGCCGGCTGGTCTTCAAGCTGCTTGACTGGCCCGGAGGCAGCTATACCCACCAGGCGACCCTGCGGCTGCGTGTCGGCGAGAGCTACACGGAGGTCCGCGTCGAATTCCTCTATTGACGTCCTGCATGCGTCCCGCATCGCTGCGGTGAAGACGGAAAAAAGCGTCCGGAGCACAACCTGCTCCGGACGCTTTTCGTTTGGTGGCGATCCGGTGACGCCGCCTTACTCCTTCGGGCACTCCCCGCGGCGCGGCTCCGTGTGACGCGGCTCCTGCGGCCGCGGCCGGAGACTGACGAGGGCCAGCAGCGGCAGGACCTTCGAGGTGATCCAGCGGTAGCCCTCGCGGGCGGTGCGGGCCACCTCATAGACGGTTTCGAGCCGCTCTCCGATGCGGGCGAGCGGTTCGCGCAGCGCCGCGAGCCACACCACAACGGCCAGCAGAAGGCAGGCGCCGCCGCCGATGAGCGCCGCCGCGGCCATCGAGCCGGTCAGCGCCGCGAGCCAGAAGACCAGCGCCGCGAGCAACAGCAGCAGACACGTCGCGGCCAGCAGCACGAAGAGAAGCAGTGCGACGACGAAGCGTCCCGGCGTTGGCTCTTCGCGTCCGGACTGCGGGGGGATCACTTCTCCTCGCATCGGCAGCGGGCCTCCTCGATCATCTCCTCGACCTGTCCGACCTTGTCGCGGAGTTTTTCGACCTCGTTGTCGAGCAGGTCGCGGATCTGACGGCGCAGGTCGGCGCCCGACTGTGGTGTGAAGAGCATCGTGAGGGCCGACCCGAGGATCATGCCGCCCACGAGCGAGGCAATGACGATTCCTGTGTTTTTCATACGCGTGATACTTTATTGAATGTACGGGAACGGCTTGCAAAGTCCGGGCCAAAGCGCTATCTTTGACCGAATGATCGGAGAGCTCCATACCACGGTTTCGTTTACGGGCCACCGGACCTACGGCGGCGAGGCGGATGCGCTGCTGCGCGACACGGTGCGGGAACTCTATGCGCGGGGAATGCGGACCTTTCTTTCGGGCATGGCGCTTGGGTTTGACCTTGCGGCGGCCGAGGCCGTGCTGGCGTGCCGCGCCGAGTGCGCGGAGCTGCGGCTCGTGGCCGTCATTCCGTTTGCGGGGCAGGAGCTGCGCTTTCCGGCAGCCGAGCAGCTGCGCTTCCGACGGATCGTCGCGGCGGCGGACGAGGCGGTGACCCTTGTCCGCGGCTACTACCGCGGCTGCTATGCCGTGCGCAACAACTGTCTGGTCGACCGGGCCGCGCTGCTGGTTGCGTGGTACGACGGCTCGGCGGGCGGCACGCAGTACACCGTGCGGGAGGCGCTGCGCGGCGGACGCGAGCTGATCAACCTCCATCCCGACGTGCAGCTCAGCGTCCGGCCGGTCGATCCCCACCTCTTCTGAAGCCGCCGGTCTTGCCGTCCTTTCGCTTCCGGGTTCCCGTGCCCGTCCCTTCTCTGTTCCCTCCCGGTCCTTCCTCCGCTCCTTTAGAGCAT
>OHFP01000770.1_pt1 | contig 14285 bp, 20 predicted proteins | sample 1567591 | NCBI WGS metagenome assembly OHFP01 (sample SAMEA3879547, study PRJEB24766) | human gut metagenome | biome: human-associated habitat; feature: feces | place: USA | collected 1985/1987 | reverse complement strand
CAACGGTATCGCCGAGAACATGGACGGCCGCGGCAACTATACCCTCGGACTCAAGGAGCAGATCATCTTCCCCGAGGTCGACATCGACAAGAACCCCCGCATCCACGGACTCGAGATAACATTCGTTACGACGGCCCGCACCGACGAGGAGTGCCACGCGCTGCTCGCTGCATTCGGACTGCCTTTCAAGAAACATAACAATTAAGATACTATGGCAAAAGAATCAATGAAAGCCCGCGAGGTAAAGCGCGCGAAGCTCGTTGCTAAGTACGCGGAGAAGAGGAAGGCTCTCAAGGAGGCAGGTGACTGGGCTGCTCTCGACAAGCTCCCCAAGAACGCCTCTCCCGTCCGCCTTCACAACCGCTGCGCCCTTACAGGCCGCCCCAAGGGATATATGAGGGCATTCGGCATCAGCCGTATCCAGTTCCGCGAGATGGCCAGCAACGGTCTCATCCCCGGGGTCAAGAAGGCAAGTTGGTAAAAATTTAAAAAGAGATTTATAGATATGACTGATCCTATTGCAGATTACCTCACCAGAGTTCGCAATGCATACAGTGCAGGCAAGAAGGTGGTGGAGATCCCTTCCTCAAAGATGAAGGTCGCCATTACCCAGATACTCTGTGAGAAGGGCTATATCCTCAGCTACAAGGTGGTGGAGGGTACCCCGTTCAATACGATAAAGATAGCTCTCAAGTATCACCCCCAGACCAAGACGGCTGCGATCAAGAAGATAGAGCGCGTGTCTACTCCCGGTCTGCGCAAGTATACCGATGTGGAGAACATGCCCCGCGTCCTCAACGGACTCGGAATCGCCATCCTCTCCACCTCCAAGGGCATCATCACCGACAAGGAGGCCAAGGAACTCGGCGTAGGCGGTGAAGTTATTTGCTACGTATATTAATCTAAATACATTGTTTGAATGTCACGAATTGGTAAATTGCCTGTAAGCCTTCCGACCGGGGTGAGCGCCGAGCTCCTTCCCGGCAACGTGCTGAAGGTTAAAGGACCTCACGGAGAGTTGAGCCAGAAGGTTGACTCTGACATCAACGTGACCGTCGAGGACAATCAGATCAAGTTCACCAGGCCGACCGACCAGCCCCGTCACCGCTCGATGCACGGACTCTACCGTGCACTCGCGCACAACATGGTAGTCGGCGTAAGCGAACAGTTCACCGTAAAGCAGGAACTGGTGGGCGTGGGTTACCGTGTCGCCGCCAACGGCCAGATACTGACCTTCTCCCTGGGATATTCCCACGAGATCCAGCTCATGCTTCCCAAAGAAGTTTCCGCCGAGGTTCCCGATGTCCGCAAGGGCGAGAACCCTGTCCTCATCCTCAAGAGCTGTGACAAGCAGCTTATAGGCCAGGTGGCGGCAAAGATCCGTTCATTCCGCAAGCCTGAACCTTACAAGGGCAAGGGTATCAAGTTCGTCGGTGAGCAGCTCCGTCGCAAGGCCGGCAAGACCGCAGGCGCTAAATAATAAGGAGAGTATAGTATGGCACTCAATAGAATTGAAAGAAGAAGAAGGATTCATTATCGTATCCGTAAGCATGTCAACGGCACTGCCGAGAAGCCCCGTATGGTGGTTTTCCGCAGCAACAAGCAGATTTACGTGCAGGTGGTCGATGATGAGCAGGGAAAGACTCTCTGTGCTGCGGCATCCAACGACAAGCAGCTTGCCGCACAGTGCAAGGGCAAGACCGGAATCGAAGCGGCGGCTATCGTCGGAAAGGCCATTGCCGAGCGCGCGATCGCCAAGGGTATCACCACCATCTGCTTCGACCGCGGTGGCTACCTTTTCCACGGAAGAGTTAAAAGTTTGGCAGACGCTGCCCGTGAAGGCGGCCTCGTATTCTAACAGAAGAGACTATGGCAAATACAAATGTTAAAAGAGTAAAGACTTCTGACCTTGAGCTCAAGGACAGGCTTGTTGCCATCCAGAGGGTTACTAAGGTAACCAAGGGTGGTCGTCACTTCCGCTTCGCTGCAATCGTGGTGGTCGGTGACGAGAACGGCGTTGTAGGTTATGGTCTTGGAAAGGCTAACGAAGTTACCGCCGCCATCGCGAAGGGTGTCGAGGATGCCAAGAAGAATCTCGTGAAGATTCCTATCATCAATACCACGGTTCCCCACGAGCAGGAGGCCAAGTTCGGCGGCTCGCGCGTATTCATCAAGCCCGCGGCTCCCGGTACCGGTGTGAAGGCCGGCGGTGCGATGCGTGCCGTGTTCGAGTCCGTAGGTATCCAGAACGTGCTCGCGAAGTCCAAGGGCTCTTCGAACCCCCACAACCTCGTGAAGGCTACCGTGGCCGCCCTTACCCAGATGAGGGACGCATACACCGTGGCAGGCCTGCGCGGCGTGTCTATGAACAAGGTTTTCAACGGTTAGAGGAGGACACGATTATGGCTAAATACAGGATTACACAGATTATAAGCAGCAACGGCGAGACCAAGCGTCAGAAGGACAACCTCCGCTGCCTCGGAATCCGCCGTATGCACCGTACAGTCGAAGTGGAGAAGACTCCGGTTACCGCCGGCCAGGTGGCGAAGATCGCCCATCTCTGCAAAGTAGAAGTGATTGATTAAGGAGGACCGAAAGATGAAACTCAACAATTTGAAACCTGCCGTGGGTTCTACCCACACAAGCAAGAGGCTCGGTCGCGGACAGGGGTCTGGCAAGGGCGGCACTTCCACCCGTGGTACCAAGGGTGCCCAGGCGCGTGCCGGCTATGAGCACAAGATCGGATTCGAGGGCGGCCAGATGCCTATCCAGAGGCGCCTCCCCAAGTTCGGCTTCAAGAACCCGACCAGGGTCGAGTACAAGGCCGTAAGCCTTTCGGCCCTCGAGGACGTAGCGGCCAAGTGCGGCCTTAAAGAGTTCGGCGTGGCCGAGATCAAGGCTGCCGGATATGCTTCCAGGAACGACCTCGTGAAGGTTCTCGCCAACGGAGAGATCAAGACTGCCTTGACGGTTACCGCTGACGCGTTCTCGAAGTCGGCCGTCGCCAAAATCGAGGCTGCCGGAGGAAAGGCGGTCGTAAACGAGTAGTCTTATGAGATTCATAGAGACTATAAAGAACATCTACAAGATCGAGGAGCTCCGCAAGAGACTCGTCTACACTTTCCTCCTTATCCTGGTCTACAGGTTCGGATGCTTCGTGGTGCTGCCGGGTATCGATGCTTCGATGATTGCCGGTCTGCAGTCGACGGCCCAGGAGGGTCTCGTCGGCCTGCTTAACATGTTCTCCGGCGGAGCGTTCGGCAACGCCTCGATCTTCGCCCTCGGTGTGATGCCCTACATTTCGGCATCCATCGTGGTGCAGCTTCTGGCGGTGTTCGTCCCCCGTTTCAGGAAAATGCAGATGGAGGGTGAGGCCGGCAGGCGCAAGATGAACCAGATAACGAGGCTGCTGACGATCCCCATCATCGCGATCCAGGGTCCCGCATACCTCGCTACGGTCCACAACCAGATTCCCGCATCGGCATTCGTCGCGGTTAACTCGCTCGGCTGGAGCAATTTCGTCTACAACCTCGTGGCCACCGTCATCCTTATGGCCGGCTCGATGTTCGTGATGTGGCTCGGCGAACGTATTACCGACAGGGGTATAGGAAACGGTATTTCGATCATAATCATGATCGGTATCGTGGCCCGTCTGCCCTATGCGCTCGTCGCCGAAGTAGGTGAGAAGCTCTCCATCAACAACGGAGGCCTTATCCTGCTGCTCGTCGAGTTCCTCGTCTGGTTCTTCGTGATCGTGGCTGCAATCGCCCTCGTGCAGGCAGTCCGCAAGGTGCCTATCCAGTATGCCAAGAGAGTCGTGGGCAACAAGCTCTACGGCGGTGTCCGCCAGTATGTGCCCCTGAAGATCAACGCTGCCGGCGTGATGCCCATCATCTTCGCCCAGGCCCTGATGCTCTTCCCCATGCTCTTCGCGCGCTGGGACGCCACCCGCGGTCTCGCGGCTACGCTCGGCGACTATACCGGATTCTGGTATAACTTCATCTTCTTCATCCTCATCGTGCTCTTCACCTTCTTCTACACGGCCGTGACCGTGAACCCCAGGATGATGGCGGAGAACCTGAAGAACAACGGAGGATTCATTCCCGGCGTGAAGCCCGGAAAGCAGACCGTGGAGTATCTCGACAACATCATGGACAGAGTTACCCTCCCCGGCTCGTTCTTCCTCGGCATCATCGCCATCCTCCCTGCAATCGCAATGATCTTCGGCGTGAACAACTCGTTCGCGAGCTTCTTCGGAGGTACTTCTCTGCTGATTCTCGTGGGTGTGGTTCTGGATACGCTCCAGCAGGTGGAAAGTTATTTGTTGATGCGCCACTACGACGGTCTGATGAAGACCGGCCGTCTGAGCGGGCGCTCAGGTATGTAGTTCTTTGATTAAAATTTCAAGAGGTTGTGATCAAGCCTAAGACTGAAGAAGAGATTGCTCTTTTGCGTGAGAACGCCATACTGGTCTCCAAGACCTTGGCAGAAGTCGGTAAGGCGGTGGCCCCCGGTGTGACAACTAAAGAGTTGAATAGGGTTGCCGAGACTTTTATCCGCGACAACGGTGCGATTCCGAGTTTCTTGGGTTTTGAAGGCTTCCCCGCAGCTATCTGTGCCTCCGTCAACGATGTGGTAGTCCACGGGTTTCCCTCGGACTATGTCCTCAAGGAGGGCGACATCGTTTCGGCAGACATAGGTACCCTCTACAAGGGCTATAACGGCGACTCGGCATACACCTTCCCCGTGGGGGAGGTGGACGAGTCCACCCGCAGGCTCCTGGACGTCACCAAGGCGTCGCTCTACAAGGGCATAGAGGCAGCTGTGGCAGGTGCGCGAATCGGAGATATCGGATACGCGGTACAATCGTATGCAGAATCGTTCGGCTTCTCTGTGGTCCGCGAATTGGAGGGCCACGGAATCGGAAGGGAGATGCACGAGAATCCGGGAGTTCCCAACTACGGACGCCCGGGACGCGGTACCCACCTCGTCGAAGGTATGGTACTGTGCATCGAACCGATGATCAATGCGGGAGGACGGGGTGTCTACCTGGACAGGAACGGGTGGGCGGTCCATACTTCCGACCATAAGAAGTCGGCCCACTTCGAGCTTACGGTTGTTGTCCGAAAAGGCCGTGCAGAGCAGCTCTCGACCTTTGACTTTATCGAGAAAGATAGCGGAATTAAATTTTAAGGTAATTTTTTTATGTCAAAACAAGTGGCAATAGAACAAGATGGAAAGGTGATCGAGACCCTTCCCAACGCGATGTTCAAAGTCGAGCTTGAGAACGGTCACGTCCTGCTCTGCAATATTTCGGGCAAGATGCGTATGAACTTTATCCATATTCTTCTTGGCGACAGAGTTAGAGTAGAAATTTCACCGTACGATTTAACTAAGGGCAGAATATCTTTCAGATACAAATAAAAAGCACAGATATGAAAGTCAAGACATCCATCAAGAAGCGTAGCGAGGATTGCAAGATCGTCAGGCGCAAAGGTCGTCTTTACGTGATTTGCAAGAAGAACCCCAAGTTCAAGATGCGCCAAGGTTAATAAACAGTAACAAATTAAGTAAAGTATAATTATGGCAAGAATAGCCGGTGTTGATTTACCCAACAACAAACAGGGAGAGATAGGACTCACCTATATTTACGGTATAGGACGCCCTTCGGCCAAGAAGATTCTTGAGAAGTGCGGCGTCGATCCCACTATCAAGGTCGGTGACTGGAACGATGACCAGATCGCCAAGATCCGTGCCGAGATCAACGAGGAGTACAAGATAGAGGGCGAGCTCCGTTCCTCAGTCCAGCTGGACATCAAGCGCCTCATGGATATCGGCTGCTATCGCGGAATCCGTCACCGTCTCGGACTTCCCGTGCGCGGCCAGAGCACCAAGAACAACGCCCGTACCCGCAAGGGACGCAAGAAGACCGTAGCCAACAAGAAGAAGGCCACCAAGTAAAAATTGATGAATTATGGCAAAGAAAACTACAACATCCAAGAGAGTTGTCAAGGTTGAAGCTTATGGCGAGGCCCATATTTCATCAACCTTCAACAACGTAATCGTGTCTCTGACCAACGCCCAGGGCCAGGTCATCAGCTGGGGCTCCGCAGGCAAGAGCGGTTTCAGGGGCTCGAAGAAGAACACCCCCTATGCGGCCCAGGTTGCCGCAGAGGATGCCGCCAAGACTGCATACGATGCAGGTCTGCGCAGGGTGAAGTGCTATGTCAAGGGTCCGGGAGCAGGTCGTGAATCTGCAATCCGCACCATCAACAACGCAGGCATCACCGTAACCGAGATCATCGACGTTACCCCCATGCCCCACAATGGTTGCAGACCGAAAGGCCGTCGTAAAGTTTAATTTTCAAATCTTAGATTACCATGGCAAGATATACAGGTCCCAGCACCAAGATAGCCCGCAAGTTCGGCGAACCCATTTTCGGTTCAGACAAATATTTCGAGAAGAGAAACTTCCCTCCGGGACAGCACGGACTCGCTGCAAAGCGCAAGAAGCAGAAAGACTACGCTATGCAGCTCAAGGAGAAGCAGAAGGTGAAGTATATGTACGGCATCCTCGAGCGTCAGTTCCACAACACCTACAAGAAGGCCTCACGCATGGCCGGACAGAAGGGTGAGAACCTGATCGTGCTGCTCGAGTCCCGTCTCGACAACATCGTATACCGTATGGGCATCGCGCCTACCCGTGCGGCGGCCCGCCAGCTCGTGTCACACTGCCACATCACCCTCAACGGCAATGTATGCAACATTCCTTCGACCCATGTGAAGCCCGGCGACACGGTTGCGGTAAGAGAGAGGTCAAAGAGTCTCGAGGTAATCCAGAACAGCGTGGCTTCCGTCACCAAGTATTCATGGATCGACTTCGACACCAAGAACCTGACCGGTAAGTTCCTCAATGTTCCGACAAGGACGGAAATTCCCGAGAACATCAACGAGCAGCTGATCGTCGACCTCTACTCCAAGTAATATTAACACCATTTACGATATGGCAATCTTATCATTTCAGAAACCTGACAAGGTAATTGTACTCGAAAGCACCGATACCTACGGCCGCTTCGAATTCCGCCCTCTCGAGCCGGGATACGGACAGACCATAGGCAATGCTATTCGCCGTATCCTGATTTCCTCTCTGGAAGGTTTCGCTATCAGCCAGATCAAGATCTCCGGCGTGGACCAGGAGTTCGCCACCATACCCGGCGTCATCGAGGGGATGCAGGACATCATCCTGAACCTCAAGAGGGTGCGTTTCCGCCGTATGGTCGAGTCTGTCGACAGCGAGACCGTGACTATCGTGATAAGCGGCAAGCAGGAGTTCACGGCAGAGGATATCTCCAAGGGATTGTCTTCTTTCATGGTGTTGAATCCTGAACTGCACATCTGCTCTCTGGAGCCTTCAGTCAAGCTCGAAATCACCCTTACGATCAACAAGGGCCGCGGTTTCGTACCTGCCGAGGAGATGCGTGACGAGAACACTCCGATAGGGACGATTCCTGTCGATGCGATCTACACGCCTATCCGCAAGGTCAACTGGACTACCGAGAACTACCGTGTGGAGCAGAGGACGGACTACGACAAGCTCATCCTCGAGATCGAGACCGACGGTTCGATCTCTCCGAGCTCTGCGCTTCACGAAGCTGCAAGCATACTCATCTATCACTTCAAGCTCTTTACCGACGACAAGAAGATGTCGATAGAGAGTGCCGTGGAGACTGAGAACAAGGAGCTCGACGAGGAGTCTCTGCGCATGAGGCATCTGCTTCTGACCAAGCTTTCCGACGTCGGTCTTTCCGTGCGCGCGTTCAACTGCCTCAAGGCGGCTGACATCGACACGTTCGCCGACCTCGTTTCATACTCCCGCTCGGAGCTTATGAAATTCCGCAACTTCGGCCGCAAGTCTCTCAACGAGATCGACCTGCTTGTGGACAAGATGAAGCTTTCGTTCGGAATGGATGTTTCCAAGTACAATATCGAAGTTAACAAAAAGAACGTATAATTAAGATGAGACACAATAAAGCAGTAAATCATCTTGGTCGCAAGAGCGGTCACCGCAAGGCCCTCCTCTCCAACCTGGCGTCTTCTCTCATCCTTCATAAGAGAATCACGACTACCGTTGCGAAGGCCAAGGCCCTCAGGAGCTATGTAGAGCCGCTTATCACCAAGTCAAAGGAGGATACGACCCACAACCGCCGTGTCGTATTCAGCTACCTCAAGAACAAGGAGGCTGTCTCAGAGCTCTTCCGCACGGTCGCTCCCAAGATTGCAGACCGTCCCGGCGGATACACTCGCGTGCTTCATGTGGGCACGCGGATACACTCGCGTGCTTCATGTGGGCTTCCGTCAGGGAGATGCAGCCGAAATGGCCATGATCGAGCTCGTTGACTTCAACGAGGCCGCCCTCGCAGCCGGAACCCAGAAGTCCGCCGCAAAGAAGACGACCCGCCGCAGCCGCGCCAAGAAGGCCGAGGGTGCAGCCGCAAGCGCCGCAGCGCCCGCTGCCGAGCCCGAGGTAAAGGCCGCTCCCGCTGCGGAGCCCGCAGCAGAGGCACCTGCCGCCGAGGCTGCTCCCGCAGATCAGAACGAGGAGCCGAAGGCCGAGTAGAATTCGGGAAAGGATTTTCCTACGCAAGCCTCATCGTCTATGACGATGGGGCTTTTTGCCGCTATGGAGGCCACCTTGAGCATCATGGCTATGCGGTGGTCGTGGAACGAGGAGTATTCTCCGCCCTCCAGCAGCCGCGACGACAGTATTCTCGAGGCGAGGGATTCTCCGCAGACATACATGGTGTCGCCGTCTATCCCGGCCTCCACTCCCATTCTGCCGAGAGTCTCGATTATGGCGGCGGCCCTGTCCGATTCCTTTGACCTGAGCCTTCCGGCTCCCGAGATCCTGGATTCGCCGGCGCAGAATGCCGCGAGCAGCGCAGTTATGGGGAAAAGGTCCGGGGCGTTGTTGAGGTCGGTCTCGAAGGCTTCGAGCGGAGCCTTGCAGGCGCATACGCTGCCGTCTTCGAGCTCCGACACCACGGCGCCGGCCTCTACGAGTATGTCGAGTATGGATATGTCGGCCTGTATCGACCTGGTGTCGAGTCCGCGCAGGCTCACGCTTCCGAATATCGCTCCGGCGACTAGGAAGTTCGCCGCTGCGCTCCAGTCGCCCTCTATAGTGAAATCGGCTGCATGGTAGCGCTGCCTGCCCTTGATGTGGAAGTCTATCGCGCTGCATGACGACCAGTCGTCGCGTTCGAGCATTTCTGCGTCGCCTTCCATTTCGCTCCTGGTGCGGATGCCGAAGTGGCGCAGGACGTCGAGGGTCATGTACATGTAGGGTATGCTGCGGGGCTCGCCCACGCGCAGCCTTGAATCCCCTTCGCACAGGGGCAGGGCCATGAGAAGCCCTGAAATCAGCTGCGACCCGCCTTTGCCCGGCACATTTGCCGTTCCCGGAAGCAGGGCGCCCTTTGCCGTCGCGGGCACGAATACTTCTTTCTCCTCTCTCGGCTGCGCGTTGGACAGCAGCACACCGAACGAGGCCATTATGTCGGCGGCCGAGCTCAGCGGGCGTCTCGTCAGCGTGCCCGAGCCGTCTATCCTGAAGGGTTTCGTGTTAAGGACGGAGAGCAGCGGGATAGCGAGTCTCGTGAGCAGACCCGATTCGCCGCATTCTATGCCGTCCAGGCTGAGCTGGCCCGCGTGCGCCCCTATGCCTTCGACATAGAGGACGGAGCCGTCGGAATGTATCTTCGCTCCCAGGCACTGCGCCAGGGCTATCGCCGCCGCAGTGTCGCCGCAGGGGCTGTAGCCGTCGAGCCGCGAAGTGCCCTGGGCGAGGGCTGCGGCCAGTATCGCGCGCTGGGCGAAGCTCTTCGACGCGGGCATCGCGATGCCGTCGCGGCGGTAGCTGAAGCCGTCCCGGTAGAGAGCCGAGCGCATCTGCGCCGAGTCCCACTGCCCGGGGGCAGTGGCCTCGCCCTGCGAGAGGGCGGCGTACGTGTACGGCGCCCCTCGGCGCAGGCATTCCATACGCGACTCCCTTCCGGCCTCGCCCATGCAGAACGCTATCAGGCGTCCCTGCATCGAACTCTGTCCTTCCAGAACCACGGAATACAGGGACTCGACCCTTTTCACATCTTCCGCATCCCTGGCGAGCGTGACGATCTTGGCTATGTCCGCCCCGTATCTGAAGCAGCGGGCGAGGGCCATCTGCAGCACTCCGTCGTCGGGAGTGCCGCTGAAATCGTGGTACGAACGTATGAGCTCCGTGCCGTTCTCGCGGCACAGGGCCTGGAAGTCCTTGCTCATCTGGGCCGGGGCCTCTATCTCAAGGTCGGCGAACCTCGCTCCAGCCTCGACGGCCAGCCTGAGCCTGTGCTCCGCGAGCCTTGCCGAGCCGCAGACGTCTATCCGGCATGTCGCGACAAGCGGGATGTCGCTGTCCGAGAAGAGTTCCTTTATCTGCTCGTCGTCCAGCGGGCATGAGTCCAGCCTGATTTCGGCGAGCTCCACCTCGCTTCCGGACAGGATTCCGGCTATGGCGTCGTAGTCTTTATTCTGTATGCAGGTGCAAATCATCCAGATCCTTGATTATAACGGTTCCTATATCTTCTATGAGCACGAAGTGTATTATTCCGTGCTCTGCTTTCTTGTCCTTCCATATCGCCTGCTCGAGCAGCTGCGCGCGGCAGGGCAGTTCCACGGGCAACCGGCAGGCCCTGAAGTCTTCCGCGAGCCTTTCTGCGAGTCCCTGCGCGGCGATTCCGAGCTCTTCCGATATGCGCGCAGCCTGTATTATGCCTATCGCGACCGCCTCCCCGTGGGAATATGGAGCGCTTCCGGCTGACGATGCTGCTGCCGGTGTAGTTGCCGACGCTGCCGCCGTCTCTGCCACCGATGCTGCTGCCGATGCTGCCACCGTCCGAGTCGCCGTCGGATTCTCATGGCCGGTCCGGCCGGATGTCCGTCCGTCCGCTGCCGCTGCTGCGGGCCGGGTATGGCCGTGCTGGTACCATTCTATCGCGTGGGCGAAGGTGTGTCCGAGGTTCAGCACCCTGCGCAGGCCCTTTTCCGTCGGATCCTGTGCGACGATCTCCCGTTTGACCTGTGCCGCGGCCTCGATCAGGGGCGCCAGTTCGTCCGTGTCGACCTTGTCGCGGGAAAGGGCTTCCACCGCCTTGCGGTAGTTTCCCCCGTCCTTTATGATGAAAGTCTTGAGCATTTCCGCCGCACCGCTGCGCAGTTCCCTTTCGGGAAGGGTCTCCAGCGCCTGCGGCAGGATGCGCGTCTCGAGCGGGAAGTTTATCACTCCCAGTATGTTCTTGTAGCCGTCGAGGTTCACGCCCGTCTTTCCGCCTATGCCGGCATCGACCTGGCAGAGCAGCGTGGTGGGGTAGTTGACATATCTTACGCCCCTCTTGTAGATGCTGGCCGCGAATCCTGCCATGTCTGTGGTCACGCCCCCGCCGACCGCATAGACTACGGCGTCCCTGTCGGCCCCGCATTCCAGCAGCCAGCGGCAGATGCCGAGCACGGTGTCCATGTTCTTGTGCTCCTCGTCGGCGACAATCGCCAGCAGCGGACGCCCCGGTGCGAGGCTCCTCGCAAGGGTCTCCACATTGCGGTCGCAGACTACGAATATGTTCTCACTGCCCATATCGGAAAACTTTCTTGTCGAAACAACTTTACAATATACGGAAAACTTTCAAGTGTTTGACCGCCGGCCGGATTTATTTATGCTTTCGGATGCTCCGTGACGCGTTCCTGCAAAACACCTTCCACGCCTGGACCCTGCTGAGCCGCGTGCAGGGTGTGTGATTGATGCCGGTGCGCTAAAATTGACGGTACCGTCAACGACCATAGGCCTCCTGAGCATACACAATGGCCCACGGCGTGGAAGGTGTTTTGCAGGAAGATATTTGCAAGAAGACGATTTGCGGCCAATCTGAGCAAAGCGTGCTGCCGTGTATGGCGGCGCGTATAAGTGTATGGCGGAGCGTATAAATAAAATATCAGCCTTTTGTTTTGTCAGGGATTTTGGATAAATTTGCAGTCCCGCGGCCGTATGCTTCTCGGCCTGCAGGCCCGAGTGGCGGAATTGGTAGACGCGATGGACTCAAAATCCATTATCCCTTAAAGATGTGCCGGTTCGAGTCCGGCCCCGGGCACCGGAGGATACTTCTTGATCCTTAATCTGACACCGGTACTGCTCCTATTCCGGGGGCGTCGCCGAGCGTGAGTTTTCCGTCCACTACCTGCACACCCTTGAAGATGTCGTTGTCTATCAGCAGGTTTCCGTCGAGATCGGCGAAATCCACTGCCGGGGAGAGTTGCGCGGCGGCCGAAACGGCGCACGAGGTCTCGGTCATGCATCCCAGCATCACCTTCATGCCTTCGACCCGGGCGTAGTTGAGCATCTTCCAGGCCTCTCTCATGCCGGTACATTTCATCAGCTTGATGTTTATGCCGTGGTAGGCGCCTTTTATGCCGGGGATGTCGGCGAGCCTCTGCACGGCTTCGTCGGCGAATATCGGAAGCGGGCTCCGTTCGGTGATCCATGCGTTGTCATCGAGGCGGCCGGCCGGCATGGGCTGCTCCACCATGAGCACTCCCATTTCCTTGAGCCAGAATATCTCGTCGAGCGCCTCCTGCCTGTCTGTCCAGCCCTGGTTGGCGTCGACCACGAGCGGAAGGTCCGTCACCTCGCGTATGGTGCCGATGAGCATCCGGTCTTCGGGAACTCCGACTTTGGCCTTGAGCACCTTGAAACGGCCTGCACATTCGAGCGTCTTCTCCCTTACGACCTCCGGGGTGTCGATGCCTATCGTGAAACTGGTCGCCGGGGCCTTCTGCGCATCGAGCCCCCATATCCTGTACCACGGGGCTTCGAGCAGCTTGCCCACGAGGTCGTGCAGGGCGATGTCGACCGCCGCCTTGGCCGCGCTGTCGCCTTCGGAGAGGCTGTCTATGTAGGAAAGTATGTCTTCAAGGACGAACGGGTCGGAAAAACGGCTCAGGTCTACCTTCGACAGGAAGGCCATGACGCTTTCGACGCTCTGTCCGAGGTACTGCGGCATCGAGGCCTCGCCGTAGCCGGTCACGCCATCGTAGCTTATCTGCAGCTGCACTCCGGGGGTTGCCGTCCTCGAATATCCGGAGACCGTGAAGGTGTGCCTCAGATGCAGCTCGTACGGCCTGTACCCTATGGTGAACTTTCCCTGGCGGCGCCCTGTCAGCGACAGGGGCAGGTCGCGCCTGCCTCCTATGAGGTTCTGGGCCGAGATGCCTCCCGGCAGTCCCAGGCCGGCTATTCCGGCCGCTGCAGCCCCGGCCGCGGCCTTTTTCAAGAAATCACGTCTGTCCATAATATGCAAGATAGTCATTTTTGAGTATATTTACCAAACGATAAATATCTGAGACCTGCCATGAAAAAGTATCTTTCGGCCGTGACGGCCATGCTGCTGCTCTGCCTTGTCCCTGTCTGCGGTGCCGACGACGGCCGCCGCTGGGCTGTTGTCAACACGTCCCTGTGCTATCTGCGCGCGGAGCCCGACTATGAATCGGCGCTCGAGAGCCAGTGCCTTATGGGGACGGTGGTCGAGATAACGGGCTCTGAGCGCTATTGGCGCAGGGTCGACGTTCCGGACTATAAGGATGTCTGGACCAACGAGCTGGTACTTGCCGAAATGGACGAAGGGCAGCTGGAACGATATACTGAAGCCCCCAAGTGGATATGTGTCGCGCAGCACAGCGTCCTGTACAGCCTTCCGGACGATTCATCGGTGCGGGTTTCGGATTTCATACTCGGCGATGTCGTGTGCAAGGGGGACGGTGCGGCCGTCTCGGAGGATGGCGTGCTCTGGGTGGAGGCGGTGACGGCCGCCGGGCGCAGGGCATGGGTCAGAGAGGCCGATGTCGCGGACCTGGAGTCCTGGCGCATGTCTGTCCGTGCGGACGGAGAGTCTCTGCTGCGGACGGCCGAGAGTATGCTCGGCACGCCTTATCTGTGGGGCGGCTGCAGCGTGTACGGCTTCGACTGCAGCGGGCTCGTCAAACTTGTCTATATGATGAACGGGATAGTGCTTCCGAGAAACGCCCGCGAGCAGATAAACTGCGGCGTGAGCGTCCCCTACGACCTCGGTTCCATGCGTCCCGGCGACCTGATCTTTTTTGAAGGGACGATGGGCGAGGATGTCGGCGGCATCACGCATGTCGGGCTGTATGTGGGCGACAACATGATGATCCACTGCGGCAACCCCATCACCTACGCCGACCTG
>OHFP01000765.1_pt1 | contig 14380 bp, 17 predicted proteins | sample 1567591 | NCBI WGS metagenome assembly OHFP01 (sample SAMEA3879547, study PRJEB24766) | human gut metagenome | biome: human-associated habitat; feature: feces | place: USA | collected 1985/1987 | reverse complement strand
TACAGAGAAGCCTGCATTCAGGCTGGAAGCCAATTGTATATGGAGATCTTTTCTGACTAGCAAAAAGAGACATATCGTTATTACCGGTGACAGGAAAAGTGGCAAATCAACACTTCTCTCTTCACTTTTCGACAGACAAATGCCCGGAATTACATCATGGGCCGTTCCAAAAGAAGGCGTATACATGAAAAACAACTCAAGCGGTGAAGTTGTACGTATCGGCAGATTCTGCTCTGATGCCACAGGTTGCGAGAACCTCATGCAACCCATTAAAGATGCCTTTAACAGCAAATGTATTGCTTTTTTAGAAAGCTTAGCAGACACAACAGCACCATGGATTACTGTAGACGAAATTGGATATCTTGAAAACACATCATACGATTATCAAAAAGCTTTCGAAAGGCTCATGAATAAAAAGCGGATCATTATGGTTGTTCGAAAACAGGATCTCTCATTTCTAAACTGGCTGTGCGTCCATAAAGATGTGTTCCTTGTTGACCTTGACAGACCATTTGGCAATTCCGGATGTATCATCATGGCTTCAGGGCAGGGAAAGCGCTTTGGCAGCAATAAGCTCATGGCTGAATATCACGGACAGCCGCTCATAAAGTGGATACTTGATATAACAAAAGATTTGTTTGCCAGACGACTTGTTGTCACCATACACCAGGATATTGAAAAGCTTTGCACAGAATATAGTATACCGGTAATCCTTCACTCCTCACCATATCGGAATGATATGATCCGTCTTGGTCTGGATACAATTGGTTCCTATATTGACCGCTGTGCTTTTATTCCTTCCGATCAGCCACTCATAAAGACGGAGTCTATAGCATCACTATTATTATGTGCCCAAAATGAGCCATCATATATATGGAGAACGTGTTATGACAAAACTCCAGGATCACCTGTGATATTTCCAAAAGAATATTTTGATGAGCTTATGTCTCTCCCACAAGGAAAAGGCGGAAATATTGTGGTCCATAGCCACGAATCTCAGGTGAGGCAGCTGCCCGTCACCAGCAAGACTGAATTGATGGACATTGACACACCAGCAGATATGGCGCGGCTGTAGGGACGTTCCTTCTGTCACCAAGAGTGTCCCTCTGTCTTATTCGTTACAGGGGGACACTCTTGGTGACAGAAGGAACGTCCCCGATTTCCCCGATTTCCGGTCAATTTCATCTAAAGTGTCCATTAGCGGATCCGGCATATTGAATCCTCATTTTTCTTGTGATAACTTTTCCCACAGCGTATCAGAACATCAGGAGGAATAAATTATGCCAAGAAAATATTATCCATTAACACCTTCACAAAAGATACATTTCAAACCAATTATTGAATTTGGCACTCAGCAAGTCGCAAATATAAGCATTTGTATGACTCTGCAAGCGCCGCTTGATTTTGGTCTGCTGAAAAAATGCATACAGCTGGAGTACGAAAGATACGAATGCCTGCGAATCCGTTTTACAAAAGTTGACCCAAATGGAGAGGTACGGCAATATGTTGTTTCTCACGATGACAGAGATATTGATTACGAAAACCTTTCATGGCTTTCCGGTGATGACGCTTACCACCGCATGGAAGAATGGTCCAGAATTCCGTTTGACGGGGACAATATTCCAATGAATGTGATAAAAATGATCTCGCTTCCGGGTGGCTACAATGGGCTGTACATCAAGATCGATCACAGACTCATGGATTCATGTGGAGCTATCGTCATGGTGAATGACATCATGGAACTGTACTGTCATTACAAATTTGGCACGCCTTATCCCGAGGACATGGCAAGTTTCACTGACATGGTCGAACGTGATCTTAAAAAAAGCACAGACGAAAAACGTGTCTCAAAAGACCGCATGTACTGGCAAAATGTGCTGGAGGAAAATGGAGAACCTATTTACTCCGATATACAGGGACAACGGATACTTCAGGAAAGCAGGCGCCTTCACAATGACAAGTCACTCCGCGCTGCAGATCAGGAAATTAACAACCTGTCTGTCGCTACAAAGAACTATCATCTAGATGCTGAGCCAACCCAGAATCTTCTAGATTTTTGTATGAACAATCACATATCCATGACCAACCTCATTCTCATGGGAATACGAACTTATCTCTCCAAGGCAAATGGCGGACAGACTGACATTTCCATAAGGAATTATGTTTCAAGACGTTCCACACATGCCGAGTGGGTATCAGGTGGCTCTCGCGCAATGGCATACCCTTGCAGAACCATCATTGATCCAGACACAGAGTTTCTGGATGCAGTTTTCATGATTCAGGATGTTCAGAATCATGTATACCGACACTGCAATTATGACCCGGAACTTTTGTCTGACCAGATGAAAGAAATGTTCCACACTCCTCCACACACTACTTATGAGAGCGTGGGGCTTACTTACCAGCCTCTTCCTATCAGGCTTAAAAATCCGCATCTCAAAGACATTTCCGTAAGGAGTATGTGGATTCCAAATGGTACATCAAAACAAAAGATCTATCTCACCGTCATGCACAGTGCAAATGATCTGGGCCTGAATTTCTATTTCAGATACCAGACCGCAAGTCTCTCCGAACAGGACATTGAACTGTTCTACTACTACCTTATGAAGATAATCTTCAAAGGCATTGCCGAGCCAGAAATGACCGTGGGCGAAATCATCGAATGCATCTAACTCTTTTTTTGGGGACGGAGGTTCCTGTCCCCTTTAATTAATTCAATAAGGAGAATTTTAATATGAATACTAATATAACTTTTTTGAACATTGTTGCCGAATACTGCAATACACCAGCTGATGAGATCACTAATGATATGCGATTCATAGAAGATTTGGGCTTTAGCTCCCTTGATTTCATGACTTTTCTCGGCGACCTTGAAGATACATTTGACGTGGAAATCGATGAAGATGAGATCATCAATATTCACACTATAGAAGACGCCATCAAGTACCTTGACAACCTGACAAGCTCTTCTGCATCGGTTTAACATTAAAAATCTGGGACGACGGAGTATGTCCCATTTTGCCTCACATAAAAGAAATGGAGATATGATATATGGAAGAAACTATTCTGGAAATTGTTGAAAAAAGCTGTCGGATATATAGAGATGTAATAGCTGTTAAATATCTGTCTCACAGAGAGATTGTTGAAAAGAGCTACGGAGATATGTGGGATGATATTCGCAAAACTGCTGTCATTTTACGAAATAATGGACTCTGCGGAACACATATTGCACTGGTGGGAAGCAGCTCTTATGAATGGATCTGCGCCTACATGGCTATACTTTTCACGGGAAATACTGCTGTACCGCTGGATGCAAACCTGTCTGCTCCGGAATTACATGAACTTCTGAATAGATCAGAATCAACTGCATTATTCTGCGGAGCATCCAGAAAAGATGTGATAACAGAACTGAAAGCAGATTGTCCTAGAATGAATGTTGTATTCACCATGGAAAAGAAAGTCGATATAGAGCGTCCGGAGGGTGCAGATTCAAATCCACAATTAGCAATTTTGTCATTTGAACAGCTCCGCAGCGAAATTACCATACCGGATGACTTTGCATTTGCCGATCAGGATAAGGATAAAATGTGTACGCTTATGTATACCTCTGGAACAACAGGTAAAAGCAAAGGCGTCATGCTGTCTCAATTCAATCTCGCACAAAATGTTGAAAATGTATATGTAAATCTGGAACCTGGTGTAACTATTCTGAGCGTTCTTCCTATACATCACGCCTTCTGCCTGACAATGGAATGGATGAAGGGCATTTCACTGGGCGCCACTATCTGCATCAATGACTCGTTGCTACACATGCTGAAAAACATGAAACGGTTTCAGCCTGTTGGTATGCTGATGGTTCCTCTCATGGTAGAAACCATTTACAAAAAACTCAAAGACGTCAACCCTCTCCTTCCTAAAAAGCTGGTTGCAAAGGAAGCATTTGGCGGTAAACTGGAATATATATTCTGCGGAGGGGCATATCTGGATCCTATGTATGTTACCGAATTCAAAAAATATGGAATAGACATACTCCAGGGATACGGCATGACTGAATGCTCCCCTGTAATTTGCTCCAACAATCACAGATACAACAGACCCGGATCCGTTGGCAAACTCCTGGACAACTGCGCTGTTCGTTTTGTCGATGAGGAAATTCAGATAAAAGGCACAAGCGTCATGTCCGGATACTACGACATGCCAGACGAGACCGCAGAAGCTTTTCAAGACGGCTGGCTCTGCACCGGAGATCTTGGTTATCTCGACTCCGATGGTTTCATGTATATAACCGGAAGGAAAAAGAACCTCATCATTCTGGCAAATGGTGAAAACATATCCCCTGAGGAACTGGAAGGAAAGCTTTCTGTAGAGCCCCTTATTTCAGAAATAGTCATTACCGGCGACGGCAACCATCTCACTGCTCACATATATCCAGATCAGGATTTTGTAGACAAGAAACATATGGATGCAGCCAGGACTTCTGAAAAATTGCAAAAAATTATTGATACCTTCAACAAAAACCAGCCAACATACAAAAGGATCTCGGCACTGGATATAAGAAAAGAGCCATTTGAAAAAAGTTCGACTAAAAAGATCAAAAGAAATCTCGTATAACAATAGACTCACACGCATTATTGTTGTAACATTGCTGTATTAGATAGCGACAAAACTGCACCACCAAGCTATGCAGCAAATAAAGGAGACAGCCATGATCAACTCAACCGATCCCCGATATGATAGAACTGAAAGTGACCTTCTAGATGCATTCAAGATACTTGCAGGTCAAAAGGCTCTGAACAAAATAAGCGTGTCCGAGATAACCAAACTCACAGGTGTGACCAGAAGCACATTTTACAACCACTATGAAGACATGCCTGCTTTCATCAATGCCATGGAAGACCGCATCATCGATGAAATATTTCAGATCATGAATAGCTTCAAACCAGAAGGCAATCTTGAGATCTGCCACCAGTTCTTCAGGTCTCTATGCGAATACATGAAAGCAAATAGATTTCTCATGATCATCATTGCCACACCTGAAGCTTACGATTTCGTGGAAAAGGCACTGACAATGTTCCACAGATACGTGCAATTAATTCTGGAAAAATCCAGCAAGACAGGCCTGGCCCAGGAGAAATTCTCATACGCCGTAGCATACGCAATAGGCGGCGTGGTTGGTATCCTGCACAAGTTTGCGGTAGATAACTGTCAGGAAAGCAGCGACAAGGTGTCTGCTTTCCTGACAGAAGCGTTTCTGGATGGTATGAGACCGTATTTGGGGGTGTAGGTCTCACCACTTCCTGAAGCCCCAATAAAGTCTCCTCGAAACACTATGATATCTTCAACCTATTCTCAAGCCAAGAAATAATTATTCCACAATACGGTGTTAAATTTCTTTCCCGAACCAGGCTTTCATATGTACGCTCCAACTCACGTATAAATACTTCCTGGGATTTTCCCTTACATTTCCTCATGATTCTACGCTGTTCTTCCTGCAATACTTTTTTACGCGTCGCTGGAAGAGAAACAGCCTCACAATTTAAGTTCAGGGTCTCTGTCACATCCTTATTGATTTCTTCATCATCCGAATAAATGCTACCATCTGATCTATACTTTATCTTTCTAATTTACAACTCATCAAAGGGATTAACTGTAAGCTCCGTATTTCCTCTATGTGCATCGCAGGTTGTATCCTCATGTTTTACGCCTTTTGTCAAACTGTTTCCATAGCAGACTCCTAGCATCCATTTAAAATCCAAAGTAGATTTTTTGTCATGTTCAATTTCACCATGTGGATGTCTCGGTCTGCAGTGTTCAACTCTTTCGACATTTGGACTAGCAATTTTCTTCATACAATATGCACACAAATGCTTTTGTTCTTCCCACATCTGGATCCTGACATCCTGTAAAACATTCGTAGGCATGTCCACCTCATAATCTGCATCAGGATACTGCTTACGAAATTGCAACAGGCTGTTCGGTTCCTTTCCTCTTCTTACAACTATCATACACTATTCTCCCAATATCTTTTCCAAATCAAGTGCTGTTCTCGCTGCTGCAATATCAGGATCTGTCGTTCCAACAACATCCTCAATCTCCGATAAAACTTTATCCGCTTCATCATATTGCTTATTATCCATGAATACATAAAATGCCTTCAATAGCTCTGTTATTCTCATTGGACGTTCAGATACCTTCATCACTTCCCTTAGTATGGAATTTGCATCTCTTCCATATGTCTGCGCCGCTGGAATATAAATCTCTCCGTTATCCAGAATTCGAATCTGCTCTCTGAAGAGCGCGTCGTAATCGGCGGAACTGATAGCAATTACAAGCCAGCCCAGATTTTCGGACAGGCTCAGAGCCAGAAATCTTTAAAATTATTTGGTGAACTTAATATGAATGACTTCCCTGTAAATCAGGCCAAGGACGGATTTATTTGGGATGATGGTCTTGAAGATGCATTCATTGATGCTCTTAAGGATAATATACAAGAATATATTGAAATAGCAGATATGTCTATAAAAGAACGTGCAAACGAAATTCAATTCTCAGATCAAGCTTCCTCTGAACTACAGCAGGATGTATCCAATATCATTGATAATGCATTTAGTTCAACCAATGATGATATCGCTAATTCTGAAGATGAGAATACCGACAATACAAATGTAGAGGATACTGCCTCTGAAAATCCTGACACCAACGACACATCAGGAGCTGACATCACAGAATATATTGAAACCGTTTTAAATGTTGAACCTACAGATGAAATAATAAGCACAACCCGTTCATATTCTGTTCAAATGTCACCTGTTACACATGTTGATTTCTCTGTTCAATGGGCACGCGGAAGCAACAAATACTGGATTGAATATACCGAAACAGATGTTGATAAATATGAAGTACTTATAAATATAGATCATCCTTTCTTTATGCCATTTACAAAAGAGGATGGTTTTCAAAAAGTATTGGAAAAATTTGCCCTGTCTTTCATTCTGGCCGAACGCCAGGCAAAGTTAGGGTCTAGTAAACAAGGTTATATTCAAGCTAATGTCATTAAAAATTACATGAATAGATTCCTTGAAAAATTAGCGGAGGATAAATAATGGAACAATATGTTATGGGTTCTGGAAATCAAGTTGACTCTGTTACTGTAGTCCAGGGCAAATATTATGAAAAGATACATGAAAAGCATGTGTCCTCTTACGGAGAATTTGGGGCTGCAAATATTCGAGATAACATTACCAGCACATTTAGAGAAGCTCTTATTCAGCTGAATACGCCAAGCAAAAGTAACAATATGCTTCTTGTGGGTAAGGTTCAATCTGGTAAAACATCAAATTTGGAGTTATTTACGGCTCTAGCATTTGATAATGGATTCAATTTAGTAATCATCTATGGAGGTTATGATAGTACCTTATTAAGTCAGACTACTAATCGTTTCAAAAAAACTTTTGATATTCCTAATGACACAGATTATTCGGATGATACTCCCGTAGTCTTTTCTTCCGACGACTCTGCCCAGTTATTAACTGTAGATGATGAAATAATTGAAGACTTATTGGATGCAGATAAGCCAATATTCTTAATATCAATGAAACGACCTGCTGCAATGAATAAAGTAAATGATTTGCTCGCACGTATTGATAAATCAAACCTTAAAGCCTTTATCATTGATGATGAGGGCGATCAAGCAAGTTTGAATACAAAAAAGAACAAGGCGATAGATGCATCTGCAACGTACGCCTCTATTGTTTCAATGAAGGACCACTTAAGCGATCCACTATACCTGTCTGTAACTGCTACTCCACAAGCACTTATCTTCTTAGACGAATATAGTCGTCTTCGCCCTGACTCTATACGTCTAATTGAGCCTGGAAAAGGATACTGTGGTGTTGATGCCTACCACTTATATGATTCTGGAACGATTGAATTAATAGATGATGAGGATCAGCAGGATTTATCAGACGGAGTACTTGCCGATTCACTAAAAAATGCCATTCGACATTATATAATTGCAAGTGCTATCATGTTTAAACGTGGCAGAAAATCTAGTGAAATGATTATTCATTCTCACAGGAATGTCAGTGATCATAGCACCATTTATAGAATGGTTGACGTTTTCGTTCAATCATTTAAGGATCAGGTGGAATTTAAGGATACTGAAGGTCTTGAAATAACCAAAAGCGAATATGCTCTTGCGTATTCCGTTTACTTTGATACAGCCATACAGCAATCTTATGATTTTGATTCGTTATGGGATATTATTTGTGGCAAAATAATCCGCAGAGTATATCTGATATTGAAGAATTCTGCTGGACAGGTCACTCAAGCAAACGAAAATTTAAGAAAATACAAAATATACATTGGTGGTGATTTACTTCAACGAGGAGTTACTTTCCCAGGTCTTGTAACCACTTATTTCTCACGTTGGGCTAAAGATAGCGGTAATATGGACACCAATCTTCAGAGAGCTCGTTGGTTCGGCTATCGTGAGAAATGGATTGATTTATGTAAAATTTTCACTTCCGAAACAATTGCCAGAGAATTTACAAATCTATCCGAAATAGAAACCGACTTGTGGGAACAGTTCTACTCAATACAGTCTGGTGAAATGCAAATAGATGAGATACTTATTCGCGCTGATAACACCAAGCAAAAACCTACCAGAAAAAATGTTGCTACTTATAATGCCGTTGCGTTTAGAAATAAGTGGATAAAGCAGCGTGTTGGTATATTCGATAAAAATCAGATAGCTGCCAATAATGCTCTTGTGGATGACTTACTTAGCAATGTTACTTTACAGAACACCTCCGCAGGACGTGTAGATGGAGGAACCACTGCACAATACTCAATAATAAGCAGGGATGCTCTTTCTGCATTAATTGATCATATGCAAGCCATTTTTGATTTAGAACCATTTGAACGTCGTCCTTTAATCGATTTGATAGAGAGTTCAGGTGACATTCCAGTAATTCTCATGAATGATGTTGATGGTTCTGGAAGAAAACGTAGTTTTTATCCAAACAATAAGATTTACGCTCTCCAACAGGGTGCTGATAACAAAGATAAAGACAAGGCAGTATTTTTAGGCGATAGTCATGTAGTGGTTGATGCAAATCAGATTAACATTCAAATACATAAGATAATTCCGAAGAAAAAAGATTCTTCTGGCAATGTTACAATACTTACAGATTATACACAGTACATGTTTGCTATATATGTGCCAAAAGAAAAGAAATATTATGTGAAAGGGTAATCAAAATGGATGTAGAACATATTAAATCACAAATCAAATCCATCACCGACACCTCCAGCATATATTTATTGGAAGCGCTGACAGAAACAACTGGTTTCTTTGCTAATGATGGTAGATTACTTTATATCTCAAAAGATATCTATGGATATCCTTATGAAGGTATAGAAACAAATTACCTAAAATTACAGACGCATGTGAGAATCAGTTCTGTCAAAAATAATCAGACCTTTAGCGATGACTATTATAACGTGATTATTTATAAGGGCAATTTAGATGATTCGAATATTTCGTCCTTTATCCAATTATGTACCATACATGCCAATAATTCTGACGATTTGAATTTCAAGGAATTTTTCTATTCCTTAATTGCTCTATTTCAACTACCTGCAGAACAGGCATTTAAGAACGCTGTTGGCTTATACGGTGAATTAAAGTTTATGCAATACGCAAAAGAGCGCACGCGGGTAGACATTTCAACGTCCTGGCATAAAAGTGGTTCCTATTCTCAATACGATTTTTCTAATGGAGAATCTAGTATCGAGATAAAAACTACCATGTCCGACAACTCTGAAGTTACTATTAAACACCAGCAGATATTTGGCGATCATCCTTGCACCCTAGTTGCAATTAATTGTGAGCAATATGAAAATGGCGAAACAATTGAAGAGGTTATTGCTGCGATGTATGCTGATCCAGATGCATTCAACGGAATGAACTTCAGTATTAACTTGGCCAAAGAATTGAAACGTGTTTCTATAGTTGATGTAAAAGAAATTCGATTTGGTGTTAGACAAATTCAGTTCTTTGCAGCAGAAGATATAAATCCTTTTCCAGTCATTCCAGATGTTGTAAACAAACTCAGCTATAAACTGGATATTTCCGAACTTAATTCGCTTTCTGAAACTGATTCAGATTCTATTCTTAAGACATACTAATCATCTACAGGGCTTTCTCAATACGAGAGGCCCTGTCTCTTTTTTCTCCCACCCATCTGCCACTTATCATGGCTCTTAATTCCTCTCACCGCCTGTCTCAGAGTATTCGCTCTGCCATGTTGATGGTACGGATGTGAAAACTTATGCTTATGGAAAATAACCACTGAACCTTCTCCCGGATACTCTGAATTATGTAGGTACCAGTAATGCCCAGTATTTCTGGACATTACGGTCACATCATAATCATCTACTGTGATAATACAGAAGTATTCGGGATCAAGGCACTTCAAATCATCTAAATTAAACACCCGCAGCCTCCTGCCCTTCAAACCATGCAGCCAATGCTTGCTCCACAACTGCTGCCATCTGCTTTGAATTCATTCCATCAAAATACTTACTGCAGATAGACTTTGGGAGCCTAAAGCTTACACCGGCATTGCCATCCGTGTGCTTCACATGTAATGCTTCCAGAATCTCTGCCATCTTCTCTTCTGTCAGATTTCCGGATGCCTTGCAAAGCTTCTCTGCATATACAGGCTTCACCTTAAGTCCTTGACGCTCCACAATGTTCCAAAGCATCTGCCGCTCTTCCTCTGTGAGATAAGACACATCCACTGCTGCCAGCAAAGCAATCTTGTTTTTGTCCATCATATTCTTAAATGGCTGAATCAGATGATTGAGTCGAAGATACCTTGCCGCATTTCTGCTTGAAAAACCATATTCGGAAGCAATCACATCCAGGCTTTTTTAACTTATTGCCATTATGGCAACAAGTATCTTTCGGATTAACACCACTCAATATCTGTAATTCTCTGATAATGTCATTTCTCTTTTCCTGGCAGCACACCTTATCATAGTGTGCCGCCATAACAGCCGCCTTCACAATGGCTGGTATTTCCGTAAGCCCCGCAAGTTTTGCTGCATTGGCTATGTTATGCCCGGAAAGCATTTCATAAGCATCCTCTGTCTTAAGCACAATAACCGGATTCAAAACACCATGCTCACGAATGCTCTCCACCATATCATCAAGGCGTTCTCCTTCATATAGATGAAACGGATGATTGTGGAATGCCTTAATGGAATCAATAGCAATCTGCTCCACACCATTCTCTGACTTAGCTTCTGTTGTCTGCGCCGAAGTATCTTCAGTCAGCAGATCCACCGCATCAAATATTTTTTTCCTGCATTAGCCTTCATAAGCAATCAACTCCTTTGCCAAATTCTGATATGCCTTACTGGCATTACATTCCGGTGCATACTCGATAAGCGGCTCTGAATAATAAACCGACTCGCCTACCTTTACAGTGTTAGGAATCCTACTGTCAAAGATTCGTATCTGACCATCAAAGGTATCACAGACCTGCTCTGTAATGACCTTGCACAGATTAGTTCTTGCATCACACATATTCAGCAGTATTCCTGCCACCAAAAGCCTCTCGTTCACTCTTGCCTTAATCTTCTTCACTGTCTTAAGGAAATCCTGTAATCCCATCATTGCCAGAAGCTGCGGATTAACCGTGATGATTACTTCATCTGCTGCAGCTAGAGCATTAATATTCAGTGCTCCAAGCGTCGGTGCAGTATCAATAATAATCGCATCATATCTGTCCCTGAGTGGTTCCAGGATACTTGAGAGCATTTTCTCTGCTCCCATTTCAAGACGAAGCTTTGCATCCACTGCTGACAAAATCATTGATGATGGAATGAAATCCCCCCTTTCTGCTCTTGTATGTATTTCTCTGAGTCCGGGAGCTCTTCATCCTCAATCTGTGCCATCATCAGATGGCCAATAGTAACCGGAACTGCTGCCGTATCTTCCATCCCAAAGCAAGTACTTAAGTTTGCCCGGCTATCAAAATCTACACATAATACTTTCTTTCCAAGTTCATTTAATGAATAAGCCAGGTTATATGTAGTAACCGTCTTTGCACAACCGCCTTTCATGCACGCTGTCATATATATTTTTCCCATAATTGCCTCATTATCTGAGCAACTGATCTACCAAAGACTCAGCCTGCATATTAATTGAATTAATCATTGCCTCCATCAGTTTTTCTAATAACATTGGTCCAAACGAAACCAATAAAAAAATAACAAGCACTAGCCATATCGCTTTTATCATTACTTCTGTTTCTCTTCTCATACACCATACCCAGCCTTTCCTTCAGCCACATACCTGACATGAATTTCTTTTTTCTCCTTCTGAAATCTTTTCTCTAATTTCTTTATTTCTTCTTTCATAAAAGCTTTTTCAGTAGCCTTTTCTTGTGCCTTTTCTTCGTTAAGACTAATTACCAACTGCCCATTATCGCACTTGATACGAACACAGTCACCAACTTTGAATCCCAGTTCTTCAAGCCACAGACCATTGACTCTGATCATAGGAACACTCTTTCCACTTCTGTAAAAATCACTTACTGTAACATCTCTGAATTCTTTCTTTACTGCCATACACATACCTCCGATTTGATAAAATACAGTTCCAGAACAAACTGCGAAAAAAGGGACCCACATCCGAATATGTAAAGTCCCATCAATTTGCACACAGCAATAAAACAGTTCTCCAGAAGCCTAATACTTCTGCTGTTTTTGTGTGTAGGTTATTCAATTAAGTTCAGCGCCGTCCTTAATCTCAACCGCCTATAAATTGGTCAAAAAAATAGGACTAAGTCTGAAAAGCCATCGCTTTAAGCGGCTTCTTGACTTAGACCTATTATTGCATAATCGTCCACCACTATATAGTCAAAATAATCTCTGGAGAAATACCTTTCATTCAGATATTCACTTCTCCCAAGAGTTGCTACAGATGCAAATATCACTGATTTGTCCGTCCTCTTTTCTGTGCCATCAAAGAATCCATAATCATCAGAATTTCTTACATTATGAAACGAAACTGCTGCCTGTTTCAATATCTCTTCACGGTGCGCCACAAACAGCACCCTCTTAAAACCTTTTGAATCAAATGCTGCAAGGTACGTCTTTCCAACTCCTGTTGCCGCAACGACAAGTGCACGCTTTGCGCCTTCCATTCTCGTATGCTCCAGAGCACACAAAGCCTCTATCTGAGCACCTCTCGGTTCATACATAACCCTCACATTTGTATCCTTATCATCCGCTTCCACATCATAACGATCAAGGTCTTTTGCCACGGCCGGCCTATGCCAATTTCTTGAATATCGTTTCAGTTCTTCATCATCAATAACTATCGAATGATTGTAAAATAAATCCTCAAACGTACAAAAAAACTTCTCATAGCTTTCCAGATCAGAATCACTCCTGAACCTGTAATTCCATTCAATTCCCGATGTAAGTGCACTTCTTGAAATATTCGAAGAACCCACATATATCTCACTGTAATTTTTATAATGGAATATATATGATTTTGGATGAAAAGACCTATTCTTTTCATTGTAGAATCTCAGATCAATCTGCTCGCCAAGCTCCCTCTTGATCATGTAAAGTGCTGATGGCTGTGTGATTCCAAGGTAATTGCCAGTCAATATCCTGATCTTTGCACCTCGCTTCAGAGCGTTTTCAAGATCTTTCACGATCATTTTCACCCCTGACTCCATCAGAAACGAAACAATTATATCCACACTCTCTGCACCCCTGAGACTCCTTGACAACTGGTAATAGAGCTGCATTCTTGCATCTTTATCCCCAGTCATCACATCCGTGCGATAATATTCCTGATATTCATAATTTATTTTTTCTGCAGAATCAAATTCAGCCATGCCTCATTACCTCTTCCTGGTCGTACATCTTCTGTAACCCACTCATTCTCCAGCCTTATTCCAGGTATATCCTCAATGAATTTTAAAAATGATGTCTCTTTAAAATCAACAAAGAATCTACCATGCCTCTCACCCTCAAAATCGCCATATTTAAATGATGTATAGATGATACCATCTGGCTTCAACGCACAGATCATCTTCTGAAATACATCTTTCAATTCCTTTTTAGGCAAATGCAGGATCGACGAACATGCCCATATGGCGTCATATCGTTCACACTCATCCAAATCCTGAAAAAGCATATTTCTCACTTCTATTCCTGTATATTCTGATGCAATCATGCACAGTTCTATTGAACCGTCAATTGCCTCAACCCGCATACCATGTTCTAGAAAATATTTCGTATCTCTTCCCGAACCACATCCAAAATCAAGTATTAAATCACCTCTGTTAAG
>OHFP01000760.1_pt1 | contig 14443 bp, 10 predicted proteins | sample 1567591 | NCBI WGS metagenome assembly OHFP01 (sample SAMEA3879547, study PRJEB24766) | human gut metagenome | biome: human-associated habitat; feature: feces | place: USA | collected 1985/1987 | reverse complement strand
TCTTCATATGCCATCTTATTTTTTAGAGACATTTACTGAATATCCCTATAATCTTGCATGTGAAAGATTTATAATCTTATGCCCGCAAGATCTATAATCTTACATCTTCATCCTTTAGACAAGTACCATTGGTACATTCTGTGTACCCCTTCTTCTATATCAATCTTATGCTGCCAGCCCAGCCGGTGCAATTTGCTTACATCCGTCAGCTTACGCATAGTGCCGTCCGGCTTCGTAGCGTCAAAAGTCAGTTTGCCCTGATAGCCCACTTCTTTGACAATCTTATCCGCCAGTTGGGCAATGGTGATTTCTTTCCCCGTACCGATATTGATATGACAGTTGCGGATATCCTTGGAGCCGGCAGCATAGGTATCCTTAAAATCCACATGCTCCATGATATAGACACTGGCATCAGCCATCTCCTCACTCCATAAGAACTCACGCAACGGCTTGCCTGTTCCCCACAAAGTTACTTCCTGCCCGGTTATGCCATACTTTTTCAGAATGGAGAGAATCTCCTCATCCGTATGCGAACCGTCTATCCCCTCTACGGGACGAAGATTCATATCTTTACGCACCGCGTCCCAGTCCCCTTCATTCAGGCATTTTCCCAAATGAATCTTACGAATCATGGCAGGCAGCACATGGCTGTTCTCCAAATGGAAATTATCATTGGGACCGTAAAGGTTCGTAGGCATCACGGCTATGTAATTGGTTCCATATTGCAAGTTAAAGCTTTCGCACATCTTCAACCCGGCAATCTTCGCAATAGCATACGGTTCGTTGGTATATTCCAAGGGAGAAGTCAGTAACACATCTTCCTTCATGGGTTGTACGGCATCACGAGGATAAATGCAAGTGCTTCCCAAAAACAAGAGTTTCTTTACATCATGGCGGAAACTCTCCCCTATCACATTCTGCTGAATCTGCAAGTTCTGATAAATAAAATCGGCACGGTAAAGACTGTTCGCCATGATGCCTCCCACATGTGCCGCTGCCAGAATGACATACTGGGGCTGCTCTTCATCAAAAAACTTCTTCACAGCCTGCCCGTCCAGCAAATCCAGTTCTTTGTGAGAACGGCCTACCAGATTGGTATATCCCTTTTGCTGCAAATTATTCCATATAGCAGACCCCACCAGTCCGTGGTGGCCTGCTACATATATCTTGGCTGTTTTTTCCATTATTCTGCTATTTGAGCCTTTAAATACAGTTTCTTCACGAACTTCATATCATGCTTCACCATGATTTTCACCAGTTCGGGGAAAGAAGTCTTACGGGGATTCCAGCCCAGCAACGTTTTGGCTTTAGTGGGATCACCCAACAACTGCTCCACTTCGGCGGGACGGAAATACTTAGGATCGACGGCAACCAGTTCCTTGCCCGTCGCCACATCGATACCTCTTTCATCCACCCCTTTGCCTTCCCAGCGCAATTCAATGCCCACTTCCTTGAAGGCCAAGGTACAGAACTCGCGGACAGAGTGCTGCTCGCCCGTGGCAATTACAAAGTCTTCGGGTTTCTTGTTCTGCAGAATCAGCCACATACACTCCACATAATCCTTGGCATAGCCCCAGTCGCGCAAAGAATCCAGATTTCCCAGATACAGCTTGTCCTGATATCCCTGGGCTATACGTGCGGCAGCCAAAGTAATCTTGCGTGTTACGAAATTTTCACCACGGCGTTCACTCTCATGGTTGAACAGGATGCCGTTCACGGCAAACATACCGTAACTTTCACGATAGTTCTTGGTAATCCAGAAACCATACTGCTTGGCCACCCCATACGGAGAACGGGGATAGAAGGGAGTCGTTTCCTTCTGAGGCACTTCCTGTACCAGTCCGAACAATTCGGAAGTCGATGCCTGATAAATCTTGGTCTTCTTTTCCAAGCCCAGAATACGGACCGCTTCCAACATACGCAGCGTGCCTACCGCATCCGCTTCCGCAGTGTACTCGGGTACATCGAAACTTACTTTCACATGGCTCTGAGCAGCCAGATTATAGATTTCATCGGGCTGTACAGCCTGAATGATACGTATCAGCGAACTACTGTCGGTCATATCCCCCCAATGCAGATTCACCAGACGGGTCTTTTGCATATCACGAACCCACTCGTCCAGATAAAGATGTTCTATACGACCGGTATTGAATGAAGAAGAACGGCGCAGAATACCGTGAACCTCATATCCCTTTTCAATCAAAAACTCTGCCAGGAATGAACCGTCCTGACCTGTAATACCTGAAATTAAAGCTACTTTTTTCATTTCGTTTATTGTAAATGGCCTTATGCAAGCCCTCTTGGTTATTTCATATCACATAGCTATCTACTGCTATCTGCCTTTCGGCATGGCAAAGGGCGGAATGACCAAACAGAACGGCAGATGACAGACAGCATACACTCCATGTATGCAGAAATAAAATATATACAAGAAAGAATATTTACTCCGCCGAAAATTCTTTGATGCGCTGTTCCTCGCTCAACCGGCAGATCAGCAATGTGTTATTCTTCTCAGCAACGATATATCCGTCCAGTCCCTGTACCACCACCCTCTTTTCCTGTGTAGTGTGAATCACACAGTTACGGGTTTCATACAACTTTATATTCTCACCTATCTGCGTATTATTATGGGCATCTTTCGGCAAATTCTCGTGCAATGATCCCCAAGTACCCAGATCACTCCACCCAAAGCTGGCAGGAAGGACAAAAATCTCATCCGCCTTCTCCATAATGGCATAATCCACCGAAATGTTCTCGCACAAAGGGAAATTCCGGTCAATCATTTCCTGCTCCTTGTCCGTATAATAATAAGGAAGCAAACGCTCGAACACCTTCGAAATGGCAGGCTGATATACGCGCAGGGCGTTCACCACCGTATTTACATTCCACACAAAAATACCGGCATTCCAGAAGAAATTATTTTTTTGAATATAGCGCCGGGCTGTTTCCAGATCGGGTTTCTCTTTAAAAGAATACACCCGGAATACCTCCTTATTGGCGGTAGAAGGTACACTGAGATCAGCTTCAATGTAACCGTAGCCCGTCTCAGGACGGGTAGGTTTCATGCCCAGGGTAAGGATAGCGTCCGAATCGGCCGTAAAATTCATCGCCGAATTAATCACCCGCTGAAACTCCGCGATATTCATCACAATGTGGTCGCTGGGGGTCACCACCATATTGGCCTTAGGATTACGTGCCTTTATTTTCCAACTGACGTATGCTATACAAGGAGCCGTATTGCGACGGCAAGGCTCACGCAGGATATGATCATCAGCAATATCGGGCAACTGCTCCTTTACAGTATCCGCATACTTCTCTGATGTCACCACCCAAATATTTTCCGGAGGACAGATCCCCTGAAAACGGTCAGCCGTAAGTTGGATCAATGTACGGCCGCAACCCAGTACATCAATAAATTGCTTAGGATAATCAGGAGTACTCATCGGCCAGAAACGGCTTCCAACACCTCCGGCCATTATAACGAGGTGATTATTCTTGATGTTCATATGATTCATTTTTTACGTTGTATGACCGCAAAGATAAGTATTATTTTTTAAAAAAAGTATTGCGTTTTAATTTATATGTCCTATATTTGCATACGACTAACATTTTTTTTGTCATGAAACAACCGACAACTGAAAACTCTGATATAATTAAACTAGTAGCGATATTAGGTGATTTTGCCTTGTTGAACCTTTCTATGATACTTGTGTTTTTTATTCTGAAAGGAATAGATTCACAGGCCATAGCCCATATTTCATTGAAAACCTACCTGCTGACTTCCAACCTGTGCTATATTCCCTGCATATCCATCTTTGGGGTCATACTGCACAACCGCATAGTGCGTCCGGAACAGATTGTAGGCCGCCTGTTAGGAACAATCAGCTTGCATGTAGTCATCTTCCTCACGGTGCTGGCCATTATTAAGGTAGATAACTTCTCACGCATCTATCTGCTTGCTTTCTATCTGTCTTTCATACCTTTAGCTATAGGATGGCGACTGACATTGCGGTTCTTTGTGAAAATGTTCCGCCGCAGTGGCAGGAACCTGCACACCACTGTACTGATAGGCGACGGGGACAATATGGTGGAGCTGTACCATACGTTGAACGATTTGACTTACGGATACAGGGTTTTAGGCATTTTCTATGATGAGAAGGACTCTAATTACCCCGAAGGAATTCCCTTTAAAGGTCCTGTAAACCAATTATTTGAATGGTTGTCTCATAACACCGTGCACGAACTGTACTGCGGTCTGCCATCCAGCAGAAAGGATGATATTCTGGCCATCATGAACTATTGCGAGAACAATCTGATCCGCTTCTATAGCGTACCTCATGTACGTAATTACATAAAGCGTCAGCTGCAACTGGAATTATTGGGTGAAGTTCCTGTATTGTCCATCCGTACCGAACCGTTGCAGAACCCGGTAAACAGACTGGCAAAACGGTTATTTGATTTGACATTTTCCTCTCTGTTTTTACTTACAATTTTTCCATTTATGTACCTGATTGTAGGTCTTATTATTAAAATTACCTCACCTGGTCCCATATTCTTCAAACAGGAGAGAAACGGGGAAAACGGGAAAATTTTTAAATGCTATAAGTTCCGTTCCATGAAAGTGAATGCATTGTCCGATTCATTGCAGGCTACCAAGAATGATCCCCGCAAGACCAAGTTCGGCAACTTCCTGCGTAAAAGCAATCTGGACGAACTGCCGCAATTCATTAATGTATTCAAAGGAGAGATGTCCATTGTAGGTCCCAGACCCCATATGCTGAAACATACAGAGGAATATTCCCAACTGATTAACAAATACATGATGCGCCACCTTGTCAAACCCGGAATTACCGGATGGGCGCAAGTCACCGGCTACCGGGGAGAAACCAAAGAACTTTCCCAAATGGAAGGCAGGGTAAGAAGAGACTTGTGGTATATTGAGAACTGGACTTTCCTGCTCGACATCCGCATCATGATAAAAACAGTAACCAACATGTTCCGGGGCGAGAAAAACGCCTATTAATCCAAATCGTAGGGACATATAAAAAATAAAAAGATATGAAAGGTATTGTACTAGCCGGCGGGGCAGGCACCCGTCTGTACCCCCTGACCATGGTTACCTCCAAACAGCTCTTGCCGGTATATGACAAACCCATGATTTATTATCCTATATCGGTACTTATGCTGGCCGGCATACGGGAAATACTCATTATCTCCACCCCATACGACTTACCGAGCTTCAAAAGACTGTTAGGAGACGGAAGCGATTTCGGAGTACGCTTTGAATATGCGGAACAGCCTTCGCCCGACGGACTGGCTCAGGCTTTCATCATCGGCGAGAAATTCATCGGGAATGATTCCGTCTGCCTTGTACTGGGTGATAACATATTCCACGGCAACGGCCTGTCCGCCATGTTGAGAGAATCCGTACGTGCTGCCGAAGAGGACAAGAAAGCAACGGTATTCGGCTATTGGGTCAGTGACCCCGAAAGATATGGCGTAGCGGAATTCGACAAGGAAGGCAACTGCCTCTCTATTGAAGAAAAACCTGCCCAACCTAAGTCCAACTATGCCGTGGTGGGACTCTATTTCTATCCCAACAAGGTGGTGGAAGTAGCCAAGAATATCAAGCCTTCGGCACGGGGAGAACTGGAAATCACCACCGTAAACCAGCAATTTCTTCAGGACAAGGAATTGAAAGTACAGACATTGGGCAGAGGTTTCGCATGGCTGGATACCGGTACTCACGACTCGCTGGCCGAGGCAAGTACCTACATCGAAGTCATTGAAAAGCGCCAGGGGCTGAAAGTGGCGTGCCTTGAGGGCATAGCTTTGAGAAAAGGCTGGATTACCCCGGAAAAGATGCAGGAACTGGCCCAGCCGATGCTTAAAAACCAATACGGACAATATTTACTGAAAGTTATAAAAGAACTGGGATTAGAATAATGGAAGTTATAAAAACAGCAATAGACGGGGTTTTCATTTTGGAACCCCGTATTTTTAATGATGCAAGAGGGTATTTCTTTGAAAGCTTCTCGGGACGTGAATTTGAAGAAAAAGTATGCAGGACTACATTTGTACAGGATAATGAGAGTTTCTCTACTTACGGTGTATTACGCGGCCTGCATTTCCAGAAACCTCCTTTCACACAAAGCAAGCTGGTGCGTGTGATCAAGGGAGCGGTACTGGATGTGGCTGTAGATATCCGGAAAGGTTCTCCTACTTTCGGAAAGCATGTGGCTGTAGAATTGACCGGAGAGAATCACCGGCAGTTTTTTATCCCCCGCGGATTCGCACACGGCTTTGCGGTACTAAGTGACGAGGTGTTGTTCCAATACAAGTGTGACCATTATTATGCTCCGCAAAGCGAAGGAGGAATCGCATGGGACGACCCCGATCTAGGCATAGACTGGCGACTTCCGGCCGACAAGGTTATTTTGTCCGACAAGGACAAGAAACATCCGAGATTGAAAGACTATCAAACGGATTTCGACTTTAATCAAAGTTTATATTAAAGGCAGTTTTGATTCTGCGTTTGTCCGGTTTTGCCAGTGAAATTAAAGAAGCCGAAAACTGCACACCGGACTATCGTAACGTTCAGGGCAACATTTCCGAAGATTGACCTATAAAAACAGGGTGCACCTCCTACGAAAGAGATGCACCCTGTTTTTATAGGTCAATATCTTTATATCACTTCTTCTCCATCCCCTCCTGAGGAGCATTAAGTCCTGCCTTCAGATTTTCAAAGAATTCACGTCCGAACAAGATCCATGCGGAAGCGCCCGCCACTGCCAGGAAAATAAATCCGACAAGAATCACCTTCTTGCTGGTTCCCGAAGGCAGCAACGGCACACTGGCAGGTTCCACAACGGCAAATACAGGTTTGGCCTCCTGTACTTTGGCCCGTGCCACCTGCAATTGGGTAGCCACCTGGCTATACACCTGATATGCCAGATTCATATCATTCTGCAACCGTTCTCTCTCCGTCAAAGCACTTTGAAGGACAACCCCCTTGTTGGCATCCATGTAATTGGCATAATTCTGCTGGGCTACATAATACTCCTGCTGGCGTTCCTTATACAATTGTTCCAGATAAGCACAATCCTGCTGGGCTTTGGAGACCCTGTACGCTGTGATATACTCCTGAAGCTTCACCACTACCGTGTCTGTAATGGCGGCCGTAACCATCGGGTCCTGCAAAGTCACCGTCACTGTGGTGATGCCGGTTTTCTTATCCACATCAGCAGTAATCGCCTTACGCATGGCTTCCACTTTCTTCGCCTGATCTTCTGTCAGGTGGAAAGGATCCAGCCTGTTCCCTTCTTCCTCTTCCTTATCGGAGAAGAGAGATTTCACCCCGCCTATAGCCGCCCCGGGCAATCCCATAACAGCACCCCACCACGGAGCTTTCTGCTCATCGAGATAAGCTACAAAAGTAGTATCCACCTCACCGTCCAACGTGGTGACATGTGCATTAAACAGTTCCAGAATGAAAGGAGTAGACGCTACTATATCCGGGAAAAGAGATACGTTCAACGCATCCGCCTCACTGCCCAGACTCATGCCTCCGATCCCCAGCATGGCAGCCATTCCCGACAAACTCCCCCCTCCGCTTTTACCGGATTCGGGAGACAATGTCACTTCCACCGTATATTGCTTGGGAATACTCAGAGCGATAATCACCCCTACAATAGCACCTATTCCGGCAACCTTCAGCAGCATCTTTCGGGCAGCCCACAACTTACGGACATACTCCATCAAATCAATTTCCAACTCCTCGTCTTCCCGTGGTCTTTCCGTATTATTCGTATAATTCTTATCTTCCGCCATACTGTTTCTATTTTAAGATATTAGCAATAGATGCAATCATAGTAGCCAACGACGCACTGGTGGTTGCTATGGACAAGGTGTTCTGCAAAGACCAGTTGCTCTTTTCCTTCACCGGAACAATCACCTCACAGCCCGGCTGGATCAGCTCACGGCTACCTTTCTTCGCTCTCTTCACCTGACCGTTCATATATACAATATACACCTTGCTCTTCTTCGCACGGAAACCGTAACCTCCGGCCTGCTCTATATAATATTTCAACGTCTTGCCATCTTCAAATGAAACGGTATTGGGATACATCACAGCCCCGCTGATACGTACCGTGTTGTTGTATTCGGGAATTTCAATCACATCCCCCTCACGCAATACGATATCCGCACTGGAGCCGGGTTTAAGCATCGCTTTTTCCAAATCGATACCCACATAATAGATATCTCCCAAATCCAGCCGGTTGACATCAATGGAGTCCTTTCCAGTCTTGGCCATGTCCAGAACCGTTTCCATACGTTTGCGTTCATCGGCATTGATACGACGGCTTAAACGGGCCCCTTTGATATAAGCAAACGGAGTCACTCCACCTGCCTTCTTGATCAAATCGGAAAGACGTTCGCTCTTCTCTGTCAGCGCATAATCACCTTCATACAAAACCTCACCGGTCACCTGCACATTCACCTGTTCCTGATAAGCAGGGCTCTTACGCACATATACCTGATCGTATGGCTGCAACACAAAACCCGGTTCTCCGTCTATCACAAAACCGTCTTTCAGAGAAAACGAGTACATTTGTCCTATGGTGGAAACCGCTTCCGTACCTTTGCTATCCTTGATACGGCGGGAAACATCCACACGGACGGTAGAAGCCGATTCCATCAATCCGCCAGCCTGGATTATAATATCCTCCAAAGTCGTATTGTCGGCAAAAGCGAACTCACCCGGACGGGCAACCTCACCATACACCATGATGCTTCCCACATCCTCCAAGTCATGAATACTGGGAATATAAAGCACATCATTACGCTGCAAAGGTACATCGGGTGCAGTACCGTCCATGATGCCTTTTATATCTACTTGAATAACCTCTTTCTTCAGATTCTCGCGCTCGCGATGCAACACCGCACGTCCTGTAAAGGCATCACCCATAAGGCCTTCAGCCTTTTCCACCAGTTGGCGGACTGTATTCAAGGTTCCTCCGAACTGATAAATGCCCGGACGATAGACAGCCCCCTTGATTTCAAGCTTGTTCTCAAAACGGTCCAGAATAGCTTCAGCAGTCAGCGCATCACCATCTTTTACCTGGAATACGGAATAATCAATATCATCAATCGTATAAATCTGATACTCCTTTCCGTTTTGACGAATCATGCGGAGAGAACGGGTATAGGCATCCCCCGAAAATCCACCGGCATACTTCAACAACGTGGCAACACTTTCGTTGTTTTTCATCTCGTATTTCATGGGGCGTTTCACATTACCCTCTATGCTAACCAACGCCTCGTATGGAGGAACGATGATCACATCGCCTTCCTGCAAGCGGATATCATCATTGATTTTACCTTTCATAATAAAATCGTACACATCTACGGTAGCGATTTTCTGTCCTCCGCGCACTACTTGTATATTGCGCAAACTACCGATATCGCTCACGCCACCGGCACGGTACAGTGCATGAAACACGGTAGAGAAAGAAGACAATGCATAAGTTCCCGGTTGGAACACTTCCCCCATCACGTTCACCTGGATCGTCCGGCTGTTTCCCAAAGTAACCTTGATTTGTGAGGACGGGTTCTGTTCATTATCAAGCCCTGCATAAATCTTATTCAGTTCTTTACGCAAATATTGGTTGGCTTCGGCAATAGTCATGCCGTTCAGATAAATCAATCCCAAATCGGGGATCGTGATAGATCCGTCCGGAGATACATTATCGCGGATGGTGGCCTGGTTTGTACCCCAGATATCAATGATTACCTCATCACCCGGCCCCAGACGGTAATTAGGAGGAGTAGCCAGATTCACACTCGGCTCGAATGTAAGGTTTCTGGTTTCAAAAATGTCCCGTCCGTACACCTTATCCTTCTGCATTTCTTCCATATCGCCCATGCCCATCCCCTCGTAATAGCGATTGGCAGAAACACTGTCCGACGAGTTCTTCCCTACCACTCCGCCCGCAGCCGGACGTTGGTCGAAAGTAAAATTCTCTGTTACATAGATATCTTCCTGCGTCTTTGTCTTTTCACGCAAACGGTTCCGATTTTGCATCGTTGCATTTGCATCTTTATCAGCAGACCCATTTTGCTGTTCATAAAGTTTCTTTACACGCTTAGCCTGTTCTTGTGTCACTCCTCTACGGGCTAACTCTGTAGCAATCTGACGTTGGTCTTTTCCTTGTTGCATGCCCGTCTTCACATATTCCAACACCTGTTGGTCACTCATAGATTGCTGTGCAAGCACAGAACCCGAGAGGGCAAAAACTAAGACCAGTACGGATAATAGTTTTTTTATCATATAAATTCAATAAACTTAGTAATTTAGCAGCCGCAAAGGTAGATATTATTTTCGATATAGGCGAGTATTATTTCATAAATATCCCTCTAACAAATATAAAAACGGCTGCCACCTGACGGTGTACAGCCGTTTATTCTTTAATAATCCGTTAGCAGAATTCATTCAGACTTCATTGCACAGCCCTCCTTCTTAAAAAAGGTCTGCAAGGGTAAAACTTGTGCAATACCATTCCGGCCGGATCAGCAATACATATTTACGATGGCTTCGTACAATTCCTGCTTACCGCTTACTTGCTTGGGCTCACCATTCTGCTTAGCATAAGCCACTACGTCTTCCAGTGTCAGCTTGCCTTCTTCAAATTCTTTGCCTTTGCCACTGTCGAATGAAGCATAGCGGTCTGACAACATCTTGCAGTAAGGAGATTCATTAAGCAAAGCAGCAGCACTTTCCAATGCACGCGCCATAGCGTCCATACCTGCAATATGGGCGATAAAGATATCTTCCAGATCAGTAGAGTTACGACGTGTCTTGGCATCAAAGTTGGTACCGCCATTACCCAAACCGCCATTGCGGATAATCTGCATCATGGCCTGGGTCAGTTCGTAATTGTCGATAGGGAACTGGTCTGTATCCCATCCGTTCTGATAATCGCCACGGTTAGCGTCAATAGATCCCAACATTCCGTTATCTACCGCAACAGCCAGTTCATGCTCAAATGTATGACCAGCCAACGTAGCATGATTCACTTCAATGTTCACCTTGAAATCCTTGTCCAGCCCGTGAGTTTTCAAGAACCCTACCACAGTTTCGGTATCCACATCATATTGATGCTTAGTCGGCTCCATCGGTTTGGGTTCAATCAGGAAGGTACCTGTAAACCCTTTGCTCCGGGCATAATCGCGGGCGATGGTCAACATCTGAGCCAGATGTTCTTTCTCACGCTTCTGATCTGTATTCAATAAAGACATATACCCTTCACGTCCACCCCAGAACACGTAATTGGAGCCACCCAGTTCGATGGTAGCGTCAATAGCGTTCTTTATCTGGACAGCAGCGCGGGCAACCACATCAAATTCGGGGTTTGTAGCAGCCCCGTTCATATAGCGTGCATGACCAAAAACATTTGCCGTACCCCATAACAATTTGATTCCGGTTTCAGCCTGTTTCTGTTTGGCATAAGCAACTATCTCTTTCAGATTCGCTTCATATTCCTCGATTGTATCGGCTTCCTCACACAAGTCCACATCATGGAAACAATAATATTCGATTCCCATTTTCTGCATGAATTCAAAGCCGGCATCCATCTTATTCTTGGCAGCCTGCACCTTATCGGCATCACCGTTCCAAGGGAATTTCTTTGTTCCGCCGCCAAACTGGTCACCGCCCTCGGCACACAACGTATGCCACCATGCCATAGCAAACTTCAACCAGTCTTTCATCTTCTTTCCGTTAATTACCTTTTCAGCATCATAATAACGGAACGCCATCGGGTTCTTACTTTCCTTACCTTCAAATTTAATCTTTCCTATACCGGGAAAATACTCTTTTGTAGCCATAATTCTTTACTTATTTTAATAACTTGTTCTAATTTATCTACTATCTTTTTCAACACGCAGGCGGATAGCCATTTCTTTATCCGAAGGTCCTTAAAAGGCAGCCATCGCTCTCTCCAGATTGGATTTCCAGCGGGCATACGCATCATCGTAAGCAGTGCGCTGTGCCACATCAGGCTCTATCACCTCCAGTTTTTCCAATGTGGCAAATGCCTCGTTGTTATCTTTATAAACACCCGCGCCTATGCCGGCCCCCTTGGCGGCGCCCACCGATCCATCCGTGTCATACAGTTCGATTACAGCCCCTGTCACTCCCGCCAATGTTTCGCGGAAGATAGGACTGAGAAACATATTGGCATGTCCGGCATGAATCTTCTGTACAGGGATACCCATCTGCTCCATGATATCAATGCCGTATTTAAACGAGAACACGATCCCTTCCTGTGCGGCACGAACAATATGCTGCTTTCCATGCAGGTTAAAATTAACTCCACATATAGAGCATCCTGTCTCTTTATTTTCCAGCATACGCTCCGCCCCGTTGCCAAAAGGAAGAATACTTACTCCGGCACTGCCGACAGGAGCCTGTGCCGCCAGCCTGTTCATATCACTGTAAGAAATACCTTCGGGAGCCACATTACGTTTCACCCACGAATTCAATATACCGGTACCATTGATGCACAACAACACTCCCAGACGGGTCTGCTCGGCAGTATGATTTACATGGGCAAAAGTATTCACCCGGGATTTCGGATCATAATTCACCTCACCGTTCACGCCATATACCACTCCCGATGTTCCTGCCGTAGAAGCAATCTCTCCCGGATTGAACACATTGAGCGACAATGCATTATTAGGCTGGTCTCCGGCGCGATAGGTTACAGGAATTCCCTCTCTCAGGCCCAATTCTTTGGCAGCCCATGCATTTACACGCCCCTGCTCGCCAAAAGTCGGTTTGATATCAGCTATCAGCGAACGGTCGAATCCATAATAATCCATCAGGAAGCCCGCGACATCATTTGCCTGAAAATCCCAGAACATCCCTTCGGACAAACCGGACACCGTGGTACAAATATCCCCCGTCAGTTTCATAGCGATATAATCGCCGGGCAGCATTATTTTATAAATACGTTCGTACACAGCAGGCTCATTCTCTTTAATCCATGCCAGTTTGGAAGCGGTAAAATTCCCCGGAGAGTTCAGCAGATGAGAAAGACATTGCGTTTCCCCCAATGCCTCAAACGCTTTCTGCCCGTATGGAACCGCCCGTGAGTCACACCATATAATAGCCGGACGTAATACATTTTGCCCTTTATCCACACAAACCAGTCCGTGCATCTGATAAGAGATACCGATAGCGGCAATTCCATCCGGACCGATCCCACTCCCGGCCATGACAGCCTGAGTTGACAATTTCAGATTTTCCCACCAATTTTGCGGATCCTGCTCAGCCCATCCGGGGCGGGCAGCCATAATAGCAGCCTCTGTTTTAGGAAAGAATGCAGAAGAAACACACTTTCCGGTCTCTGCATTTACCAAACTCGCCTTTACCGACGAACTGCCAATATCATAACCTAATAGGTACATTTAAATTGAGAATTTAAAAATAATAGTCTCTGTCCCGATGCATCAGCATTATCCTTCCAAGGAAAGGCCGGTGAAGAATCCCAAAGCATGTACCGATTCCCCGAAACGACCAGGCGGAGTATTCTCACAGCAATCACAACAAGGCTAAAGTTATCTGTCTGTTATCACTTCGTTCCCGACTTATTATATATTGAACGGTCGAACTTATAGAAGCGTGCCGCCCTGTGGCATACACCTACCTGTTTTTCTTCCAAAGGTACTACATATGGCATCAACGCTATCTTCTTATGGAAGTTCCTTACGTCAAACACCTTATCATAAATCAACTGATAGACAGTCCGCAACTGGGCCGCCGTAAACTTCCGGGGAAGCAAGTCGAACATTGCGGAAGGAGCATATTCCACATAATGGCGTATATGCACCAATGCATCCTGCAAAATCTGGAAATGGTCGAACGCCAGGCTTTTCACCTCCGTCACAGGTGTCCAGCAAGCATCGTATTTATCAGACAGCTGTTCGAACCGTCTGTCAATCTTCACCAGTGTCAGGTAAGCGATAGTCACAATGCGGTCTATTTTCTTCTCGTCCAAACGATGAAAACGTTCCAGCCACAGCACATCCTTAGGGTTACGGGTACGGTCTTTCGATCCATACGCCTTAAACTGGGTAAGCTTCACATTCTTCAGGCCCGTCAACTCATTCAACACCCGCTTGGCCGCCTCATCCAGATCCTCATCGTCATAGATAAGGCTGCCCGGCAACTTCATGTTATTATATCCGTCCTCGGACTGTTTCCCCACCTGCCTTACCAACAGGACACGGAACTGCTCTCCATCAAACCCAATCAGCACACAGTCCACAGATACATGTAAATTAATCGTCTGGTTTATTTCCGACATAGTAATATGGCTTTTATCATTTCCGGCAGCAAAGATAAATACTATTTTTCGAATTACACAAAACAATATATTTA
>OHFP01000756.1_pt1 | contig 14514 bp, 9 predicted proteins | sample 1567591 | NCBI WGS metagenome assembly OHFP01 (sample SAMEA3879547, study PRJEB24766) | human gut metagenome | biome: human-associated habitat; feature: feces | place: USA | collected 1985/1987 | reverse complement strand
GGATATAATTTATCGTCAATTATGCAAGATTTAAGGATAGCAAATTTACAAGGAATATTTTGTGTATACTTACAATACCGCTGTAAGCTAGTCATAGTGCCTGTTTTGGTCCTTAGGGGGGGGGGGCAGAAATCCTATAAATACTAGCATTGAGCTGGTAGACCTCTTTACATATACTTCTGGGGGTATTTTATGATAACCTTTGGAAGCGATGTAGCAGATTTGATTTTGCAGAGAACACTGGGCGAAAATACATTAGGCTTGAATAACTCAATCAACCGTATGACAACAGGTTACAAAGTTAATCAGGCAAAGGATAATGCTGCGGGTTATTCCATAATAACAGATTTATCGAAGAAAATAAGTTCAATGCTTCAGGTTCAGCAGAATACAGAAGATGGCATCGCATTGCTTCAGACAGCTGAGGGCGGTTTGGAGGAGGTGCAGAAACTATTAGAGCGTTTACGTGATTTAGCAACTCAGGCATCAAACGGCACATATGATGCAGAAACACGTGAAGCAATGCAGGCAGAGGCCGACCAGATATTGGAGCAGATATCTCAGATACGAGAATCAATTCAATATGATAATCAGAATTTGTATTACCGTGAGAATAATGGTAATACTACTAAAACAAAAAGCGACGATACAATATCCAAAAATCCAGCAGGGAGGGCAGCTGCTCTTTCTGCTGTTTCCTTTTCAGCAAACGCATTATCATCTGCTCTCGAGGGTGCAGAGGCCTTTGCTGGGGGCGAAACCAAAACAATAACAATTGATGGAGTTCAGTACACTGTTAAAAATAAACTAACTACGGCCAATGACTTATCGTATTCGAAGGATGCATCAACGGGAGAATTAACTCTAATTGCCTCTAACTTTGAGATTAGAGGGCAGGAAGATGCTGAGCATAACCTCATAATTTCAGGAAGGAATAATCCTAGTCTGGATGTGATGACGAAGATTTTACATCGTTATCCGCAAATTAATCCGGATTGGTTATTGTTAGGAAAAGGCGAAATGCTTCGCGATAATACTCCTGCTATGGTGCCTGCAGATAATATCGCTAAAAATCCCCCTCAGATACAAGTAGTACCAGAGGGTCATCAGGAGCTTCCTTTTCAAGAATCTCGTAAAGAATTAGAAAATTCAGAAAAAACATGGGCTGTTTCGGTAGAAAAGCCTTCCAAAACAGTGAGTAAAATCATGGTTTTTTATTCGGACAATACATACGATACGTTTGTTCCGGAAAAACAGGAGTCTGAATAATTATTCTTCACATAGGTGAATCCTGTAATTATATGGGTTTCTTTCGTATCTTTGCATGAAAACTTTGTAATCATTTATATATGAAGAAATGTATGCTTGATATGAAGGTGACGGACAATTGTCGGCTTCATCATAATTATTGTCTGCTAAAGCTTACTGCAGATCTTCCATTGCCAGATATGAATCCTGGTCAGTTCGTCCAAGTGCGTGTGCCTAATTCTGCTACAACTTTTCTTAGACGTCCAATTTCAGTTAATTTTGTTGATAAACAGACGAATGAATTATGGCTGCTGATTCAGTTGGTGGGTGATGGAACTCGTAAATTAGCTGAAGCAAAAACCGGTGATTTAATTAACATTGTACTGCCATTGGGAAATGGATTTTCTTTGCCTAATCCTGGAGAATCGAAGAAGTTACTTTTAATAGGTGGTGGTGTTGGTACAGCCCCGATGTTATATTTGGGAGCTCGTCTGAAAGAGATGGGATATGAACCCACATTCTTGTTGGGTGCCCGTTCTAAGAATGATTTGCTTCAGCTGGACTTGTTTGAGCAATACGGACAGGTATATGTCACAACCGAAGATGGTTCGATGGGTGAAAAAGGTTATGTCACTAATCATTCTATATTGAAATCCGTTCATTTTGACCGGATTTATACCTGTGGACCTAAGCCTATGATGATGGCAGTTGCTAAATATGCAGCTGCGGAATCTATTGCTTGTGAAGTCTCTTTAGAGAATACAATGGCTTGTGGTATTGGTGCTTGTCTTTGTTGTGTAGAGAAGACTAAAGATGAACACCATGTGTGTGTATGTACAGAAGGACCTGTTTTTAATATCGAGAAATTATCATGGCTGAACTAAGTGTAAATATTGGAAATTTGCAGTTGAAGAATCCGGTAATGACTGCATCGGGAACGTTTGGATATGGCATTGAATATGCTGATTTTATTGATATTTCCCGTTTAGGAGGTATTTTTGTAAAAGGAACAACTATACAACCTCGTGAGGGTAATCTGTATCCGAGAATGGCAGAAACCCCGTCGGGAATGCTTAATGCTGTCGGACTACAGAATAAAGGTGCTCAATATTTTGCCGATCATATCTATCCCGAAATCAAGGATATTGATACGAATATGATTGTGAATGTGAGCGGTTCTTCGGTTGAAACTTACGTGGAATGTGCCGAAAAAATAGCTGAACTGGATCGGATTCCAGCGATTGAGCTGAATATTTCTTGTCCGAATGTCAAGCAGGGAGGTATGGCTTTTGGTGTGACAGCTCATGGCGCAGCAGAGGTCGTTCGTGCAGTCCGCAAAGCTTATCCGAAGACCCTTATTGTAAAACTTTCTCCGAATGTAACGGATATAACAGAGATCGCCCGGGCTGTGGAAGCAGAAGGTGCAGATGCTGTTTCTATGATCAATACGATGATGGGTATGGCTATCAATGCAGAGAAACGAAAACCCGTTTTATCTACAATAACTGGTGGGCTTTCGGGTCCTTGTGTGAAGCCCGTTGCCCTGCGAATGGTATGGCAGACTGCTAAAGTTTTGAACATTCCGATCATAGGTTTGGGCGGTATTTCCAATTGGAAGGATGCGGTAGAATTTATGTTAGCCGGAGCAACAGCCATTCAAATCGGTACCTATAACTTTGTAGATCCGACAGTCTCTATTAAAGTAATAGATGGAATTAATGACTATTGTGATCGCCATGGTTTCCGTTCCGTAAAAGAAATTATTGGAGCATTAGAAGTCTAAAATTTGACTTTTCAAGAAAGAGCAGCTCGTGTGAATGTAACTCTTTACGAAATACTTCAAATTCTTTGAAAACAGAAAAACTGAGTCTCTATATGTTTCAGAAACTCAGTTTTTCTGTTTTTGGTGATCTCCTTATATCCTTATGTTAGGATTTTCTTCAAAAAACTCCTGATAACGAGGTTTAAGTAAAGTATTACTCTGTAATTTTACGGATAAATACAAGACCTTTGGTATCATTTCCCCCTTGTCCAGCCATTTGAGGTTCTAGATAGAAAGGCGTTCCTGCCTCAAATGAATTAATCTGGAAACGGAATGTCACCTTTTTCTCCCGTGTTACGGTTTGTGTTTGTTCCTGATTATCCAAAAGTTCATCTCGTTTGAGCACTTTCATGCTTTGGATCTGCAGATTATTATCTCCACTTGTTTGGATGAATGTCACTTCATAGGTTCCGTTTCCTGCTATTTTTCCGGTCGCATCTATTTTCCAAGGAGCAATTTGGTCGGCTAAAACGACAGTTGGTCTCCATTCATCTGTAAACTGCCCAAACTCTTTATATTGAGAATAATCATTGGCAAAATAGATGGGTAATGAATAATGCCGGTTGGAAACCACGGTCATTGCCCGGAAATCATTTTTACTTTCAACTTTTACAGGAGATGTATAAAGTGAGGAATGGATTGTCGGATAACTTCCGTCCGTTGTGTAACGGATGGGAGCTCCAGCAACACTCTCTGTTAAAGTAAATGTTATGTCACCGTTATCCGACTCTTTTATAGAAACAATAGTCGGTTCTGGAACCCGATAATTACATCCTTTCTGATCCAGACGTGCATAGTGATACTTTAGACGCTGTGCAAAATCATTGTATTCCCGTAGATTTTGTTTTGTCCAACCAACTTCAGCTAAAGCTAACAGACGTGGAAAAGTTAAGTATTCGGCATAATTTTCTGACCGGTTTTCGTTGAGTGGGGTAATCTCTTGTAGAATCGTTCCATGAATAAACTGGTCAGACCAGAAACAACCTTGTACACCCAAAACATGTGAACCCGGTGCGTAGTCTTTTGCATTTAGAGAATAACTTTTTTCTACGGAAATTGGAGGCATCCAAGTGGCAGCCTTGACTTCTCCTGGAGTTTTACTTTCCGGAAAATCCAAGTAGGCATGTGTTGCCGGCGTAAGAATTGCCAAATGATTGTGTTCTACGGCTTGAATGGTATCTTTTTCATTATGCCAGAACAATGCAACTACTTGATCATCGAGTTTTCCACGTTGAATAATCTCTTCCCATCCAATGATAGTCCGATCTTTTTCCTTCATCATGTGTAGGACTTGATTTGTCAAATACCCTTGAAGGTCTGAAGCTTTAGTCAAGCCATTATCCTTCATTACCTGCTGACATTTTGGGCATGTTTCCCAATTGTCATAAACTGCTTCATCTCCACCTATATTAATATAATGAGAAGGAAACAGGTTTACAGTTTCATCCAATACATCTTGTAGGAACTGATAAGAAGATTCTTTCCCGACGCAAAGCAGATCGCGACTGATGAAATGCTGGCTTGGAACTTCACGAGGCTCTCCTTTACAACTCAACCAGGGATAGGCTGCAACCGCAGAAAGCATGTGGGCCGGAAATTCTATTTCAGGAATGATCTCTACATTCCGTACTTTTGCATAAGCAATTATTTCTTTGATATCTTCTTGTGTATAATATCCACCCAACCGATTCTGATCTTTACCTGCCCAAGCACCTATTTCTGTCAACTTTGGATATTTTTTGATTTCCAAACGCCAACCAGAATCATCTATTAAATGGAATTGCAGCTTGTTCATCTTATACATAGCCATCATGTCGATGTATTTCTTGACAAAATCCTTATCATAGAAATAACGGGCTACATCAAGCATCATACCACGCCAAGGATGCGAAGGAGCATCCGAAATTGTTATGGATGGCGCTTCCCATTGCACATTTTTTTGTCGGGTAGCACTATATATTTCACTGGGAAATAGTTGTAATAGGGTCTGAATTCCATAAAAAACACCTCCCGCATCTGTACCTTCAATGTGAATACATTCAGGCTTTACAATGAGATTATAAGCTTCGGCTTGTCCGGAAGATGTATTTTGAGCTAAATGGATACTGCCAGAAACGGGTTTCCCCTCGGTTATTTTTAGATCCCAGCCCGTAGAAGCAGCAATAACTTCTTGCAAATATTCTGCTTGGGGGCGAAGAGCTGTTTGATATGTTATGATTGTTTGTGGGTTTAATTGGAAAGAACCTTTTCCTTGATGCATTTCAACTGGTTTAGGGATAATCGTAATTTCTTGCGCGGCTAAACAAGCTAAATTACAGGAAAGGAATAAGGCTGAAATTAAGTGTTTCATCATGTGTCTTTCGGTATAAATGAATACTAATTTGATAATAACAAAAGGGAGGAAAACAGATTTCCCCATTTTCCTCCTTTATGTATGTGTAATTGAAAAATTACTCACCTTTGATAGCTGCGATACCCGGTAAAATCTTACCTTCGATAGCTTCCAACAAAGCACCACCACCTGTAGAGATGTAAGAAACTTTGTCTGCCATACCGAATTTGTTGATACAAGCAACAGAATCACCACCACCAATCAAAGAGAAAGCTCCGTTAGCAGTTGCTTCAGCAATAGCTTCAGCAATAGCACGAGAACCAGCAGTGAAGTTATCGAATTCGAATACACCTGCAGGACCGTTCCAAAGGATTGTCTTAGCACCCTTGATAGCATCAGCGAATGCTTTACGAGTTTCAGGACCAGCATCCAAACCTTCCCAACCTTCAGGAACATCATTAGCCGGACAGATTTGTGTATTAGCATCGTTAGAGAATGCGTCAGCAGCAACACAGTCTGTACCCAAAACCAAGTTTACACCTTTTGCTTTTGCTTTAGCGATGATGTCTAATGCCAAATCCAATTTATCGTCTTCGCAGATAGACATACCAATCTTTCCGCCTTGAGCCTTAGCAAATGTATAAGTCATACCGCCACACAAGATCAGGTTATCTACCTTATCCATCAAGTTTTCGATGATACCGATCTTAGTAGATACTTTTGAACCACCCATGATAGCTGTAAACGGACGTTTGATATTGCTTAATACATTGTCAACAGCCTGTACTTCTTTTTCCATCAGGTAGCCCAGCATCTTGTGGTCTGCATCGAAATAATCAGCGATAACAGCTGTAGAAGCATGTTTACGGTGTGCTGTACCGAATGCATCGTTTACGTAGCAGTCAGCGTAAGAAGCCAAAGTCTTGGCAAATTCTTTCTGAGAAGCCTTCATTGCTTTCTTAGCATCTTCGTAAGCAGGATCTTCTTTTTCGATACCTACAGGCTTACCTTCTTCTTCCGGATAGAAACGTAAGTTTTCCAACAAAAGAACTTCACCCGGTTTCAATGCAGCAGCAGCTTCACCAGCTTTTGCGCAGTCCGGAGCGAATTGTACAGGAACACCCAGATGAGCTGATACTGCATCTACAATCTGACTCAAAGAATACTTGGCGTTTACCTTTCCTTTTGGTTTGCCCATGTGAGACATAATGATTAAGCTACCACCGTCTGCCAAAATCTTTTTCAATGTAGGCAGCGCACCACGAATACGGGTATCATCTGTAATTTTACCATTTTCGTCGAGAGGTACATTAAAGTCCACGCGAACAATTGCCTTCTTTCCGGCAAATTTAAACTGATCAATTGTCATAATATTGTCTATTTAAAAAATATGGTCATTTGTACTTGCAAACTTACATAAAAATATTCTTATTTCGCTATTGACAGGCATTTTTTATTCAACGAGTTTGAATCGCAGGCGTAAACGCCCTTCTGTATAGTCGTAGGTCAATAACTTGAAATGTCCTATTTCTGAGGTATTTTGTACATGCACACCGATACATGCACACGTATCATAATCTCCGATACGGACAATACGTAGTGTGTTACTGGCATCTTCGGGAAGCTTACTCAAGTCGACAATAGAAGCCGCTTCTTCTTTCGGCATAAATTCTATGGTCACCGGCATGTGTTGGTCAATAACCTCGTTAACCCGACGTTCTATTTCTTGCATTTGCTCAGGAGTAGGGGCTTCCGTCAATTCGTAATCACATTTACTTTTCTTCCGTTCGATATGAGCATTCTTCGAGCGGGGACAACCGAACATCCTTACCATGGTTTGATTCAGAATATGTTCTGCTGTATGCATAGGAGGATATTCTTGTTTGTTATGTTCATTTAATTGGATTTCTTGTTCCATACTTGTGATCAAATGATATTAATAAAAAAGAGATCATCCAGAATCTCAGTAGAGGATTCCAGACAATCTCTTCCTTTTTGCCTTAATAAACTATATACACCATTTTATTGATTAGTGGATCAAGTCAACACGACGTTTGATGAAATTACTCAAAGCTTCACCTTTCAGCAAACCGTTGCTTAAGAGAGCCAAATCGATTAACTGACTGACTTTCTTGTTGCCAGCTGCGTATTCAGCAATGATTTTATTGCATTCCACACGCAACTCTGCAATCTTTTTATTGGTATTCGTCATGTCTTCTTTTTCAGCTTCTGTAATTTCTTCTTCTTTCTTGCTGTTCTGTGTTTCACGTAAGTCTGATTGACGAGCTTTCCAGCCTTTCATATCAGCTAAAATAGGTTGCAGTTTTTCATTGCAAGCAGACTCTTCGTTCTCCAGAATATCTTTGACTAAAGCATGATCCGTGTTGATAACCAGATTATAGCTGTCAGGCATTTCTCCATAGAAAGCCATTCCTGGTTGCATAGCCGACATTTCACGCATACGACGCATGTATTCGCCTTGTGTTAAAACAACCGGATTCGAATTTGAACCCATAGCTTCCAGAGTCACCATAAATTCTGTCTTTTCCAGTTTTGGCAATTGACTCTTGAAGATTTCCTGCAAAGCTTCCCGTTGTTCTTCTTCCAATGAAACTTTTCCAACTTCTTCTTTCGGAATCAAACGATCGATCGTATCGCTATCAACACGAACGAAACGGACTTTATCCAATTTTTGTTCCAACTGGCCGATAGCATGAACATCCAACTGTCCATTCATTACCAATACACTATATCCTTTGTCTTTGGCAGCTTGGATATAACTATATTGTTCATTTTTATTTGTTGTGTACAAATAAACCAGTGTACCATCTTTATCTGTTTGATTATCTTTGATCAAAGTCTTATACTCATCAAGAGTAAAGTATTTATCATCAATATCTTTCAGTAATGCAAACTTCGCTGCACGGTCATAGAATTTCTCATCCGTCAACATACCATACTGAATGAATAGCTTCAGATAATCCCATTTCTCTTCGAACTGTTTCCGGTCAGTCTTAAAAATTTCTTCCAAACGGTCAGCTACCTTTTTAGTGATATGGCTAGAAATTTTCTTCACATTCTGGTCACTTTGCAGATAAGAACGTGAAACGTTCAATGGAATATCCGGCGAATCGATCACACCATGAAGCAATGTAAGGAATTCAGGTACGATTCCTTCTACAGAATCTGTGACGAATACCTGGTTGCAATACAATTGGATTTTGTTCCGATGTAAGTCGATATTACTCTTGATACGTGGGAAGTATAAAATACCAGTCAGATTAAACGGATAATCCACATTTAAGTGAATCCAGAAAAGCGGTTCGTCTGACATAGGGTATAAATCCTGATAAAACTTTTTGTAGTCTTCATCTTTCAACTCAGCTGGTTTACGAACCCAAGCCGGAGTTGTATCATTCACGATGTTATCTTCGTCGGTATCCACATATTTACCGTCTTTCCATTCTTGTTTTTTGCCGAAAGCAATTGGAACAGGCAAGAAACGGCAATATTTTGTCAGTAATCCGGCAATCTTCTGCTGATTTAGAAAATCTTTGTTTTCATCATCAATATACAAGATAATATCTGTCCCTCGATCTGCTTTTTCGGTTTCTTCCAAGGTATAGGTAGGAGTACCGTCGCAACTCCATTTTACAGCTTGTGCACCTTCCTTATATGATTTGGTTACAATTTCAACTTTCTTTGAAACCATGAAAGAAGAGTAAAATCCCAAACCAAAATGGCCGATAATTGCAGCCGCATCATTCTTATATTTCTCAACGAATTCTTCAGCTCCAGAAAACGCTATCTGATTGATGTATTTATCAATTTCATCAGCTGTCATACCAATACCACGGTCGGAGATTGTGATAGTCTGATCATCAAATTTAACCCGGACTGTCAAATCGCCCATTTCACCTTTGAACTCGCCGACAGATGACAATGTTTTTAATTTCTGCGTAGCATCTACTGCATTTGAAACCAATTCACGCAAGAAAATTTCGTGATCGCTGTATAGAAACTTTTTGATGATCGGGAAAATATTTTCGCTTGTAACCCCGATATTACCATTCTTGTTCATATTGATATTTTTTTATTATTATCTGATTTATTCTTTGTATTCAATTTAATCATACAAATCATCTATTAATCTACAAATAGAATACCAAAGTTATTAACAAAGACAAAAATGAATATTATCTGACATTTCTTCAGATGATATATAAATCTACTGCCAAATTTTCTTGGCTATGACAAGATTCCTATGTCTATAAAAACTGCGGCTTAAAGATTTCGTGATAAAATATACGAGAATCATTTTTGATTCATATTGGTTTTGGTTTCGTATATACCTATTTCTGTTGATAAATCCCTATTGGTTTATAATCATGATTATGTTAAATAGAAATGTGAGAGATAAAATCTATAATCAGCTTAATGTTAAAAAGGCCTACTCTTATTTTCAAGAGCAGACCTTTTGTTTATGTATGTATTTACAGAAATATTATTTGTTCATTTCAGCTTCGATAGCATCGAACTTGTCACCCATGTTCAGGTTATAATAGATACCACGTAAAGCTGTCATATAATCTCTTTCATCAGGTTTCATCTGATGTGCTTTTTCGAAATACGGCATTGCTTGTTCGAACAAAGCTTTAGCTTTAGCTGATTCTTCCTGATATTTCTGGCTATCAGTAATTGAGTTAGCTTCACCCAATTTGTTTACACCCTGGTTGTAATATACACGACCCAAGTTGGCCAAGATATCTGGATTTTCACCATCCAATTCTACTGCTTTCTTGAAGTATTCTTCTGCTTTAGCATAATCTTTTACGCCTGTTTCATAAACACGACCCATTACATCATACAACTGTGCATTGTTCGGTTCTTTTTGAATTGCAGAATTCAAGTATTCAATAGCTTGTTCGTTTCTGTTTGAATAGATGTAGTTATTGATCAAGCTCAGCATATAATACTTTTCATCAGGGAATTTTTCCATACCTTCTTTTAAGGTTCTTTCCAAGTTAACAGTATCTTTAGCTTGTTCGTATTCGTAGCACAGATACTGATAAACATCATTCTGACGATAGTCTGTATTCTTAGCACGTTCCAGAGCTGCGATAGCTTTCTGAGAATCTTTCAACTGAGTAGCTGCAACAGCTGCATAGAACTGAACAGTCATGAAGTTAGAATCGCGAGCAGCTGTCGGAGTATCTTTGAACATAGGATGATCAGAGATTTCCAGATACTGCTGGAAGAAGTCGTATGCTTTCTGATAATCTTTCTGATCGAAATAATAAGCACCACCATTGATATAATATACATGGTTAGCACTCAAAACACTCTTAATATCTTTTGTGAACTTCGGTTTGATCTTACCCTTTTCATTCGGCTGCTGATCTAATTCATAAGCCTTTTCAAAATACGGCAGAATCTTAGCCAAAGCGTCATACATTACAACTTCATTCGGCTGCTGGCCTAACATTTGCTTTGTTCTTTCTGTACTGAACTGCTGATCTTCGATAAAGCCGGCTACATACCAAGTTTTAGCTTGATCTTTAGTTTCTGCATTTTCCAGAGCGCCTTTGATCACTGATCTGGCTTCTTCAAAATTCGGGGTTGTACCCTTTGCTAAACTCTGTGCTTCACTTACAGCTTTCTTTTGTGCAAACGAAGCTGAAAACGCCATACAAAGTGCTGCTGTCAATAATACTTTTTTCATTGTAAATAAAAGTTTTAAATAAATATTCTATTTGTTTATCTATCGGTTTTTAATAATTATTCATCAGATTGATTGTCATCAGTCGGCTGAATTACATTCTCTTCGTTAGTCGCTTCCTGAGCCTGTTCTCTCGCCTCTCCGCTCGCTTTATCTGCTGCTGCCTGTTCTTCCGAATCAGTCAATACTTTACAAACAGAAGCGATTTCATCATTTCGTTTTCCTAAATTGATTAGGCGTACTCCTTGCGTTGCACGACCAATAATACTCAAATCTGATACTTTCGTCCGGATGGTAATACCCGACTTGTTGATGATCATCAAGTCATTTTCATCCGTCACGTTCAAGAAGGCCACTAATTTACCAGTTTTCTCTGTAATATTCAAAGTTTTTACACCTTTTCCTCCTCGATTTGTGATTCGGTAGTCATCAATGTGTGAACGTTTGCCGTATCCTTGTTCGGAAACAACCAATGTCGTCTCTTTTTCTTTGTCTTTGATGCATACCATACCGACTACTTCATCCATACCATCTTCATCGAGCGTCATACCACGAACACCCGAAGCAGTACGTCCCATCTCACGAACGGCACTTTCATGGAAGCGGATTGCACGACCATTTCTGTTGGCAATCAATACTTCCCGATCTCCATTTGTCATACAAACCTGAATCAAGCCGTCATCTTCACGCAAGGTAATGGCATTAACACCATTCTGGCGTGGACGAGAATAGGCTTCCAGACAAGTTTTCTTGATAATACCTTTCTTCGTACAGAATAACAGATAATGCGAATTGACAAACTCTGTATCGGTAGTCAGTTTCTTAACCCGGATAAAGGCTTGTACCTTATCGTCTGCCTCAATATTCAACAGATTCTGGATCGCACGGCCTTTAGCATTCTTTGTTCCTTCCGGAATCTGATAAACCGGCAACCAGAAACAACGGCCTTTAGAGGTGAAGAACATCATCGTTGCATGCATAGATGCCGGATAAATATATTCAATGAAGTCTTCATCGCGTGTTTCCGAACCCTTCACTCCTATTCCTCCTCGTCCCTGAGCCTTGAAATCAGCCAGCGGAGTTCGCTTGATATAGCCCATGTGAGAAATAGTAATGATCATCTCATCATCAGCATAGAAATCTTCCGGATTCAGATCTTCCGAAGCGTAGATGATATCGGTCTTACGTTCATCTCCATACTTGTCTTTGATTTCCTGCAATTCATCTTTGATAATCTTCATACAAAGATCATCGTTTTCAAGGATCTCTTTCAAGTAGGCAATTTGTTTTTCCAGTTCTTCGTATTCAGCACGCAGTTTGTCTTGTTCCAGTCCTGTCAGCTGACGTAAACGCATTTCAACGATGGCTCTTGCCTGACGATCAGATAAAGAGAAGCGTTCCATCAATCGTTCAATAGCCTCTTGTGGACTGGTTGACGATTTGATGATTGCGATTACTTCATCAATATTATCGGAAGCAATGATCAAGCCTTCCAGGATGTGGGCACGTTCTTCTGCTTTCGCCAAATCATACCGTGTACGACGGATTACGACTTCATGACGATGGTCAACAAACGCTTTGATCAGATCCTTCAGATTCAACAAACGCGGACGTCCGTTTACCAAGGCGATGTTATTGACGCTGAACGAAGACTGCAAAGCCGTCATTTTATATAATTTGTTCAGAACGACCTGAGCATTTGCATCACGTTTTACATCTACAACGATACGTAAACCGGCGCGGCTTGATTCATCTGTTACATCCGAAATGCCATCAATACGTTTTTCGTTTACCAAATCAGCAATACTCTTTACCAAATCTGATTTGATAACCTGATATGGAATTTCAGTAATGATAATTTGTTCATGGTTGTTTTCGACTTCGATTTCAGCCTTACCGCGTAAAACGATTCGACCACGTCCAGTCATGAAGGCTTCCTTTACTCCGTCGTAACCATAAATTGTAGCTCCCGTTGGGAAATCCGGTGCTTTAATATATTGCATCAGGTCTTCTATCTCTATTTCTCCACGAGAATCGATATACGCCATACAACCGTCTAATACTTCAGACAAATTGTGTGTCGGCATATTGGTAGCCATACCGACTGCAATACCCGAAGCTCCATTCACCAGCAAATTCGGAATGCGGGTTGGCAATACGGTCGGTTCCTTTAAAGAGTCGTCGAAGTTCAGTTGGAAATCGACAGTATCTTTATCTATATCACGAAGCATTTCTTCAGCCAGTTTGCTGAGGCGTGCCTCTGTATAACGCATGGCGGCCGGACTATCATTGTCCATTGAGCCGAAGTTTCCCTGGCCATCTACCAATGTATATCGCATGGACCACCATTGAGCCATACGAACCAGCGCGCCGTAAACGGAACTATCGCCATGCGGATGGTATTTACCTAAAACTTCACCGACAATACGGGCAGATTTTTTATACGGCTTGTTGGAAGCCATGCCCGCTTCCTGCATAGCATATAAAATACGCCTGTGTACAGGTTTTAAACCGTCACGCACATCAGGCAGGGCCCTCTGCACAATAACGCTCATTGCATAATCAATATATGATTTCTGCATTTCTTCTTCGATATAAACGGGTAAAACCTTACCTGCTCCTGTTTCTAACTCCACAATATCACCTCAGCAATTACTTAAAGAAAATGTCATATATCTGTTTGCCTATTAAAAGCGTTGTTACCGTTAAAAATAATGGCCTTACATAAGCAGCCCCATGTTTTATTGCCATTTTTGTTCCAAAATATGCGCCAGCTATCATGCTCAGGCCCATAATAATACCGTAAACCCATACCACGGAACCGTTAAAAATAAATGTTGCTAATCCGGCAAGATTACTTGCCGTATTAAGCGCTTTGCCGTTGCCGGCTGCCGTAACAAAATCGCATCCCAAAAATAAAAAACCGAAAATTAAAAACGTTCCCGTACCTGGTCCGAAAAAACCGTCATAAAAGCCCATGCCGAGAGCCATTAAAAATGCCCCGGCCAGTGCCCAGAAACTAAAATCGGTACGACTTTGAAAACTGCCCCATTCTTTGTGCCTGTAAGTATAAGCTGCAATCAGCACAAGCATAACTACAACCAGGTTGCGCATAAAATCCTGCGGCAGCAAATGCACCGTATAGGCGCCGCACACAGAACCTATCATTGACATTGGCACCAGTGATATAACCAGTTTTTTATTTATATTGCCGGAACGCCAGAATGAAATTACGCTTGTAACGGCACCCATGCTTGCGGCAAGTTTATTGGTTCCAAGCACCATGCTTACGGGCAGCCCTGATGTTAAAAGTGCAGGCACTGAAATCAGTCCGCCCCCGCCAACGGTAGAATCAATAAATGCGGCTACAAAACCGGTCACAACAAATAAAAC
>OHFP01000751.1_pt1 | contig 14645 bp, 9 predicted proteins | sample 1567591 | NCBI WGS metagenome assembly OHFP01 (sample SAMEA3879547, study PRJEB24766) | human gut metagenome | biome: human-associated habitat; feature: feces | place: USA | collected 1985/1987 | reverse complement strand
AACCCGACGCGGCTCGTATTTCCAACATCGCCATCACGTGGCACGCCACGTCTCTACATATATAAAATGATATGAATGTACAAACAACAAAACAACAAGAATATATGAGGAAAATCTTTACTTTATTGATCCTGATTCTTCTGCTGCCCGTCACGGCGCTGGCGGCAACGGTGGAGAATATCACCTATCTGGACGAGAATGGAACACAACAAACTGCTGCCAGTGCTACACAGGTTACAAATAGTGATACCCAGTGGACAGATGGTTGGTATGTAGCACAGAGTAACATCACTATCGACGGTACAGTTACCATTAGTGGCAATGTGCATCTGATTTTGGAGGACGGCTGCAACCTTACCGTGAACGGAGGCATTCTGTTACAATCAGACAGCCAATCAGACAGCAATATGTACATCTATGCACAGTCCACCGAGAAAGAGAGGATGGGCTCTCTGACCGCCACCGGCACGGACGCTGGTTTCAAAGAAGCAGGCTACGGGACGCAAACTTTGACAATCGCCGGCGGCAAGATATCAGCGAGCGGCAGCGATGTGGGAATCTCTGCCGTTAACCTAACTATTACGGATGGTTATGTAAGTGCCTTGGGAACCGACCTTAATGGTACTAGTATTGCTGTATATAACGCTACAATTTCCGGCGGATTTGTGGATCTCTATGGGAAATTTGCTGGAACTCTTTCCACTGGCATAGACGGTCATGCAGTGATTTCTTCCACTGGTGAGATTAAAAACATAGCAGCCGATTGCAAAGGCTTCTTTTTAATACAAAAAACGGGAAAAATCTACGGAGATACATTTACTTTGACACAGGACCTCAACATTGCGAATAGTAATATTGTGGTGACTGTGGAGGAGGGTCAAACCCTGACGCTCGATGATGGAGTGACCTTAACTATTCCCGTTATTGCAACTTTAACGAACAATGGCATTGTGAATAACAATGGAACCATTATCAACACCGGCACCCTAAACAACAGCGGCACCCTGAACAACAACGGTAATCTGAACAACACCAGCGTTCTGAATAATGCTGGCTCCATTGTTAACAACGGTACGCTGACCGGTGAGGTGGGCGGTAACGGTACAGTTACTCCAATGATTACCACAGATAGCCCTCTGCCCGAAGGCACGGTGGGCAAATCTTACACTGCAACGCTGGAAGCCACCGGCAACGACATTACATGGAGTCTTGACAGCGGAAACACCCTGCCTAACGGTTTGACGCTGAACAGTGACGGCACCATCACTGGCACCCCAAGTGCGGTGGGGAGCTCTACCTTTACGGTGACCGCCACCAATGCCAGCGGTAGCGACAGCGAGGAATATACGCTGACCATCAAGGCTGTCTCCGTCACCGGCGTGACGCTGAATGAAGAAAGTCTGACCTTACGGGAAAACGGCAGCGTTACCCTGACTGCTACGGTAGAGCCTGCCGATGCCACCAACAAAATGGTGACCTGGAGCAGCGATAAGCCCGAAGTAGCAACCGTAGAGGATGGCACCGTCAAGGCCGTGGGTGCAGGTATCGCCACCATCACAGCAACTGCAGCGGACGGCAGCGGCAAGTTCGCCATCTGCAAGGTGACGGTGGAACATACATGGGGCGATGTTTCCTACACATGGAGTAAGGACAATGAGGGTAACCAGACTTGCACAGCAACACGGACTTGCCAAAATGACGAAATGCATACCGAGTCTGCGACTGCGACCGTGACAGGCGTACAAACCAAAGCCCCTACTTGTACTGAAATGGGTGAAATGACCTATACGGCAATATTTACAGAGGAATGGGCAGTGGAGCAGACAAAGACGGAGGGTATTCCTGCCACTGGCCACCACTATGTGAACGGCTATTGTACCGAGTGCGGTCATCGTGATCCCAATTATGTAGATCCCATCAGCTACTACAACATCTATGTAGAAGACGTGTGCGACGGGGTAGAGGTTTCTACCAGCAAGAATGTGGTGCGCGAAGGCGGTTCTATCAACGTCTATGTTAAGAAAGATACAGCCAACTACACCTTCGACAACTTCCATGTTTATTACAAGGAAGGCTATTATGATTCGTGGGATGAATTGAAGGAAGGCACGCAGCCCGGCGAATACCCGATTAAAAACATCTGGAATCACATCTATATCAAAGCCGAAGGCGCGGAAGAAAAAGAAGATCCGACGGGTATCGAATCTATCGAGGGCGTGAAGGTCTATACGAAGGATGGTTCATTGTATGTCCAGACCCCGCAGCGTGAGCAAGTCATCATCGTCAGCATGAGCGGCGCGGTCGTGAAGAATGAAGAGCAGATAGGCCTGAAGCAATACCACGGTCTGCAACCCGGCATCTACATCGTGCGGGTAGGAGACAGGGCGTACAAAGTACGATTGAATTGACAATTGATAATTGACAATTGATGACTGTAGAGGCGCAGCGTGCTGCGCCTCCAACTGACGGTATCAAGAGCACATGCGGAAACGGAGAGAATAGATCTCTTTATTTCCAACCGCCGTATATGCAATACCGCCTACCGGAGGCGCAGCACGCTGCGCCTCTACACACATGGGGATTGAATTGTCAATCGTCAATTTTCAATTAATCAGTTTTCCATCGCCAGTCGTTCATCCCGCAGTTGGCGATTGATGGATTGGATGTAATCCAGAATCTCTTCCCGTCCGTCTTTGGTTTCAGAGGATGATAATAGGATAGGAGGCAATTCTTCCCAGGTTTCCAAGAGGCGCTCTTTGTATTTGTTCAGGTTTTCTGTCAGTCTGCCCCGACTGATCTTGTCAATCTTGGTGAAGATGATCGCAAACGGAACTTCATTCTCACCCAGCCATTCCATAAATTCCAAATCTATTTTCTGAGGCTCGTGGCGACAGTCCAATAAGACAAACAGGCAGGTCAGTTGTGGACGTTGCAAAACATAGCTTTCGATGATGCGGCGGATATTCTCGCGTCCTTCTTTTCCCCGTTGGGCAAATCCGTATCCAGGAAGGTCAACCAGAAACCATTCCTTATTGATGAGGAAATGATTGATCAAAAGCGTTTTTCCCGGCTTCTGAGAAGTCATGGCCAAACCTTTACGGGCTGTCAGCATGTTGATAAGGGATGATTTTCCCACATTACTTCGTCCGATAAACGCATATTCCGGCCGTGTTCCTTCCGGACATTTCCTAACGTCGGTGTTACTGATTACAAATTCTGCGCTTTTTATTTCCATGTTTTATATTATTTCGTTTGATGTTTATAGGATAACAGCCAAAGTCCCATAAAGGTTATAAGGCCGTTCAGCATGAGCATCTCGTATCCGAATGTATATCCGATGTATTTCTCTACCAGATAGCTGGTGGAAAAGCAGATCAACGGAGAGGCGATGCAAATATACGGAACAAATTTGTCTCTTGGATGCTTTTGGGTGAAAAGTCCGAAAATAAACAGACCTAACAACGGGCCGTATGTATATGAGGCGATCATGTAAATGGCATCAATAATACTTCGGTCGTTCACTTCCCGGATGATGATAATGATCAGGGCGAACAGGATGGAGATTAACAAATGGACTTTCAGTCGTGTTCTTTTGGCTTGTCTGGGTTCCTGATGGGTAACACCCAGAATATCGACACAGAAAGAAGTTGTCAAAGCCGTCAGAGCCGAGTCGGCACTGCTGAAAGCGGCTGCAATAATACCGATGGTAAAAAAGATCAGGATACTGCTACCCAAGATACCTGATGTGCAAAACATGGGTAAAATATCATCGCTCATCGCGGGTAAGGCAATCTGTTCTTTCTCGGCCAGGATTAACAATAAGATACCCAAGGAAAGGAAAAGGAAGTTGACCGGCGTGAAAGCGAAGCCGTATGTGTACATATTCTTCTGGGCATCTTTCAGACTTTTGCAGGAGAGATTCTTCTGCATCATATCCTGATCGAGACCAGTCATTACAATGGTGATGAAGATACCGCTGAAGAACTGCTTGGCAAAATGCTGGGTGCTATGCCAGTCGGAGAACTCGAAGATCCGGAAATGTGGGTCATTACCGATGGCATCTACCATGCCTGCCATGTCTAGTCCCAGTTTGTCCTTGACTTGCCAGATAATAACCACCAACATGGCCACCAGACAGATAGCTTGAATCGTATCGGTCCAGATAATTGTCTTGATACCGCTTCGGAACGTGTATAACCATACCAGAAAGATACTGATGACAACCGTTACACCAAAAGGAATATTCCAGGTGCTGAATACGTAATGCTGTAAGATCAGTACGACCAGATAAAGCCGGGCCGCTGCTCCGACTATCTTGGAGAGAAGGAAAAAGGAAGCTCCCGTCTTGTAACTGTATCGTCCGATCCGTTCTTCCAGGTAGGAATAGATAGACGTCAGTTGCAGCTTATAATATAATGGTAAGAGAACTTGTGCGATGAGGATGTAACCGACAAAGAATCCCAATACGGTCTGCATATACGTCATGTCAATGCCACGAACCATGCCCGGTACGGAAACGAAGGTTACACCCGAAAGCGACGTACCTACCATCCCGATGGAAACGATGTACCAGGGTGACTTTCGGTTTCCCAAGAAAAAGGCTTCATTACTGCTGTTCCGTCCGGTCAGCCAGGCGATGAATAACAGCAGCCCGAAATAGAGGGCGATAATCAGAAGTATCAGGTAACTGTTCATCTTTAATAGCGTTTGTCCAGATTGGATCCGGGAAAGTAATGGGTTAATATCTGCCGGTAATTATATCCTTGCGTACTCATCACAGCTGCCCCGATTTGGCAGAGACCGACTCCATGTCCCCAGCCGGCTCCCTTCAATACAAAGCGAACCGGAATCTGCGGATCTTCTTCAAAGAACCGGTCAACGACGAAAGCTGAACTGTACAGATGGGATTCGGATAGGACCCGGCGTATTTCCAATTCCTTTCCGATGATGTAGGAACGTTCTGAGCCGACAATCTTCAATTCTTCTATCCGACCGGACTTCCCGCGCTTCAGGGGAAGCAAGTCGATGATCTTTCCGAAAGGAATACTGCTTTTCCGGTAAATCAGTTCGCTAAGTTCATCCTGTGAATAACTGACTTCCCAGCGGTAAAAGTTCGTGGACTGATCGTATTGGTTGAGAATTATTGAGAGCAGATGCGTGTCGCTTGTCTGACAAAAGGCAGGCGGGTAAGAACGGATCCATTTTTCGGCCTCTGCTTCTTGTGTTAAGTCCGGAACAGGCGCTGAATCGGGGCGATCGGCCACACTCGATAGGTAAGGATGATGAACCGGTTCCCAGCAATGTTCAAACTCTTCGGTAACGCCACCGCAGCATTTCGAGAAGCGGGTGTCGCAGATTTCTCCTTCGTAAGTAAGTACTTCTCCTCTCGTCGCTTTGATGATGGCTTGAATATATGGATTTTGGGCAGCCCGTGTCAAACCCTGGTAACGCTGGCAATGATCGTCGGCACAGACATCAAATAAGGTATGGTCTTCGCGGTCGTACCAGCGGATCAGTTTCTCATTGTCCCGAAAACAACTCTGCGGATGTTCTGTCTGTTTACGCTTCTTTTCGATCTGTGCCAATACCCAGCTTCGGGAAATAACGGCATGAGCTTTCAGAAATTCTCTGGGAGAGCGGGCATTCATCTCAGAAGCAATCACGCACGTCAGATATTGTTCAAGGTCGATATGGTTGATTGCTACCAGGCCTTCTTTCGAGGGAGTAATTTCGAGTGCTCCCTGGAAGCGCTGGTCTTCCTGCTGTTGCCAGTGAAAATCCACGCCGATGGTTACGGCCTGTAAGTCGAATGTCGCATTAGGCGAAGTAGGCTCGAAGAAAAGCTGGTTATACATTTTCCCGTTGAAGACGATTTTCCCGTCGATAAGTATCGCCCGTTGTTCGCCTTTCAGAAAAGCTCCGTTTTCTACCATGACGTATTCCTGATTGAAGGTAAACGTAATGGCTTTGCGGGTCAGAATGCCCACATAAATAGTTGGTGCTCGCATGATTTGTGTGTTATTCCTTTCTTTTATTGATGTTAGTTTGCTTACCCCCGGCAGAGGAAGGGAAACATTCCATTCATGCCGAGGGCGATTGCCCCTTCAGACGAAGGGCTTATGAATTGGTTTCTTTCTTAGCCCGCAATGAGCTGTAGGTCAGATAAGCTATCAAGGCCAGATACATGACGATGGCCAGGACTTCGGCTCCCTTGCTTCCGGCCCAATCGGCTTGATATAAATCGACTCCCGCAAAACGGAGGGCTGCACTGACAACGCCCATCAGAGCGCCACCGGCAATGAATCCGGATGAAAGCAGTGTTCCTTTTTCCAGACGGGCATTGTTCAATGCCTGGTCTTTGCTCCGGCTTCCTACATACCAGCTGATGGCACCGCCTATCAATAACGGTGTATTCAGTTCCAACGGGATGAACATACCCAGGGCAAATGCCAATGCCGGAATACCTAAGAAGTTGAGGATAATGGCCAATACGGCGCCGATGCCGTAAAGTACCCATGGTGCTCCGGCTCCACTCATCAACGGTTCGATTACGGCTGCCATGGCATTGGCTTGCGGAGCTGCCAACTGTCCGCTGGTAAATCCGTAAGTCTGATTCAGGATCAGGATAACTCCGCCGACAGTAGCTGCCGAAACCAGCGTTCCCAGGAATTTCCAAGTCTCTTGTTTTGCCGGCGTAGTACCCAGCCAATATCCGATCTTCAGGTCGGTAATGAAACCTCCGGCCATAGACAAAGCCGTACAAACAACGCCTCCGATAATCAGGGCTGAAACCATTCCGGCTGTTCCTTTCAGTCCGCAAGCAACCAAGATGATGGAAGCCAGAATCAGGGTCATCAACGTCATTCCGGATACCGGGTTCGTACCGACAATCGCAATCGCATTGGCTGCTACCGTAGTAAACAGGAAGGCGATGACGGCTACCAATAAGAGTCCGATGAAGGCATAAAAAGGATTATCCAGCAAACCAAACTGAAAGAAGAAGGCTGTTACGATCAACGTTCCGACAACTCCCATAGAAATGATCTTCATTGGGATATCCCGTTGCGTACGTGGTAAACGTTCCATATTGGCTTCTCCTTTATTATTCATTTCCTTAACGGCCAATCCTACGGCTCCTTTAATGATTCCCCACGATTTGATGATTCCGATCACGCCGGCTGTGGCAATACCACCGATACCGATGTGACGGGCGTAGGTGGTAAAGATTTCTTCGGCACTCATACTACCTACCGTTGCAGTGATAGCGTCATTTCCTAAAGTCAGAACGTCTGTACTGAAGACTGCCGACATCACCGGGATGATGATGAGCCAAACCAGGAAGGAACCGGCACATATAATCAAGGAATACTTAAGTCCGATGATGTAACCCAATCCCAATACGGCTGCACCGGTATTGACTTTCATCACCAGTTTTACCTTTTCTGCCAAGGTTGCTCCGGCACTGACTATCGTTGTACTGACAGTTTCGCTCCATCCGCCGAATGTAGCAACGATAAAGTCGTATAAACCACCGATCAGTCCGGCAAAGATCAACGGCTTAGCCTGGTTACCGCCTTTTTCACCCGAAACCAACACCTGCGTGGTAGCTGTTGCTTCCGGGAAAGGATATTTTCCGTGCATGGTCGAAACGAAATACTTACGGAAAGGGATCAATAACAAAATACCTAAGATACCACCAAGCAACGAACTCATGAATACTTCGAAGAAGTTGACCGTGATTTCCGGATATTTATCTTGAAGAATGTAAAGAGCCGGAAGCGTAAAAATGGCTCCTGCCACGATAACACCACTGCTGGCTCCGATAGATTGGATGATGACATTCTCGCCCAAAGCATTCTTCCGCTTGAATCCGCTGGAAAGTCCGACGGCAATGATGGCAATCGGAATGGCAGCTTCGAATACCTGTCCGACTTTCAATCCTAAAAAGGCTGCGGCGGCACTGAATACGACAGCCATAACCAATCCCCAACCAACCGACCAAGGCGTTACTTCCCGATAGGTTTTATCCGGACGCATCATGGGTTGGTATTCTTCTCCTTCTTTAAGTTCGCGGTACGCATTTTCGGGCAAACCGCTCATCTGTTCTTTCTTTTCTTCCATTTTATCCTGTTTTTTTACGATTAATCGTTACATTTTGCTTTTCAATCAACACAAAAATAGGCTTTATCTCTGGAAAAATCTAATGAATGAGGGGAAATAATGATGGCAGCACTGGTGTTCAATGACTTATGAGAACTTTTGATGAAAGCCTCGCCGATGCAAAAGTGCAAGGAAATGAAAGGTAATGAGGGCGGACGGTTTTCAAATCATTACCCGATAACGAGGTGAGTTTATAGGTCATTGGAGTTTATTTCTATTCTCTGCCACATTCTGCATAACAATGTACAACTCGCTGATAACTAATTTTGTAACCAAAAAGAATTAGATTATGCGAAGTACATTTAAGGTGCTGTTCTACGTGAACGGAAGCAAGGAGAAAAACGGTATTGTCCCTATTATGGGACGAGTTACAATCAATGGCTCGGTGGCACAATTCAGTTGCAAACTGACCATTGCAAAAACAATGTGGGATGCCAAAGGCAATCGAGCCAAAGGCAAGAGCAAAGAATCAAGAGACATCAATTTGGCTTTGGATAACATCAAGGCTCAAATCATCAAGCATTATCAGCGCATCTCGGATAGAGAAGCCTATGTTACTGCCGAAATGGTACGCAATGCCTATCAAGGAATAGGAACAGAGTATGAAACACTGCTCGGTGCATTTGATAAAGATAACGAGAGTTTCAAGAAGCGTATCGACATAGACCGTGCAGCAAGTTCCTACAAGGTGCGTGTAAGGTCACGAAACCATTTGGCTGCATTCATTAAGAAATGCTACAAGCGTAGTGATATTTCCATGCTTGAACTTACTCCCGACTTTATAAAGGAGTATGAAATCTATCTCTCTACTGATGCAGGACTACATAATGGCAGTGTATGGTCACATTGTATGTGGTTGAAGACAATTGTTTCAAAAGCACATTACAACGGACTGACACCACGAAATCCATTCGCTCAGTATCGGGTGAATCAGAACATCAAGGAGCGACAATATCTTACAGAAGATGAAATCAAGGCTGTAATGACACACGAATTTGCGGATAAGAAGTTGGCTTATATCCGAGACTTGTTCGTGTTTGCAAGTTTTACAGCCTTGTCATTCGTGGATATAAAGGAACTGACCACCGATGATATTGTAGAGATTAACGGAGAGAAGTGGATTCTATCCAAGCGACACAAAACAAAGGTCAATTTCCAAGTGAAGCTATTGGATATTCCATTACAGATCATCAAGCGATATGAGAGATTTCAAGAGGACAAACTCGTATTCCCAAATCTCAACTATTGGAATATCTGTAAACCGCTGAAAAAGATGATAAAAGAGTGCGGTATCTCAAAGGATATTTCCTTCCACTGCACTCGCCATGGGTTCGCGACATTGGCTCTCAGTAAGGGTGTTCCCATTGAGAGTGTGAGCCGAGTATTGGGGCATACGAACATTACCACGACACAGAAGTATGCCAAGATTACCACCGAGAAAATAGACAAGGATTTGACGATGTTCGGCAACAGACTTAATCAATCGTTTAGTGAAATCTCAATAGCAATGTAACTATGGAACGAGCAATTATAACAATCAGCGAAAATGGCAAGGTAAATATTCCAAGCGGTAATGTTTGGATGTCAGAAATGGAATTGGTGGAGTTGTTCGGGGTAATATCCCCGACACTCCGAGCCGCTATAAAAGCGATATACAAGAGTGGAACGCTTTGTCCTGTAAGCACCCAACGATGTGATTTAGCCACCCCTAAAGGTTGGGCTACATACTACAATCTTGAAGTGGTCATTACACTTGCATTTCGGTTGAATACCTATGAGGCGAGCAGAATAAGGCAAAAGGTGTTAGAGAGTTTATGCCAGCGAAAAGAAAGCGGAATCAGTTTGTATATTCCGACAGGACACATCAATCAATTTCGTAATTGAAGAAAAGATTTTATCTCGTAATACAACTTATATTCAATAGAAAGATGTATCTTTGCCTCCGAAAAACTGTCACACGTGACACAAATTCGTAGAAAATGATTATAGACAGAAAGACCTATATTGAAAAGCTCCAGCGGTCTAAGGGAAATGGACTTATCAAAATCATCACCGGATTGCGCCGTTCAGGAAAGTCGTTTCTACTGAAGAAACTGTTCCGCCAACATCTGCTTGATGACGGTGTAAATGAAGACCACATTCTTATCATTGACATGGAAAGTCGAAAGAACAAGGCATTCAAAGACCCGGACTACTTGTTGGATTGGGTAGAAAGCAAGATGTTGGACGATTCTACCTACTATATCATCATTGATGAGGTGCAGGAAGTAAACGATTTTGTAGAAGTGCTCTCCACGCTGTCCGTAACCGAGGGTACGGATGTGTATGTCACAGGCTCCAATTCCCGATTCCTTTCATCGGATGTCGTTACCGAATTTCGTGGGAGGGGCGATGAAATACATGTATGGCCGTTGTCGTTCAAGGAATTTATGTCCGTGTATGAGAGTAATAAAGAAGATGGTTGGGCTGAGTATCTGATGTATGGAGGACTTCCACAATTGCTCACACAGGATGGTGATGAAAAGAAAGCGGACTTCCTGCGTCGTCTGTACCGCACCGTGTATCTGCGTGATATTTACGAACGGAACAACATCGAACTGAAGCCTGAGTTTGAAGAGCTTTCCAAAACTATTGCTTCCAGTATAGGAGCACCGGTCAACGCTTCCAATATTGCTAATACATTCAAGTCCGTCAGCAAAGTGCAGGACATTTCCGACAAGACCGTATCTGCCTATATGGGATATATGCAGGATGCCTTCTTGATAGAGAAATCCGAAAGGTACGACATCAAGGGGCGCAAATACATCGGATCGCTGTATAAATGCTATTATCAGGATATAGGTCTTCGGAATGCCATCCTTTCGTTCCGCCAAAACGAGCCTACCCACTTAATGGAGAACGTGATTTATAACGAAATGCGTCAGCGTGGCTGGCTGGTGGATGTGGGCAACATCTATCATCGCATCCGCAATGCCGAAGGACAGCAGCAACGGGTCACGTTGGAGGTTGATTTTGTTTGTAATAAAGGCAGTGAACGCATTTATATCCAATCGGCTTGGCGTATGCCGGACGAGGAGAAAATGGAACAGGAAAAACGTTCGTTACAGTTGGTGGGAGATTCTTTCCGAAAGCTCCTGATTGTGGGTGAGCATACCAAGTCGTGGAGCGACGAAAGCGGTATTCAGACAATGAGCATCTACGATTTCCTGCTTGATACGGGCAGTACTGAGCGGATATAAAGGATAATCATTCAATGAGTGAGGGCGGCATCTTTATCAGTATGCCGCCCTCACTTGCAATTAGAATTATTCCGATACAAATCCCCTCGTCCTATTCCGCTGCCGTTTTCTCCTTCGCATTTTCAGCACGGGTCTTGCGAGCTTTCAGTTCTGCTTGCACATCGGCAATCATCACATTCATTTGGTTGATGAATGTTGCGTAATTGGTTTCACCGAAGGCAATGGCAAAGGCGTTGATGCTTGCCACGAACTGCTTGTAGGCAGCATCGGCTGCGGTACGGGTATCCTTCACCAAGCCCACCTGATAGTTGCTCTGCTCGGCGGTCTGACTGTCGCGTGCCGCTTGGAACTGTGCTACGGCGGTGGCAAGCCCTGCCAACCAGTCATCAAGCACGAGCACGGCGAGGGTTTCCCCGTCAAGGGCATTGAGTTCCTGCATCGAGTTCTGCAATGCTCCGTACTGCTGGTTGTAGGGGAGGGTTGTCAGCTTGCCGTACTTGTCGATAATGGCGAGCACGCCCTCGGCGGTGGTGCGTATGTTCTCCGTAGGGTGATAGGTGAGCGAACGCAGATAGAGTGTCAATCCCGTGTACAGACGGTCAACCACCTCATCGGCTGCTGCCACGGCTTCGGTCTGACTGTTTTTTGCAGCCTGTTTCAATGCTGCATCAAATGCTGTCAAGGCGGCCTTGTATGCATCCACCACTGGTTTGTCCACATCTTGTGAGAGCATCGCCACTGCAAGATTCACCACTCGTGTCTGATAGCCGAAATCCTCGTCATTGCGAAGTCGGCTGATGTCCAATGATTTGATTTGTACCATAATTCTGTTGTTTTTATTGGGTTAAACAATCGTTCCGCTTGTTGTGAAATCCCGAAAGTGTGTTCCTCGCCTTGTTCCGAGTATCGGAAGTTCCGAAAGGTAGAATCACTTGAAGAACTGGGTTTCGGAATGTTCCGAAGGGCTGTTCCTCCTCTCGTTCTTTGTTTCGGAATGTTCCGAAAGGCTGAATTGCAAGAGAAACTGGGTTTCGGGGATTGATTATAGAGATTCCGTGTCCTCCACAAATGAGGGACACGGAATGTTATGTATTAACGGAATTTTAATTTGCTGAAACAGTCCAAACTCCATTGTTCTCAGTTGCTGTGTAACCTGAAGCAACCCAAGCAGAAGGATCGAAACCAAATGAACCGCCAGTGATAATTACAGTACCTTCTCCCAAGATACCTGCAGTATAGCCGCTACGTGTTGAAGCCTCTCCAAAATTACCACCCTTTACATATACAGTAGTACCAGACTCTGCATAAATGTAAGCACGTTTTTGATTCTGAGTTTTGTTGAAATTAAAATTACCATCATTGATAGTGATAGTACTTCCCTCACCATTAGCATAGAACAAATAGCGACCTGATGTACTTGTGGTATTAATCTCCAATTTACCGCCATTGAATACAACATTTGCACCATTAACAGCACCTACACCACCACCGAGTGAGTAAATGTTTGCCTCATCAAATTGAACATATACACCATCTGCAACAAGACCATATGCACTGGCAGAACCTGCCTTAACCTCATTGTTGTTCATATCAAAAATGAGGTTGCGGTCAATACGAATCTGATTGTTGCTATAATCAATTGCTACAGAAGCATCTATGTTAGACTCAGAGCCATTAAGCACAGCCTCTAAATCATTTGAATTTGATACTGATACAGCATTCGCAGGTAATACATAATATGTAGAACCAACTTTTTCAACCTTATAGTCTGTGGGAACCCAAGCCGAAGGATCGAACTTAAATGAACCACCAGTGATAATTACAGTACCGTTCCCCAAGATTCCTGTTGTATAACCATCTCGGGTAGAGGCCTTACCAAAGTTACCGCCCTTTACATAAACAGTTGTTCCTTCCTCTGCATAGATATATGCTCTCTTCTGATTCTGAGTTTTGTTGAAGTCAAAGTTACCACCATTGATAGTAGCAGTACTTCCCTCACCAACAAGATAGAATAAATATCTACCGCTCGTACTTGTTGTGTTAATATCAAGGTTGCCACCATTGAAAATAATATTTGCACCATTGGTAATTCCAATACCACCTCCGTTAGACTTAATATTGCCATCACCATTAATTGTTGTAGTTCCACTATTAACAATGATACCATAATTAGTAGCATTACCAGATGTAAATGTTACATTTTCATTGATATTAAGAGTAAAGTCTGCAGCAACTTGGAGGAATGGTCTATCTTCAGGCATTGTTACATCTTCAACTAAAGTAACTGTGCCTCCAAAACTTGCAGCAAATTCCAAATCCTGAATAGAACCACTTGTGTTAGGGAAAATATAATCACCGTCATATACAGGGTCGATAGTAATATTGAACTGAATATCACCAGTCAAAATCTTACCGAGGATATTTGTTCTCCAGTTACGCTGTACAGGAACAGTGTTCAACCCCTCCTTGAAGTCAATAGGGTTACCATTCTCAGGAGTAAATGTGTACTGAAGGCTCTGTAAAGTTGCCTTGCTTGCTCCATCGATTTCATCTGCTACCAAGATGTAGCTCATAGAAAGCCAGTTGTATTCTTCCTTTATACCATCACCGTCAGTATCTACGTATAATGGTTCATTTGGAATTGTGTTGAGAGCATAGTTCACATCTACAGTCTCTGTACCTACAGTACCGTCGAGCAGATTCAAAGAAGTTGCAGCATTCTTGATTACAACCGATGAATTTTCAATCTCAACACCTGATGCAACAGCTGCATCCCAATCTTCCTTAGTCACACCCACATTGATTTGAGCGAAAGGACGCTTCATTTCTACATCAATAGAAGTAGAACCTGTTACTGTAAATTCTACAGTCTTGAAGAATGCATCACGAGTTTCATCATTGTTCACTTTGTTCTCATCGTTGGCATAGTTTACAGTAACTTGCATGTCATCAGATACTGTATAAGCCTTGCAATCTTCATCCTGTGCCCAGAATGCCACTTTGTAAGTCTGACCCTTAGCCAAAGTAATGCTTTCTGTGGTTGGGAATGTTACCTTTGTTTTACTTACCTTTTGAATGGTATTGATACGATTGCCGTACTTATCAAATACGGCATACATCAAAACATCGGCACTCTTACCGTCACTGATAGCACGGGTAGCGATACCACCTTCAAGACCCAGTGAGAAAGACACCTGAGCCTCATTTCCTGACTGAACCACATCCAGTTCGTCATTCGAACACGAT
>OHFP01000746.1_pt1 | contig 14739 bp, 10 predicted proteins | sample 1567591 | NCBI WGS metagenome assembly OHFP01 (sample SAMEA3879547, study PRJEB24766) | human gut metagenome | biome: human-associated habitat; feature: feces | place: USA | collected 1985/1987 | reverse complement strand
GCGAACAGGTTGAGCACCCTGGGGGCGCGGCCGAGCCGGGCGGAGAGATCGCGGGTGCTGCGGTAGATGTAGTCCCAGTTGGGCGCCTGCTCGGGGAAGACTCCCACATGCTTGAACGAGGTCAGACCCAGCCTCAGCGAGAACTCCGGCCCGCCTTCCGAGCCGCCGTAGCGTATGTACCACTGGTCTTCGCTGCGCCTGAGACGCTCCCAGGTGCCGCTCTCCTCCTTTCCGGCCTTGCCGAAGCCTGCTCCGGGACGGAAGCGCGTGTGCGCCGTCCTGAGCCACTCGGAGCCGTCCATGGATTTAGCCCACAGGGCCTTGGGCTCGGGCCGTATGATGCGGTAGGGGCCGAACCTCTCGAGCTTCTCCCCGTCGCCGGAGTCGACAAGCTCGTAATCTTTCCAAAATGCACCGGGAAATTCTGTCATGGCTGCAAAGATATTGATAAAATTGCTAACTTTGCCTTTCGGACAAACAATTATACTCTATATCATTATGCAGCAACACATAGACACTTACGATTTCGCGGGCAAGAAAGCCATCGTCCGCGTAGACTTCAACGTCCCCCTCAACGACAAGTTCGAGATTACGGACGACACCCGTATCCGTGCGGCTATCCCCACCCTCAAGAAGGTGCTTGCCGGAGGCGGCTCCCTCATCATCATGTCTCATCTCGGACGTCCCAAGGGAGTGACCGACAAATACTCCCTCAAGCACATCGTGGCCCATGTCTCCGAGTGTCTCGGAGTGCCTGTGAAGTTTGCTCCCGACTGCCAGAAGGCACAGGACGAGGTTGCAGCCCTCAAGCCCGGCGAGGCTCTGCTGCTCGAGAACCTCCGCTTCTACGCCGAGGAGGAAGGCAAGCCCCGCGGACTCGCAGAGGATGCCACCGACGAGGAGAAGAAGGCCGCCAAGGCTGCCGTCAAGGAGAGCCAGAAGGAGTTCACCAAGACCCTCGCATCCTATGCGGACTGCTACATCAACGACGCGTTCGGCACCGCTCACCGCGCACACGCATCGACCGCTCTCATAGCCAAGTACTTCCCCAACGACAAGATGTTCGGCTACCTTATGGAGGGCGAGATCAAGGCTATCGACAACGTGCTCAAGAACGCCAGCCATCCCTTCACCGCAGTGATCGGAGGCTCCAAGGTGTCTTCCAAGCTCGCGGTGCTCGAGAACATGCTCGAGAAGGTCGACAACCTCATCATCGGCGGCGGTATGGGATATACCTTCGTAAAGGCCCAGGGCGGCAAGATAGGCAAGTCGCTGCATGAGGACGACCTGATGCCCCAGGCCCTCGAGATTCTCGAGAAGGCAAAGCAGAAGGGCGTGAACATCTACCTTCCCACCCAGTCCGTAGTTGCCGACGACTTCAGCAACGATGCCGCTACCAAGGTCGTTCCCACCAACGACATCCCCGAGGGTTGGGAGGGAATGGACGTCGCACAGGCTTCGCTCGATGTATGGAAGGATGTCATCCTCTCTTCCAAGACCGTGCTCTGGAACGGCCCCGTGGGTGTGTTCGAGATGCCTACCTTCGCAAAGGGAACCCTCCAGATTGCCGAGGATCTCGCACAGGCTACCGAGAAGGGTGCATACACCCTCGTAGGCGGCGGCGACTCAGTTGCGGCCGTTACCCAAATGGGCTATGCCAAGAAGGTGAGCTACGTATCCACCGGCGGCGGCGCGATGCTCGAGGCTCTCGAAGGAAAGGATCTGCCCGGCATCGCGGCTATACGCGAGTAATTTGCAGCGTCCCCTGCGGACACCGACCGATACCGGAGACGGCTGCGCATCTGCGCGGCCGTCTCTCGTCGTTTACGCTGCAAGGTGCAGGTTGCTGTTCAAGGGATAAATTCTTATCTTTGCTTGTAACCGGTAGTCAGATGGCCATGATAAGAGCAGCATTCCTATCCGTCGTCGTAATTCTCATTTCCCTCGCCGCAAGCTCGTGCGACAGAGGTGCGTACCGTGAGCTCGCGGATATCGAGTCCTATGCCGCCGAACATCCCGACAGCGCGCTGCGGGCCCTCGGGAGGATCGATGCCAGTAGTCTCTGCAGGGCGAAGGACAGGGCCAGGTACTGCCTGCTGAAGTCGGTAGCCCTGGACAAGAACTACATAGACGTCACGGACGACAGCCTAACCCTCGAGGCCGTCAGATGGTACAGAGACCACGGGACCGACGCCGAACGGGCAAAGGCATACTACTACCACGGCAGGGTGCAGCAGAACGACAAGGACTACATCAACGCGATAATAGCCTTCACCAATGCCGAGAAATATGCCGGCATGGAGGAAGACTGGCTCTACCTCGGCTTGATTTACAGGGGGATGGCAAGAATTTACAATGTCACGTTCAATTCCGAAGAAGAATTGAAATATTCAATCTATGCGTCTGAATGCTACAGGAAAAGTGACGATGAGTTGCACTATAATTACAGCTTGAACAATACAGCCATAGCCTATAACAACCTGAAAAAATTCGACAAGGCCATTGCATTGTGTGAGGAGGTGGAAGACAGGGCAAGGGCATCCAACGATACCATCCTTATGGCTGCCAGTACGTGCACATACATTTCCGCATTGACATATAAAGAGAATCCTGATCCTGTGCGAGCCATTTCCATGTTCAATTATATGCGGGATTCTCTCCGGTATGAACCGTCATTTGAAACCTGGCATGATATAGCCTGTGCATATTCCCAAATCGGAGAATATGATACGGCCATCCAGATCATAGAAGGGCTGAGGTCAGTCTGCCCCGACAATCCTGTAGCATACGGGCAGCTTGCATCCGTTCGGTCAAAGGTGGACTACGGCAAGTTCGACTATAAAGATGCCTACCTTAATTTCAGTGCGGCTACGGCAATACAAGACTCCATTTTCAATAGTATCTTGAACCAGTCTGTTCTGTCGGCCCAGAAGGATTATTTCCAAAGACAGGCCGAGTATGACGAGTACAGGCTGAGGACGCACCGTATAATTGCCGGGCTCGTCATTTCCGTCCTTGCACTGGCCATCGTGTACGTCACGGCGGTGGCGTACCGCAAGATAAGGGAGAAGCAGAGTGAGGCAGAACGCTACATGGGGCAGGTCTGCGACATGGTCGAGCAGATGAAGGTGGCGGAGATCGAGAGCAGAAGGGCACTGGACGAAAAGGACAGGCAGATAGATTCGCTGTCGACGGATATCCGCGAAAGGAACGGTGAGGCGATTTCCGGGTTCAGACGGCAGATAGGCGACCTGTACTGGCTCAAGTTCAACTTCCTCGACGAGATATGCAGGCAGTATTACTCCTACGGTCTCACCGCCGCGAAGCAGAGAAAAATACTCAAGGCGGTGGAGGACAGCATTTCTGAGCTTTCCGGTGACAGGGATTTCAGCGCGCTGGAGGCCATAGTCAACACATTCAAGGATGACGTGATGAAGAAATTGCGTGACGAGTTCCCTCTGTTCAAGGAGGAAGAATTCCGTCTCATGTGCTACTGGTATGCAGGCTTCTCGTCATCCGCCATGTCGCTGCTGCTGAAAGAAGAAGATGTCAACGCCGTCTATAAGAAACGCTCCAGGCTGAAGGGGAAGATAGAGAAATCCGGCTCTCCGCTCAAAGAATTTTTCATTAAGGAATTATCCAAGTGATTGATATTAAGTCTTCTGACCTTTACCCCCCCCCCGAAGATAAAACCCAACATCTTGAATTTCAGTATATTATGTTCAAAATGGCAGGTCTGAAGACCTTCCATTTATGATTTAACTTATTAATATTCGGATATTTAATATAGAGGCAACTACGTAAAAACGGCAGACGAATTTCCTCCTGAAATTTGGCGAGTTCATATCGGAAGTCCTAACTTTACAACATCAGTCAAACAAATTATTCCAGCCATGAAAAGAATTTTAATGTTATTGTCATTCATCCTCCTGCTTACATCGTCAAATTTTTTTCAAGAAGAAGAAGTTTATATAAGAATAGACATTGAGAAGCCTGTAGAATTTGATCCGAGGTCTATCACTATATATCCCATGGACTGTATATACAGCATTCCTGATAAAGCCATATACATAGCATTCTTTGAAAATATAGGAGAAGTCGCGGTGGAAGTGACCAACACGACAACAGGTGAAAGCTACTATGAATATGTCGTTTCTGCCGACGGTCAGGCTGTAGTCACAATCGCAGGAACAGAGGGAGAATACCTTCTGCAGATGACTACCGAGGACGGAGACCTCTATGAAGGCGTGTTCCGTATAGAATAAATAACCTAATAGAATAAATAATCCAGACACCCATGAGACTACCGGCCAGATTATTCTGTACGCTCCTCGCGTGTATGTGTGCAATTTGCGGACTTTCCGCCCAGACGCCGGAAGGGACTTCGGGGCGCGTGGTGGATGAGAATGGGGAGGCCGTCGCAGGAGCCTACCTGATAGCCGTGGATCCCGGAACTTCCGATGTGCTCGCCGCGACGGCATCGGATGCCGAGGGTGAATATACGCTGCCGACCCTTCCCGGAGATTTCATTCTCAATGTCTCGTGCATAGGCTACGAAAGCCTGGACATCCCTGTGGAGGGCGGCACCCAAGGTCTCGAGGCCGTCGGCACGATACGCATGCAGTCCGTAGCGACGCGCATTGATGAGGCCGTCGTAACGGCCGACGCTCCGAAGATCGAGCGGGAACTGGGGAGGTTCGTGATGCGGGATGTCTCGGCATCGCCGCTGGCGAAGGGCAGCAGCACCTACAACTTCCTGAAGTTCATGCCCATGGTCAATGTCAAGCCGGAGGGAGGGGTGTCCGTGCTCAACAGGGACGCGAACATACGCATAAACGGGCGCGGGATCGGAAGAATGGCGGAGCAGATAATAAAGGGCATCCCGGCGGACGAGATAGAGCGCATCGAGATAACCCCCACGAGGAAGAGCTCGCAGTCGGCGCAGAGTAAAAAGGCGACGATAAACATAGTCCTGAAGCAGCGGCCCGACGAGGGCGTGCGTGTGGTGGCGACGGCGGAGGACAGCCAGAGAGGGCCGGAGAACTCCCCGAGCGGCACGCTCTTCATGAACTACGCGGGCAGGCGCCTCGCCGTGACCTCGGGCGTGTCGGCCTCGTACTACCGGTCGCGCTTCGAGTCCGACGAGGCATACGACTACTACGGGTCGGGTCTCTCCACGCGCCTCGAGTCCATAAAGACCGGCGCCTCGTTCAGCGCGGACGGATACATTAACATGGACTACCGCATCACCGAGCGCCACCGCATAGGCGCGCAGTTGCGTATCGGCGGGGATTGGAGCCGCGACAATGCGAGTTCCGTGACGGCCTACGGCAGGGTGGGGAGCGCCGGTGCGGTGGACTCGGTCTACAACGCCAGTTCGCGGGCGGAGTCACCGTGGCCCTCGCCGAACTGGAGCGCGAACCTCAACTACGTCTTCGACACGGACGGGAAGGGCTCGCGTCTGAGCGTCGACCTCGGCTACTGGAACTCCAGGAGCACCGAGAGCATCTATAGCCTCTACAGCAAGGACTCTGACGGCAGCTCCGTAGTGACGGACGACTTCCTCCAGCGGACGGCGAGGCGCACCTCGGCATACGCCGCGCGGGCCGACTACAGGCACATCTTCGACGCCGACAACACTCTTGAGGCCGGCCTCAGCGCCAACGCGGGGCGCGTGGACTACGACTACTTCTACGGCCTGCGCTCCGCTGACGGCTACGAGAGCGACCCTGGACGGACGAACCGCTTCGTCTACGACGACCTGAACTTCGCGGGGTATGCCAGCTACAGCCGCGCGTGGTCGGACAAGTTCGAGAGCGAGGTGGGCGCGAGGGTGGAGCTGTACCGCGCCCGGGGTACTCAGCTGACGGACTACGGGACCGTGGACAGGAACGACTTCGGGGTCTACCCGACGCTCTCGCTGCTCTACATGCCCTCGGACGCGCACGAACTCTCGCTCGACCTCTCCACCTCCATAGCCAGGCCGAGCTACATGATGCTCAACCCGTTCATAACCTATACCTCGCCCACGACCTGCACACAGTTCAACCCCGACCTGAAGGCCTCCAGAGACCTGGACCTGATGTTCTGCTATGTCCTGCTGGACGACTACATGCTGACGGTGGACTACTGGTACTGCTCCAACATATGGTCGGAGTTCACTCTGCCGGACGGCGACATGACGCGCAACTTCACGGCCAACTACGGCAACAGCCACGACCTGTATGCCTCACTGATCGTATCCAAGAGCCTGTTCAAGGGCCGCTGGAACCTGTCGGCAGAAGCGGGACTGGACTACTCGTATGTATTCGGCGGGATAGAGGGGCGACCCGTGGACAACCACAGCTTTGACTACGATATAACCCTGAAGAACAATGTGGCGCTCTCGAGAAGGCACGGCTGGTACCTCGACGTGAAATACCAGTACAACAGTGCGAGCAGCTGGGTGGCCTATGACTTTCCTGCCAGGCAGGAAATGGAAGCCTACCTGATGAAGGAGTTCGACAGGGCCTCGCTCTCGATAGGAGTGTACGGTTACCTGATGCCAGAGCTCGCCAGAAGCAAGACCTACGGCGACTACGCCTTCACGATAAATGACAGGAGATATATCACGGGCGTGGTGACCTTCTCCTACACCTTCGGCAACAAGCGCGCCCGCAGGGTCGCGGCGCACAGCAACCAGGACATCGAGAGCCGCATACAGTAGTAACTATACCGGCCGAGCGGAACTTACGATATGCCGCTATAATGGATTCAGCCGCTATCCCGAACTGGGGAACTGAACGGCAAGGCGGTTTTGTATACCGCAGGCTCGCCGGAGCCGGGGTCTTCGGTGAGCGTGTACAGCGTGCCGTCGTCCGGCGTCACCACGAAATCGTAGAAAGGGGTGTCGGTCGCGAAGCATCCAGCGAAGTTGCCGTCCCAGTCATAAACTTCGATTTCGTCAGCGCAGTACCATGGATATCCCTTATAGGGCTTGTACTCGGGATTGTAAGGATTCAGCGAGATATATATGAAGCGGTCTGTCGTATATGCATCGATTCCCCGGTAGCTCGTCTCAAGAGGCTTGAAGTTCAGTCCGTCCGGCGTAGCCTCGTATACTGGAGGGATAGAATATATGCTTGTCTCGTGCGACAACTTGAAGTCTTTCCCAAGGCGCAGGATTTCAAGATACCTTCCCTCGCCCGAAGCGTATAGCAGCCTGTCTCCGTTTATGAATATGTCTGCATTGCCGGTGTAGATGCTTTGCTTTGGGATTACCGGGCCTGAATAATTGTCATCTATCCAGTAGTTCATTCCCCTGACAGTTCGCTCGGATATATTTATCGCGTTGAGCAGGTTCTCCTTTCCGAATTCCTCTCCTATGAGTATGAAGTCCTGTCCTCCGGCCGGAACGAAACTCATTCCCAACAGCATGGATCCTATCCATTGCAGGTCGTACTCTTTCCATTTGTCATATCCTGAGCCGCTCCTGAGATCTTTGACGGCCGCGCATACTATCTTGGGCAGTTCTCCGGACAGGCTCGCATCGAGCATATACAGACTGTCCTGCCTGAGGTAGAATGAAGGATATGTGAACTCGAACGGCCCCCTTCCCTTTATTCCGAAAGAGCCGTCGCGCTTCAGGGAATCTCCGGCAATGTCGTATATTACAGCAACGGTATCGGGGTAGAAAGACCGCATAATCAGGCTGTTTCCGGATATGCAGATGAATTCGCGTCCCATAAGGGCATCGGTACGGAGTCTTGTACCTTCGATTACGGCAGAGGGGCTTTTCTTGTCATGCTGCTCTCCGGCGCATCCCGAAAGGAGGAGAATGATAGACAGTATCGAGAGTATCGATGGTTTGCGGTAGAATGTCGTTATGTTCATATTCGCTGAGCATTGTTTATAAGGATACGTCTGCATAGTATGCATTCATCAAGCATTCTGATCCGACCCTATAAATGCAATCAACCTCTAAATCAGCCTCACCACTGGCGAGAGCTTCGACATTTTCTGAGAAATAATACCCGCCTGTGATATGGTTCTTGCTTGAGAGATTAAGTGTAATGAAAAGTGACGCAGCTATTGATAATATGCCGATAGCTGTAATAAGATAAAATAGATTCTTCTTCATGGTTAGTTGTTTTTCTCAAAGGTATCATATTTTTTTTGAAATACAATAGTTTATACATCAGATGAAGTGATTTGGAAGATACAGGCCGTCGTCTTGCCCACATAGATGAAAGAAATCCGGGACGGCAGGTTTCACAGGAACGGCCCTGGAAGTTCAGCTGGACATATCCATATCTTCTGGCAAGTCGATGTTCCCTGATATTCCGCGGCTCCTTTCTGCAAAACACCTTCCACGCCAGTGACCATTGGGTGAACAAATCCCGTTCTGAAGTAATCCTGCATGGTCCTGCCGGATATCATGTAAAAATTGCTATCTTTGCAGCCTTGAAACTTATGCGCCTATGTTCGCTCAACTTGCGGTATATTGGAATGTCGACCCGGTGATGCTCCAGCTGGGGGGTCTGTCCCTTAGATGGTACGGCCTGCTCTTCGCGCTGGGCTTCGTGCTGGGCTGGTTCCTTTTCAAGTGGTTCTTCAAGACTGAGAAGCTCGACCAGAACCTGCTCGACCCGCTGTTCGTGACGGTGCTCGTCGCTACGGTGGTGGGCGCCAGGCTCGGGCACTGCATATTCTACCAGCCGGACTACTACTTCGGCTCGTGGAGCGGCTTCTGGGAGATTTTCATGCCGTGGAAGGGCGGGCTCGCCTCGCACGGCGGCGCTATCGCCCTGCTGATAGGCATCTGGTGGTTCGCGCGCAAGTACGGCCGCAAGGAGGGAATAGACTTCTTTTGGCTGATAGACAAGCTCTGCATCGCGGTGGCCTTCGCGGGCTGCCTGATAAGGCTCGGGAACCTGTTCAATTCCGAGATATACGGAGATGCCACCGACCTGCCGTGGGGCTTCGTGTTCGAGCGCAACGGCGAGACCGTGCCCAAGCATCCGACCCAGCTGTACGAGGCACTGACCTACCTGATTCTCGGGCTCGTGATGCTATGGATATACAGATACAGGCCCTATAAGGTCTACAGGGGGTTCTATTTCGGCTTCTTCCTCGTAGGCTGCTTCGGCATGAGGTTCCTAATCGAGTTCATCAAGGAGCCGCAGGTGGGTTTCGAGGAGAACATGGTCCTGAACATGGGACAGCTGCTTTCGATACCGTTCGTCCTGCTTGGAATCGCGGCTCTTGTATTTTCCTTTTCCAAGAAGATTCCGTCGCGCATAGTCCGGCAGCGCTGACCAAATGGCATAATATTTGTCTGACGGTGCGCGGATATTTTGACGCCGCTTAATGATTGTCGCTGCGTTTCGCGGAAGTGCTTTTGTTCCGCGTGCAGGCTGCAGCGTTTATTATATTAGTGTATGAAGAAAACAGTAATTTTGTTGGTTGCTGTCTCGTCCGTTTTCTGCATTGGGGCACACGCCCAGGACGTTGTACAGCAGGTCGATACGGCCTCAGCGCCCAAATCGATCACTCTCGAGCAGGCGCTTCAGATCGCACTGAGCGAAAATGCATCCGTCAAGGTGGCGGACATGGAGATAGAGAGGACGGGATATGCCCGCAAGGGTACTTATGCCTCTCTTTTTCCGCAGATAGACGGTAACGCTTCCTACCAGCGCACTATCGAAAAGCAGGTGATGTATATGGACTTCGACATGGGCGGAGGTGCTTCCGGAGGCTCGTCGGAAGGTTCAGGCTCGGCCGCAGGCGGTTCGTCGGCCGCTACAAACGGAGGCGGAATCGAGGTTGGCCGCTGGAACACATGGTCTGCCGGAATCACGGCTTCCATGCCTCTGGTGAATGCCCAGCTCTGGAAGAGCCTGAAGATTTCCGACCAGGACGTGGAGCTGGCGGTCGAGGCCGCGAGGAGTTCGCGTCTCGAAATGGTCAACCAGGTGAAGCAGGCATATTTCGCCTGCCTGCTCGCGAAGGAGGCCTTCGAGGTGTACAAGTCGGTCTACGAGAACGCTCTCGAGAACTACAAGCTCACAGAGATGAAGTACAACGCCAAGAGGGCGTCGGAACTCGAGCTCACGAGGGCAAAGACCACCCTTGCGAACGCTATCCCGGACGTATATAATGCCGAAAGTTCAGTGATACTGTCACTCTGGCAGCTCAAGGCTGTGATGGGAGTCGACCTCGACGAGAACATCGACGTGGCCGAGACTCTTGATAAATACGCCGACAGCATGCTCGGCGACCTGGCCGCTTCCGGCGACTCGCTCTCGCTCGAGAACAACAGCACGATGAGGCAGCTCGCCATCCAGGCCGAGCAGCTCGCCAATACGATCAAGCTGCAGCAGTACGCCAACATCCCGACGCTTTCACTCGCGTTCTCCTACAACTTCAACGCGATGACCAACGACTTCAACTTCAGCGAGTACAGGTGGTCGCCCTACTCTTATGTGGGAGTGACGCTCTCGATTCCTATCTTCGCCGGCGGAAAGAGGCACAGCGCGATACGCCAGGCAAAGGTGCAGGCCGCCGAACTTAACGTGCAGCGTGCCGACACCGAGCGCCAGCTCAAGATAGCCATACGCCAGAACCTCAACCAGATGGAGACGGCCATGAAGAGCTACGGGGCGTCGCAGACGGCGCTTGTGTCCGCCCAGAAGGCATACGACATCACGGCCAAGTCCTACGAGGTCGGAAGCAGTACCCTGACCGACCTCAACGATGCGCAGCTCGCGCTCACCCAGTCGCAGCTTGCCGTGTCGCAGGCGGTATATGATTTCGTAATCGCGAAGTCCAGCCTCGAGAGCACCGTGGGTGCGGATTTCATCGATGCTGACGGAAATGTCCAACTGAATAATACATACGAAAATGAATAGAAGCTTGATTTTAGCAGCGGGTGCGCTGGCCGTCGTTCTGTCCAGCTGCGCCGGAAATAAGAAAGACGAAGGACAGGCCGTGGTCGCGGAGCAGGTACGCAACGTGACCGTGACCGTGACGGCAAGGCAGCAGGTTCCCCAGACGGGAGTATATTCTTCCACGGTCCAGGCGAACGTGGTCAACAACATAGCGTCGCAGACAGCCGGGCGTATACGCACGCTCAATGTCGAGGTCGGCGACTTCGTGGAGAAGGGACAGGTGCTTGCCGAGATGGACAGGACCCAGCTCGACCAGGCGGCCCTCACGCTGAAGAACAACGAGACGGAGTTCGAGCGCATCAAGGCCCTCTTCGAGGAGGGCGGCGTGTCGCAGTCCGACTATGAGACCGCGGAACTCAGCTACAACGTTTCCAAGAGCTCGTACGACAACCTTCTCGAGAACACGGTGCTTCTCGCTCCCGTCAGCGGCGTGATAACCGCACGCAACTACGACGTGGGCGACATGTACGCCATGTCCTCTCCTATCTACACCCTGCAGCAGATCACTCCCGTGAAGCTGCTCGTGCCCGTGTCCGAAATGGACTACACCAACGTGCACCAGGGCGACAAGGTCAGCCTCACCGTGGACGCCATTCCCGGCAGGACCTTCACCGGCTCGGTGGTCAGGGTATATCCCGTGATCGACCCCACTTCGCATACCTTCAATGTCGAGGTGCATGTGCCCAATACCGACAGGGCAATCCGTCCCGGCATGTATGCCCGCGTGACCGTGACCTTCGGGGTGAACAACAGCATTGTGCTGCCCGATACCGCCGTACTCAAGCAGCAGGGATCCGGCGTGCGCACCGTGTTCGTGCTTGCTGACGACAGCACGGTCGAGGCCAGGATAGTTACCCTCGGCCTGCATTTCGACGGCAAGTACGAGATTCTCTCCGGTCTGGAAGAAGGTGAAACAGTAGTCGTCACGGGCAACTCGAGCCTTAACGGCGGCGATAAAGTGGAGGTGGTAGAATGAGTATAATCCGCTCGGCGGTCAACAAGCCGGTAACTACGACCCTTGTCTTCGTCGCATTTGCGATTCTGGGAGTGTTCTCCCTCGTGAAGACATCGATCGCCCAGTTCCCGGAATTTGACTCAAACGTTATAATGGTAATGTCTTCATATCCCGGCGCCAATGCCGAGGATATCGAGACGAACCTCACGAAGATACTCGAGAACGCCCTGAACGGCGTGGAAGACCTCAAGGATCTTACTTCCCAGTCCAAGGAGAACATCTCCCTGCTTACTCTCGAATTCGAATACGGCGTAGACATCGAGGAGGCGACGAACAACGTCCGCGACAAGCTGGACCTCGTCAACTCCAACCTCCCGGACGGCTGTACCGTGCCCGTGATATTCAAGTTCAGCGCCGACGACATGCCTATCATGATGCTTTCCGCTACCGCGGACGTCAGCCTGGCCGGTCTCGACAAGATACTTGACGACAAGGTCACGACCCCTCTGGCGCGTGTGAACGGCGTGGGTACCGTCTCCGTGGCCGGCGCACCGACCCGTGAGATACAGGTCTATTGCGACCCCAACAAGCTGGAGGCCTACGGCTTGAGTATCAGCGGAATATCTTCCGTGCTCGCGGCAGAGAACAGGAACCTGCCTTCGGGATATATCGACATAGGCTCCGAAACCTACACGCTCCGCGTCCAGAAGGAGTTCACAGACCCTTCGGAGATGCTCGACGTGGTTGTCGGCACCTATGACGGCAAGGCCGTATACCTGCGCGACGTGGCTACCGTCAACGACGGTCAGGAAGAGCGCGAGCAGGAGTCGTACACCAACGGAGAGCGTTCGGCGCGAATCATTATCCAGAAACAGTCCGGCGCCAACACCGTGAACGTGATCAGGGGCGTCAAGGAGAAGCTTGCGGAAATCGAGGAGACCCTTCCTTCCGACATCGAGATTTCTACGGTATATGACGGTTCCACGGAGATTATCGACTCCATAAACACCTTGGTGGAGACCATCATAATCACCTTCCTGATAGTTACGCTCGTGGTATTCGTATTCCTCGGCAACTGGAAGTCGACGGTAATCATCATCCTGTCGATACCCCTTGCGCTGCTGGCGTCCCTCATCTATCTGTTCGCGACCGGCAATACGCTGAACATCATCTCGATGTCGGCGCTCTCCATCGCGATCGGTATGGTCGTGGACGACTCGATAGTGGTGCTCGAGAACATCACCACGCACCTGTCTCGAGGAGAGAAGCCCAAGGAGGCCGCCGTGCACGGAACTTCCGAGGTGGGTATCTCCGTGATGGCTTCGACGCTTACCATGCTCTGCGTGTTCCTGCCTCTGACCATGATCAGCGGTATGGCCGGAATCATGTTCCAGCAGCTCGGATGGATAGTCAGCATCATCATGATAATATCCGTGGCCGCGGCGCTTACATTCGTGCCCATGCTCTGTGCGCACTGGCTCAAGGCCGACGTGACCCACGGCAAGGCGTACAGGATATTCTTCGCTCCTATCAACGCCTTCCTCGACTGGATTTCGAGGGGATATGCGCACGTCATACGCTGGGCTACCAAGCGCAGGAAGATAGTCGTGCTGACTTTCGCGGGAGTGTTCGTCGTGGCGATGGTGATATTCATCCCGAGGCTGACGACCGAGTACTTCCCCCATCAGGACTCCGACCGTATCTCTGCGACCATCGAACTTCCCATGGGTACCGCCCAGGATGTCACCCGCGAGTTTGCGGCCCGTCTGAACGACGATATCACGGCGGCCGTTCCCGAGACCCAGATTATCAACTATACCTTCGGACAGGCTGATTCCGACAATACCTTCGCGAGCATGCAGGACAACGGTACCCAGCTGATATCGTTCACCGTGAACATCGGTTCCAGCGGCGAGCGCGAGCGTACGTCGGCCGAGATAGCCGACGTGGTCAGGGGAATAGTGTCGCAGTATCCCGAGATCCGCAGGGCCACCGTCACAGAGGGCGGCGGCGGAATGGGAGGTGCCTCTACCGTTGACGTGGAAGTCTACGGCTACAGTTTCGACGAGACCGACCGTATCGCACGCGCCCTGCAGGAGAAGATGCTCGAGAGCCCTACATACACCCAGGTTACGCTCAGCCGTGACGAGTACACCCCCGAGCTCCAGATGGACTTCGACCGCACCAAGCTCGCCCTCAACGGGCTCAACTCATCTACCGCGGGTGCCGCGTTCAGCGCAGCGATGAGCGGTTCGATGGAGTCCTATTACCGCGAGGACGGCGAGGAGTACGATATCCGTGTGCGCTACTCTCCCGAGTACCGTACGAGGGTCGAGGATCTCGAGAACATCCTCGTGACCAACGGCTACGGCCAGCAGGTGAGGATGAAGGACCTCGGAAACGTGGTCGAGACCCTCGTGCCTCCTACTATAGAGCGTAAGGACAGGGAGCGTCTCGTGACCGTCAGCGGTATAGTTGCCAACGGAGCCGCGCTCAGCGAGGCCGTCGCTGCCGCGGAGGCCGCGATAAGCAGCACGGAAATCCCGACCGAACTGTCTGTAGTCATTGCCGGTGACTATGAAGACCAGCAGGACATGTTCGGCGACCTGCTTGTGCTCGTCGTGCTGATGATAGTGCTCGTGTACATGGTGATGGCGTCGCAGTTCGAAGCCTTGATGGCTCCTTTCGTGATAATGTTCTCGCTGCCGTTCGCGCTCGTCGGAGTGTTCCTCGGCCTCGAACTTGCCGGTGAGGCGCTCGGCGTCATGGCGCTCATAGGTATAATAATGCTGATCGGTATAGTGGTGAAGAACGGTATCGTGCTCATCGACTACACGATACTCTGCCGCGAGAGGG
>OHFP01000728.1_pt1 | contig 15039 bp, 12 predicted proteins | sample 1567591 | NCBI WGS metagenome assembly OHFP01 (sample SAMEA3879547, study PRJEB24766) | human gut metagenome | biome: human-associated habitat; feature: feces | place: USA | collected 1985/1987 | reverse complement strand
CACCGAAGGGAACTATTACTCAAATAGCTGATATGAAGGGGTGGGAAACTTCAGTAACAGAATTAACATTCAACGGTGATCAAGTCACCATGAAATTTGAAGACGGAAGCACGCAAACTGATGACATGTCGCTCGTAAGCATTGCCTTAACCTACAGCGAAACGTCAACAGGAATAACCGAAATCGAAACGGACGACCAATCAACCGTTAAGCGTGTGTACACAATCAGCGGACAATATGTCGGCACTTCTACCGAAGGACTGCCCCAAGGCATTTACATCGTAAACGGAAAGAAAACCATTGTTAAGTAAAAGCATCTGAATCATGAAAACAATCAATACCTTATTATATATAATGCTCGCAGGCCTTATGACTCTGTTCGCATCAAACACAAACGCCCAACAGAGTTGGAACTTCTCTACAATGAGCCAGGCCGATAAGGATGCCTGCGCAGCTGACGCCAACTGGGTTTTAGGTTCTGACCGATACTGTTACATTAAAGGTCTTGACAATGAGCCACTTATAGCGAACGGAACAGAACTTGAATACACAAAAAGCCTAAAATTCACCGCGGCAGAACCAAGTGCTCCTGAAGAAGGAAAGGCTAAAATACGCTGTAACTATGGAAGTAAACGTCTTGAACTAAATGGTACAGGCGTCATACTCATTATACCCAATCTTAAGGTCGGACAATTTATTGAGGTCTACTGTATGACTGGAAAAACAAACAGCCCTCGCGGACTAAGCGCAACTAATCTTAGTGGAACTACAGGATTTGGTGAAACATCCGCAGAAGAGCTGACATGTACCGGTACAGTAACAGCTGATGGTGATGTAACGCTCACAACACTCGAAGGAGGCATGTATATATACAACATTACCGTTACAGGCGAAGGTGGTGAAGTTACCCCGCCCGAAAACGACTACAACGATGTAAGCCAAAACATCACCAAAAACCAGGTACGCCTTACCGTTGGCAGCGACATCAAATATTACAACACCGACGAAGTAAAGATAACTTTCGACAAGACAGCCAACACCGTAACCGTTACGCCCATATCAGGCTCATGGCAAGATGTATATACCAAGACTGTAAGCAATATCGACTTCGCGCTGGCAGAAAACGACGACCCGTCAGGAGAAGTAACTGAAGGTGAAATAAAGATAAAGGCATACGACGGCTGGAACGAAGCTGCTTATATTGAATGGGAATTGCTTGACGGCGCTACCTCGTACAACGTTTATGTAAGCGGAGGTTCTGTAGGTTCTGAATACGAGAAAATCGACTACCAGCTTGTACGTAACTATGGAACATACGGACGTGCAGATATTCCCGGACTTAGCGCAGGTACATACTCAATAAAGGTTGTTCCCGTAATCAACGACACCGAGGACAAAAGCAAGGCAAGCTATGTTGACAATATCGAGGTTGTAGGCCACGACCGTATCGGCTTTGCTTTCTCTAACGGGAAAGCTCCAGGCGCATACAACAATGACGGAACTCTCAAGAGCGGCGCAATTGTAGTATACGTTACCGAAGAAAACAAAAACACCGTAACGTCTGATGCTATCGGCAGCAGTTACGTAGGACTGCAAGGTATTCTTGATGGTGTACGCGTTGGAATAAAGGATGGAGACTTAACAAAGCCTGTCGACATTCGAATCATTGGACAAATAACAGATCCAGACTATCTTGAAAAAGGCGACCTTTTGATTGATATGGCGAGCGAAAGCAAATCTGCATCATACGAAGGTCTTACAATTGAAGGTATTGGTAATGATGCAGTAGCCGATGGTTGGGGCATACGCCTTAAAAGCGCCACTTCAGTCGAGATACGCAACCTTGCGTTCATGAATTGTGACAGCGGCGAAGGCGACAATATAGGCCTGCAACAAAACAATAATTATATTTGGGTTCACCATTGCGACTTGTTCTATGGTAACGCTGGAAGCGATAAAGACCAAGTAAAAGGTGACGGTGCACTTGACTGCAAAAAATCCAATTATGTAACATTTTCCTATAACCATTTCTGGGATAGCGGTAAAGCGTGCCTGCTTGGTCTTAGCGGTGAAAATGACAAGATGTACATTACATATCACCACAACTGGTTTGACCATTCCGACAGCCGTCATCCAAGGATAAGGTCATATTCCGCACATATCTACAACAATTATTATGACGGTTGTGCTAAATACGGCGTTGGCGCAACAATGGCCTCAAGTGTATTTGTTGAGAACAACTATTACCGCAACACCAATCGTCCGATGATGATTTCCATGCAAGGCACAGACATTGCTCACGGAGAGGGTACATTTAGTAGCGAAGACGGAGGTATAATAAAATCATACGGTAATATGTTTGCCGAACAGTCAAAAAATTTCAGTTACGTAACATATCAGGAAGATAATGTAGAATTTGATGCTTATGAAGCAACCTCACGAGGCGAAACTGTACCCAACAGCGTTAAAACGAAAAAAGGTGGCACAAGCTACAACAATTTCGACACCGACGTAAGCATAATGTACGACTACACTCCCGATGCCGCAAGCGAGGTGGTTTCGGTAGTAACGGGTAAGTACGGCGCAGGCCGTTTGCAACATGGTGATTTCCAATGGTCGTTCAACAACTCTGTTGATGACGAAAGTTATGATGTAAACACTGCTCTCAAAGAAGCAGTAACAAACTATAAGACCAAACTCGTAGGCATATTCGACGGAGAAAATAGCGAGAGTGGAGAACAAGGCGGCGAAACAGGAGAAGGCGGCGAAACAGGTGGTGAAGACAATCCCGATATTCCGGTAATTGAAGGAACCATGACTTGTTGTTTCACAGGAGGTCAAGTTTCAAATCCTGCATTCAATGTAACAAAAAATGGTGGAGAAGCAGGATTTACATCTGACACTAACAAATATGGCTCTGCAATAGTTAACGGAACTGAATATACAGATGGATTGAAACTTGAAACAGGAACAAGTATTAAATTTACCACTGCACAAAAAATGACAATGACTTTATATTATGGTTCAAAATGCGAAAAATGCAGTATTAAGATTGATGGAAAAAAAACATCAGGAGATGTGTCTACACATACTTTAACAGCTACTCTTGAAGCGGGGGAACATGAATTGACAAAACAAGATACAGGAGTTATTTATTTCATCAAGCTTGTTCCTGTTGAATAAAGACCAAACCATAACATACTGATTTTATTTCATTGTAGAAAGTGGCGACGCTGGCGATAGCGTCGCCACTTAATATTTTGTAGCAATCAATACAATTATTTTTTACGAAATCTATGTCAGCTGTCAGCGCAAACAAGCAAGCGTCTGATAATCAAGACTTTATGCAGCTGAAAGTTTACCGTATCTTTCAGCCGTCAACCACCGCTATCGCCTACCTATCCATACGGAATGGCATTGTGGCTGATGGTGGCTGAAAGACATCCTGTACAGATGTAAGTCCATAACTACCTGACGTACAATATATTACAGTATACGCTGACAGATGACAGACGATTCAATTAATTAGCGACAACTTTATACCCGCAAAAGGCACTCGTTTACAAGACAAGCAACCGCATTTTAGCTTACAATATACGGCGTTTTACAAAACAAAAGGCGGCATATCGAATATTGAAATGCCACCTTTTGTTTTGCACCTTATTCAGGTTTACGACTGTCATGAATCTGGATGTCGTATTGCCGACGAGGTTATTTCTTTGCGTCAAGCATTTCCTGCAATTTCAATAGTTCGTCACGGAATTGCGCGGCCTGGATGAAGTCGAGCTCCTTGGCCGCTTTCTTCATCATACGCTGTGTATTGGCAATGCTCTTTTCAAGCTGTTCACGGCTCATCTGCTTAACTATCGGGTCAGCGGCAAAAGCAACATGCTCCTCCTCAACATAAGGCTTGTATATTGTCGGAGCATTCTTTTCTCCATCCTCAACAGGCTTGATGTTCAGCGCGTTATGGCTTATAGCCTTTGTTATCTGTTTAGGTGTTATATGATGCAGCTCGTTATAGCGCAACTGTTTCTCGCGACGGCGCAATGTTTCGTCAATTGTCATCTGCATACTTGCCGTTATGCGGTCGGCATACATTATTACCTTGCCGTTCACGTTGCGTGCGGCGCGACCGGCCGTCTGAGTGAGCGAACGGTGCGAACGCAGGAAACCTTCCTTGTCGGCGTCAAGAATGGCTACGAGAGATACTTCCGGCAGGTCAAGACCTTCACGCAGGAGGTTGACTCCTACAAGCACATCAAATACGCCCTCGCGCAGGTCATTCATTATCTTCACACGGTCGAGCGTGGCCACGTCGCTATGTATATAGTTCGCTTTGACGCCATGGTTGAGCAGATATTCGGTTAATTCCTCGGCCATGCGCTTGGTCAAGGTCGTAACGAGAGTACGCTCCCCACGCTCGTTGCGCTTCAGTATTTCCTCCATCAGGTCGTCTATCTGGTTTTCACTCGGACGGACCTCAATCTCGGGATCAAGCAGTCCGGTTGGCCTGATAACCTGTTCTACCACTACTCCACCCGACTCTTCAAGCTCATAATCTGCAGGAGTAGCGGAAACATATATTACCTGATGTATCATGGAATGGAACTCGTCGAAAGTTAACGGACGGTTGTCAAAAGCTGCGGGGAGGCGGAAACCATATTCCACCAGATTGGTCTTACGGGCACGGTCGCCACCATACATCGCGCTGATTTGCGGAACACTGACATGGCTCTCGTCTATTACCATCAGATAGTCTTTCGGGAAAAAGTCAAGGAGGCAGTAGGGTTTCTGTCCCGGTTCACGGCCGTCGAAATACCTTGAATAGTTCTCTATTCCTGAACAATGGCCAAGCTCCTTTATCATTTCCATGTCATACTCAACACGCTCCTTGATTCTCTGGGCTTTAATGACATCACCCTGCTCGGTAAAAAAGTCTATTTGCTTGACAAGGTCGTCCTGAATCTGGCGTATGGCTATTTCGGTTTGTTCTTTCGACGTTACGAAAAGATTGGCGGGATATATCTGATAATCACCAAACGAAGCAAGCCTGTGGAAATTAACTGAATCTATTTCTTCTATCGCGTCAATCTCGTCATCCCAGAAAGATACACGCAATATATTATCACTGTAAGCCATGAAAACATCAACAGTGTCTCCCTTCACCCTGAAATTTCCACGTTTAAGCTCTATGTCGTTACGCACATAAAGGGCATTTACAAGGCTGCGCAAAAAAGCGTTGCGGTCGAGCTTCTGCCCGCGCTTTATGGAAATGACACTCTTGGCCATCTCCACTGGCCCTCCCATACCGTAAATGCATGACACAGACGATACTACTACAACGTCTTTACGTCCTGACAATAACGAGGATACGGCCGAAAGGCGCAACCTGTCGATCTCTTCGTTTATGGCGAGGTCTTTCTCTATGTATGTATCCGACTGCGGAAGATACGCCTCCGGCTGGTAATAATCGTAATAAGAAACATAATATTCTACGGCATTGTCAGGGAAAAACGACTTCATCTCGCTGTATAATTGGGCAGCAAGAGTCTTGTTATGGCTCAATATAAGTGTCGGTTTGTTTACGTTAGCTATGACATTTGCAACCGTAAATGTCTTGCCCGAGCCCGTAACGCCTAAAAGCACCTGTGCCTTTTCGCCGTCAAGTACACCGGCAGTAAGTTCTTTAATAGCCTCAGGTTGGTCACCGGTCGGTTTATATCCTGATACAATTTTGAAGTCACTCATCGCTATCCGAAAGAAATTCCGTGCAAAGTTAATCATAATTATCCATTATTTCCACTCATTGAAGCTTTAATAAACAAAGAAGTATAACAAAATCCTTTTTTTATGAAAAATGCAGGCAAAACCTTTGCGGTTTATAAGAATAATGTGTAATTTTGCAACCAAATGCGGAATTTTATGAAGAAGAACGTTCTTATCACAATATTTGCCGTCATAATATTTTCAGGATGCGCGCATGAATTCAACCAAGTATACAAATCGCAAGATTACGCCTATAAATATGAATTCGCCAAAGAGCGCTTCGCTAACGGCAAATACGCCCAGGCAATAACTTTGTTACAAGAGTTGGTGACGATCCAAAAAGGTACCGACAACGCGGAAGAAAGCCTTTATATGCTCGCAATGGCCCAATATTGCGATATGGATTACGAAGGCGCGGCAATGACTTTCAAGAAATACCGCCAGTCATATCCCAAGGGTATTTACGCTGAGATGGCTTCATTCTACATCGGCGAAAGCCTTTACATGAGCACACCTGAACCACGACTCGACCAGACACAAACGGTGAACGCCATCGCAGCGTTCCAGGAGTATCTCGACATCTACCCTGAAGCGAAACTTAAAGACAAAGCCCAAAACAGGCTTTTCGAGCTACAGGACAAACTTGTAAGGAAAGAGCTTTACTCGGCCCAACTATACTACAACTTAGGAACATACTTCGGAAACTGCACAAGTGGAGGAAGTAATTACGAAGCATGCATAATAACAGCGCAAAACGCAATAAACGACTATCCATACAGCTCACTGCGCGAAGACTTCGCCCTGCTTATAATGAAAAGCAAGTTCGAACTGGCGGAGCAAAGCGTTGAAGAGAAGAAGATAGACCGATATAGGGACGCGGAAGACGAATGTTACGGATTCCTGAACGAATACCCTGAATCAAAAAACAAAAAGTTGGCAGAAAAATACATTGCTTCATGCAAGAAATATACTGGAGAAAATTAAAAAACAAGTAATAGTAACAAGCAGAACATGGATTACAAGAAATCAAAAGCTCCTACAAACACAGTGACCCGCAATATCATGGATCTGTGCAAGGAAACCGGAAACATTTATGAAAGCGTAGCCATTATTTCAAAGCGCGCAAACCAGATTTCAGTTGAAATAAAACAAGACCTGAGCAAAAAGCTGGCAGAATTCGCTTCATACAATGACAGTCTGGAGGAAGTTTTCGAGAACCGCGAACAAATAGAGATATCAAGATATTACGAGAAACTGCCTAAACCAACTCTCTTGGCAACGCAAGAGTTCGTCGAAGGCAACGTTTACTGGCGCGACACACAAAAAGACAACCAAAGGGATATGTAATGATACAACGCAAACAAACATTATTCCTTTTAATTGCTGTTGTGCTGACAATAATCTGCCTATGCCTTCCATTAGGCAGCATTATGACAGACAACGGGCCACTCGGCGAAACATCCATAGTGTACAACTTGTGGATAACAAATGCCGACGGAAGTCATAGCTATATGATATGGCCTCTTTTCGCCATATTATTGATAACATGTACAATATCCCTGACGGCCATATTCTCTTACAGAAACAGAATAACCCAAAGCCGATTCTGTATGTTCAATATGCTGCTGCTATTCGGATGGTACGTAGTTTTTGCAGTAATTGCGTTCTACCAAGGCGATGCAGCCAGCCAATTCAAGGCTTCATTGACATCAGCCATACCGGCCATATCCATTATATTGCATTTTATGGCAAGGAAGGCCATATTGGCAGACGAAGCACTTGTACGTTCGGCCGACCGCATTAGATAACAAGAACAACATACAATAAGCCCCTGTAATGATATTATTTATGAATTCATTACAGGGGCTTATTATGTATTTAATTATCTTATCCGTAGATAATCTTTCCATTCTCATCCTCATACGGGGCGAGATCCTTTGCATATTGATTCATCGCACGAAGGCTCATACCCATAGAAGAGAATCCTCCATCATGATAAAGCGTCTGCATCGTGACTTTACGTGTAAAGTCAGAGAACATCATCACGCAATAATCTGCACAATCATCAGCCGTAGCATTACCAAGAGGAGACATCTTATTGGCAAAATCCATTAAGTTATCCATATCCTTGATACCCTTTCCTGCCGTAGTAGGAGTAGGCGACTGTGAGATACAGTTAATACGGACATTTTTCTCTCGGCCATAAATATAACCAAAACTACGCGCAATACTTTCAAGCATGCTCTTAGCATCAGCCATGTCGTTATAGCCGAAGAATGTACGCTGAGCGGCTACATAAGTCAAGGCTACAACCGAACCGTATTCAGCAATTGCGTCCTGTTTCTTCGCAACCTGCAACATCTTGTGGAATGATATTGCGGATATGTCCAAAGTCTTCTGGAGATAATTATAATCCAAGTCGTCGTATGTACGATGTTTACGCACGTTTGGGCTCATGCCGATAGAGTGGAGCACGAAATCGATTTTACCGCCAAGCAGACGCACCGATTCTGCAAACACCTTTTCAAGGTCTTCAACGCTGGTTGCATCCGCAGCTATCACCGGAGCGTTAAGCTGCTCGCTCAACTCATTGAGAGTACCCATACGCAAAGCCATTGCCGTGTTACTGAGAGTTATCGAAGCTCCTTCCTCAACTGCCTTCACAGCAACCTTCCATGCGATGGAGTCCTCATTGAGCGCGCCAAAGATGATACCGCGCTTACCTTTCAATAGATTGTGAGTCATTTCTTATAATTTTTGATTTGTAATATCTGTGTGCAAAATTATAACTTTTCAGCGATACTGACAAATCTTTCACCGAAAAAAGGCCTTACGGCAGTTTCCAGAATCTGCTTGTCATATCAATAAGCCGCCCGTCTGTACCACGCCGATAAAATCTCTGGTTGGTTGAACGGTTGTCCAATCCTCCAAGAGACTCTATATACGGGCCAAATTTTATATAGTCGAAAGAACCATATTCATCCTTATTGGTTACAGCATTTCTACCGCTATACCAGCCAACCTTAATTCCTGGATAGCGTTCATGAACATAACGTGAAAGAGCTGCGACGCCATCAGGCTCAGCATCACCACCCATAAAGCATACGCATGTTATCGCTCCACCATATTTATTTATAAAGCCGTCTATTACGTCTACGGTCAGAGGTTCACCAATATCTTTCCACAAATGCATGCTGTGACAACCGGAACACCGGAATGGGCAATTAGAAATGTTTACAGCCAATGTCACTTCATCAGGTATTTCCTGAAAGACAATGTCTGAATCAACGTATTTCAACATATTATCCGTTTTCTTATTTACATATAAAATCAATCCACTTTGGCATAATACCTTCTCCTGGATTCCTCTTGGCGGGCCGCCGAAAAATTACTTACACGCTTAAGGTAACCTATAACACGAGTCATATAATCAATGTTGTGACTGTGGCAATGAGGGCATTCTTTAAGATACCGCTTGTCTATATGTCCACAATCATTACAGATCGTATTGGGTATATTAAATGTAAAGTAATTGCATCCTTCCGTTGCCGCAACCTTCAAAAGCTGTCGATATTGAGGCTTTGAGAGATGTTCTTCCAGATTCATATGCAACGCCGAGCCACCAGTAAGATGTTCAATGTATGGAGCGCCATGTAACTTGAACTTGTCTATAACATTAAGAGAATTATCCTCTACTACATAAAAATAACTATTATAGCAATCGCGCGGAACAAAGTAACCATCCTCACGATCCCACTTTGCATGCTTTACGCCTACATTTTCGGCCGGTATCATCTCACAATTAAACAAAACCTCCTTTGACCGATATTGCTTATTATACTGTTCTATAATACCTAACACCGAACGAACAAAAGCAAGATAATCAGGATTATCGTTGATTTTCAAGCCAAGAAATTCCGCAGCCTCAACCAGTCCGTTAACACCTATTGTAAGATACTGGCGGGCGATATTGATATAACCGGCATCGAACAACGGCAACATTCCCGCACGTTGAAGTTCTTTTAGATTTTCATTATATGCAAGTTGCACCTTATGCACAAGGTCCGTAACGTCCGAAAGAAACTCCTTATAGTCAATACCTTGCTTTTCTGCGTATTGGACACATCTGTTAATATTTATCGTAAGTACGCTCTTTGATCCGGTCGATACACCACCAGCTCCCAATGTATAACTGAAACCATTATCCTGAATTTCGTTACGCAAACGGCAGCATGAACTCAATGAATCGGCATTGTCACTCATATAAGTAAAAAACGAGTGACCCTCCGAATACATCTCTGCTGTAAAATCGCCCCATTCCGTATCTATTACGTCTCCATTTTTCGTTAAAAGAGCCATTGTCTCGACAGGAAATGTCAAAACAGTCTTTGTACGTTCCTTATTAAACCACTTCATAAAACGTTTTTGCAACCAACTAAGGCTATCCCAATCCGGCTTGCTGCCATCAGGGAAACGGAACACACCAAACAAGCTTTCAAAATAAGGCCTGTCATAATAAGCAATATTCCAGAACACCGCCTGGTAATTACGCGCTCCTGAGGGCTGGTTGATTGAATACACTATCTGTTCAAAACAGTCAGTCACAATCTTGTCTATTGTGCGCTGTTTTATTGACATGTCAACAACTTTGTCGGCATTACGCCAATAATCAGAACCATATTCCTTTCCGATGAAATAGTTGAGATACATCAAGAATTCCGGTGTTGCGCAAGCACCGCTTAGCATACTTGACACCATGAACACCATATTGACAAAGCCCCCACAAAACGATTTCAGGTTGGTTGGCGCCGTAGAATTGCCACCTATCGACAGCGTGCCACCTATCAGCCACGGATACATCGTTATCGAAGCACAATAGTTTGCCAGGCTTGTTTCATCATTCTTGTATATAAAGTGGCGGTCAAGCATGTAGATATATCTATCGGCAAGCTCCTTTCCATACATTTTCTTAATGCGGTGAATAAGCAAACGGCGATTCAAACGTATAAAATTAGATTTAGGCAGTTCACCGATCAGTGTTGCTATGTTTTTATGTTCAACATTGGCATTAGCGTCATACTTCGAGCCTGTTGCAGCATTGCTTGCGGCACAATAGTCAGTCAGGAACTTCACTTTTTCAAGCGTTTCGCGATCTTCCGCATGGCGTTGACGATAAAGCATAAAACTTTTTACGACTTTATAAAAGCCCTCTTTCATCAAGGCTTCTTCAACATTGTTCTGTATATCTTCTACGGTCACGCCGTCAACAAGGTTCAAATGCGATATTATGCGCGAAACTCCATTGAGGTCTATAGGTTCATTTACGGAATGAAAGGCTTTGATTATTGCATTCATAATCTTATCCAAGCTGAAGCGCTCCAGGCTTCCGTCCCGCTTGACAATCATAAAATCAGTTGTGTTCATCTTACTCAAATAGACAATTTTAAATATAGCATTTATTATAAAGTTATCCATTTCGGTAAACTTTTAAATCATTATTGATATAAAAGTTTTCCGTTTTAGTCAACTTTTTCGACTGCAAATATAAGAAAAAACAACAAAACTTTATATACATCATGGGAAAATAATCACAAAAAGATAAAATGCCGGAAAAGAAAGCTTCACAAAATCATTGGTTTTAAACAATGACTTAAACACATAAAGCATTTCTTTTCCGGCATCAAGACGGAATAAAAGATTTACGAAATTTACAATTTTACGGCTGATATATCAACCAGGTTATTTACAATGGCGTATATGGTCAGTCCCGCCGGGCTATGTATTTGCAACTTGCGCGCGATGTTACGGCGATGGGTAATAACCGTGTTTATAGATATGCAAAGATGGTCTGCAATCTCCTTATTAGTCATTCCCTGCACCAAGCTTACAATAACATCTTTTTCCCTATCGCTCAAAGACTCGCTGCTGTCATGGTTACGGCTAATCATTTTCGAGATTTTGGCACTTACATCATTCTGCTTGTACTTATGCTCAAGCTTCCTAATCGCCGGAATGAATATGTTTTCCTCCACCTGGGAATGATTCCCGAGCCATTCCTCATTATTATAAATGTCATAAAGCGTTGCCGTAAGCTGGTTGTTGTGTTTGATGTCGCTCGGCAAATACTTTATTATAATATTCTTCAATTCCTTCAGCTTTACGTCTATCTGCCCATGATGTTTAGAGAATGTCTCGATATCGTAATCGTCGCTTACCCTACCTTCCAGCAGACCGTCAACATATGGGAACACTGTCTTTTCTTCATACTGCATGTGTTTCCTTATCTCGTGCGCATATTCATCATACAATTTCATGATAAGACGCGCAAGATTGTCATTCTCATCGAGTGCATCTTCAAGTTCCTTGCGTATGGAAGGCAGCTGGAAATTGAGGTAATACTCATGCGAGGCCTTCAAATAATGAAGGAGCGTTGGTATAGAGAAACGTCCACCGTCATCAAAATCCCTATAGCCATTGATTGAAAAATTCACTACGGCAAGAAAAGTATAAGTGTCGACTCCCTGGTCTTCGCAAACCTCGCGCACGGTTTTATCACCGAACCCAAGATTTATACCAAACCTTCCAAGGCTCTGTAATATGTTATAATTGTCGGCGATAAGCGAAATCATCTTGTCGTCGGCCTCATACATCTTGTTATTTTTCATCTTACATAAAGCCGGCAAAGACCGACCCTCCGAAAAGTTCTTGTTCGTTATATTGGATGTTGCAAAATAACAAAAATTTTACGAAACAAGCAATCGCAACATATAGGTATTTTTTACATAACGGCGAAAATCATTGATACCTAAAACTGGTTAGAAAACTTACCCTCCATTTACAGCCGGTAAAACCATCCATAACTAAACATCAGCATCGGCACACCGTACACGCTGCGGGGAACATACAATCCAGCGTTACGCCACATAAAGGAAAACGCCTAAATAGGCCACATAAGCTGGGAAACAAGCCATAAAGGTTATAGAGAACAGAAATATTAACACGATTTAGCTTTTACGCTTTTCCATTTCCTTTACAAATTAAATTTGCGAAATAGAGAATTAAACACGAAAAAAGATGATTTAATCATCTCAGTTTTTGCCCGAGAGAAGGCAAAATGTAAACCATAAATTTACAATAAAGCGGAAACATCCATATAAAAAGCTACATTTCAGAACTTAAAAGACGGCCTTTAGCAATACGATGAACGGTCTTTAGCACAACAAAAGGCCGTCAATTGCAGCAATGCAAACAGTACATTGATTCACAATAAACAGTAAATCATTGATTGTCAGACACATACAAAAACAATAAATTTTCCGCCATATAAAAACAAAAGTCGGATTATAACCGCGACACGGTTTTCTAAGGCGTTAACGGTAAAAAACGCCGCTGTCTTATTAACATCATTTCACATCAGCATACGATCATAATTACCGCCACAACGGAAAAGCAAAAACTGTTTCCATTTTATGCAAAATGGATTGAGATGCATTTTTTAGGCGTTAACAAAGAGCAATGCGGTTTTTCCACAAAAAGAGTTCTGTAAAAAATCAATACATTTTCTTAACATACAAAAGATTAAACACATCCACTTTCATTCACAGTACGGCTAATCAAAATCTTTTATGTAAAAAACAACTAAAATCCTCCCAACATGTAATAAAAACTATACAGCGCCGTTACAATAATAAACAACATAAAAAATAAGAAGCCTATGAAGTATTTTACACCGGAAGACAAAAAACCGTCAAGCAAGACTTTGAATTTTATCAGGCAGATAGCTTACACATACAGAGTCATCAACTTTAATGGGAAAAACGAAGTTTACTGTCTGAACTGAGCAACAATCAAAGAAAAATATGGCAACACTTGTTTCACCATCACTTCTCGCTGCAAATTTTCTTGACTTGCAGCGGGATATTGATATGATTAACCGCAGTGAGGCCGACTGGCTTCACCTTGATGTAATGGACGGCGTTTTCGTACCGAACATATCATTCGGATTTCCTGTAATAGACGCCGTATCAAAAATATGCAAGAAACCTCTTGACGTACATTTCATGATTACCAAACCTGAACGCTACATCGCCCGCACGGCGCGTACAGGCGCAATGATGATGAACGTACACTACGAGGCTTGCACACATCTCAACCGAACTGTACACGAAATACACGAAGCAGGCATGAAGGCGGGCGTGACACTCAACCCATCTACCCCGGTAAGCATGCTTGAAGACATAATCCAAGACGTAGACATGGTGCTGCTCATGAGCGTAAACCCAGGTTTCGGTGGGCAGGCTTTTATCGAAAACACTATAAACAAAGTAAAACGCCTGCGCCGGATGATAGCAGAAGCTGGCTCGAAAGCCGTAATTGAGGTAGACGGAGGCGTACAAGCTGAAACTGCTCCGAGGCTTGTTGCTGCCGGAGTTGATGTTCTTGTAAGCGGCAGCTACATCTTCAAGTCATCCAATCCGGAAGGTGTAATCAAGTCATTGAAAGCTCTTTAAAGTTAAAATAAAGAGTTAAGGGGCGGGAATTAAAGATAATACCTTTATTAAATATAATGGTATTTTTCATTAAATCCCGCCCCTTAACTCTTTATCAGTCAATAATCCAGCTGCAATGCGATGTTATATTGCTTCGACATTCGGCGTAGATTTAGTATCGCGTACCTCATCCTTCCAAGTGAAGTATTTATGCTAACGCCGGTAAGCTCGGCTATCTCCTTGAACGACAGGTCTTGGTAGAAGCGCATGAATACCACCTCGCGCTGGGTAGGCGGCAACATGTTCATCATCTTCTTGACGTCCGTCATTATCTGATCGTTGACATACTTGTTCTCGACATTCACATCAAGCACATCATTTCCGCTAAGGTTGGACAAGTCATTCTCTTCCGTCGGTTCAACAAGATTGCGTGCGCGTTGTTCCCTATACCAGTCCATTATTACGTTATGGGCAATACGCATAATCCACGCACTGAACTTTCCGCTATCCACATAACGCTTCTGGTGGAGCTTGGTTATAACTTTAACGAAAGTTTCCTGGAACAAGTCGTTGGCCTTATCCTCATCCCTTACGACAAAGAAAATATATGAAAACAACTTATCTTGATTGCGGGTAAGAAGCTCGTCAAAAGCTTTATTATTTCCGTCTATGTATGACAAGGCCAGCTCCTCGTCTGTAAACGAATTAAAATTTTCCATTATTACTTTGTTTTTCTATGAAGTAATGATGTTTCGATAGGCAAAAATGATATTAAAATTAA
>OHFP01000722.1_pt1 | contig 15097 bp, 17 predicted proteins | sample 1567591 | NCBI WGS metagenome assembly OHFP01 (sample SAMEA3879547, study PRJEB24766) | human gut metagenome | biome: human-associated habitat; feature: feces | place: USA | collected 1985/1987 | reverse complement strand
CGGTTTTCCCTCCGGGAGCGGCACAAAGATCAAGTACGCGTTTTCCGGCGAGGCTGCCTAAGGTTTTAGCGGCAAGGGCGGCCGAAAAGTCCTGTACCCACCAAAGGCCGTCTTCATAGCCGGGGAGCTTGTTTATTTGTCCGCTATTGGGCAGGCGTATCGTTTCACAGGGCAAAAGGGTTCCGTTGAGTTCGTCCGCCAACCGGCGTGGATTTTTTGCTGCGGTGAGGTCAAGGCAGGGTTCCTGCAATGCGGCGTTTTCTATTTTTCGTATGGTTTTGTTTCCGTAGCCGCTGCGGAGTATTTTGTAAAATTCCTGCGGAAAAAATTCGCCGCAGTCAGCCGCTTGCAACTCGTTTCGGGCAGAGCACACTTTGCGCAGAACGGCATTGACAAAGCCTGCAACATATTTGTCGAGCTGTTTTTTGACGATATCGACATAGCTGTTGATGAGAGCATAGTCGGGCGTGTCCAGATATAAGGCTTCGGTGATGCCGAGAATCAGTGCATATTGTGCAAAGGCAGACTGTGCGGGAAGTTTTTTTCGAACATATTGTTTGATTATTTTACGGATGTAAACCAAGTGGCGCAGAGCGGTCAACAGCAACATATTGACAAAGGCATTGTCCTGCTCGCCGGCAGATTCAAGGCGGCCTTTAGCTTCGCTCAAAAAAATTTTGGCGCTGATTATTTCCTGCAGCATACAGGCTGCAGTCAAACGAGGGTTACACATCACACATCAAACTCTGTATATCATTAATCTGAGAGTATTCTAGTTAAACAAATCAATAAATACAAGCGGGAAAATAGACTCTTGTCAAATATGTTAAATTATTATAGTTTGCTAAGAAGAATTTAGTTTTAACCGACGTTTTGAATGAAAGTTAAAATAATGAAAAAAACAATGGCAGCGGTATTGGCGGTGTTGATACTGACCGGCGGGTGTTCCCTGCTTAATCCCTTTGTTAAGGAAAGCACGGAAACCGAGGCGCGGTTTGAACCGAACAAATTTTTGTGGCTGGCCGCAAAAGACAAGCTTTCGTTTCTGAAAATCGTTTCGGAAGACAAAGAACGGGGCGTTATGACCAGCAACTGGGGACGGGTTAACAACATTGCCGACGAAGAATTTAAAATAGAAGTTAAGGTTTTGTCGACCTCGCTGCGTTCCGACTGTTTGCAGGCAACTGTTTACAAAAGGGTTTGGCAAGGCAATCAGTGGGTTGAAGAATCGGCTAATCCGCAGCTGAATGAAGAGGTTGAAAACGCCATACTCAATCAGGCAAGAATTTTATACAGAAAAAGTTTAGCAATACATTAGAAACTGGAAAGAAAAATGAGCGATAGATACAACGGAAAAGAAACATGGGAAGAATGGTCAAAGGAGTGGAAGTTAGAAGACCGCTATAATTTTAAGACCATTGAGAAAAAATGGCAGAACATCTGGGACAAGGAAAAAGCATATAAGGTGGAACCCGATCCCGACAAGGAGAAATTTTATGCCCTGGTCGAATTTCCCTACCCGTCCGGCGCCGGACTTCATGTCGGGCATCCGCGCTCATACACCGCTTTGGACGTTATTTCCCGCAAGAAAAGAATGCAGGGTTTTAATGTCTTGTATCCGATGGGTTTTGACGCTTTCGGCCTGCCGGCGGAAAACTATGCGATAAAAACAGGCGTTCATCCGGCGGTTTCAACCAAAGCAAATATTGAAAACTTTACCCGCCAGCTGAAATCAATCGGCTTCAGCTTTGATTGGGACAGATGTATTACCACCTGCGATCCGGAATATTACAAATGGACGCAGTGGATGTTTATCAAGTTTTTTGAAAAAGGTTTGGCTTATAAGGACAAAATAGCAATCAACTGGTGTCCGTCCTGCAAGGTCGGCCTGGCCAACGAAGAGGTTGTCAACGGGCATTGCGAACGCTGCGGCGCCGAAGTCGTCCGTCGTAACAAAGAACAATGGATGATTGCGATTACCAAATATGCGGACCGTTTAATCAAGGATTTGGACGATTTGGATTTTATCGACCGGGTAAAATCGCAGCAGATTAACTGGATCGGCCGTTCTGAAGGTGCCGAGCTTGACTTTGGGTTGACACTGAAGGACGGTACGGCGCTGAAAGACAAAAAGCTGACGGTGTTTACCACTCGTCCGGATACGGCTTTCGGCGTTACCTATATGGTTATGGCTCCGGAACATGAGTATGTTCAGCAGTTGATGAGTAATTTTGAGAATGCGGACGAGGTTCGAGCCTATGTTGAGGCCACGGCCAAAAAGTCGGAGCTGCAAAGGACGATGGACGACAGCAAAACAGGTGTCGAGCTGAAAGGCATCAAGGCAAGAAACCCGTATAACGGCAATCTGATTCCGGTGTTTATTTCCGATTATGTTTTAACCGGTTACGGCACCGGCGCAATCATGGCCGTTCCGGCGCATGATCAACGTGACTATGATTTTGCCAAGGTTTTCAATCTGCCTATTATTCAGGTTTTAGAAGGCGGCGACATTAGCGAAAAAGCCTGGGAAGAAGACGGAGCACACATTAATTCCGAATTTTTGGACGGGATGAACAAGGAAGACGGTATGCGTGCCGCCATAGATTACGCCGTCAAAAACAATTTCGGCCGTTCCAAGGTTAACTATAAGCTGCGCGACTGGGTTTTCTCCCGTCAGCGTTATTGGGGCGAGCCTATTCCCATGGTTTATTGCGAAAAATGCGGTTGGCAGCCTATTCCGGAATCCGAGCTGCCTTTGAAACTGCCGGAAGTTCCCGACTATCATCCCAATGATGAAGGCGAATCGCCGTTATCAAAAGCCGGAGACTGGCTGAACACGACTTGTCCGAAGTGCGGCGGCCATGCCCGCCGGGAGACCGACACAATGCCGAACTGGGCAGGTTCTTCCTGGTATTTCCTGCGTTATTGCGATCCGCACAACGATAAGGAGTTTGCTTCCAAAGAGGCTTTGGACTACTGGATGAACGTCGATTGGTACAACGGCGGTATGGAACATACCACATTGCACCTGTTATATTCCCGTTTCTGGCACAAGTTTTTGTATGACTGCGGTTTGGTTCCGACGAAAGAACCGTATAACAAACGTACGTCTCACGGTATGATTTTGGCGGAAAACGGTGAAAAAATGTCGAAATCACGCGGTAATGTGATTAATCCCGATGACATTATTGATGCATACGGCGCGGATACGTTCCGTCTGTATGAGATGTTCATCGGCCCGTTTGACCAGGTAGCAATGTGGTCGGACGAAAGCCTGATGGGTGTTTATCGTTTTGTCGGCAAGGTCTTTAATCTGTTCAAAAAGGTTTATAAGGACGTTAAGCCCAGTGAGCAGGATTTGCGGGCAATGCACAAATGCATTCTGGAAGTTACCGAGCGTGTGGACCAGATGAAGTTTAACACGGCAGTTTCTTCTCTGATGACTTATGTAAACTATTTGTCCGGTTTAGAGAAAATCGCACCCGAATTATACGAAACGCTGCTCAAGCTGATGTGCCCGTTTACACCGCATCTGGCTGAAGAAATGTGGGCTCGTCTGGGGCATAACAGTCTGGTGATTACGGAATCCTGGCCCAAGGGCGATGCCAAACTGGCTCAGGACAATGTGGTAACCATTGCGGTGCAAATTTGCGGAAAAGTCCGCGGTACAATCGAGATGCCGAAAGACGCGCCGCAGGCAGATGTGGAAAAAGCCGCCTTGGCGTTGGAAAACGTCAAGCGTCAGCTGGAAGGCAAGGAAGTTCGCAAAATTATTGTTGTTCCGAATCGGATTTGCAATATTGTTGCATAAGGGCAACCTGTCTGAGGGCAAATGATAAATTCGCACGCGATATCTGCCGTGCGGGTTTATTGGGCAAAACTATATTGAGGTATATACGGATGAAAAGGAATTTGACAGCTGGTTTGGTGTTTGCGGCGCTTTTGTCGGCCTGTGGGTTTGAACCCCTGTATGTGCAAAAGCAACATAACAACCTGTGGTATTTCAGCGGTAAATTTGACAGCTCCATTGCTACGGAGATGTCGCAAATCAAGGTTGAACCGATTGCCGACCGTTTTGGGCAGCAGGTTCGCAACCAGCTGTTGGATTTGCTTACTCCGAAAGGTACGCCCAAGAATCCAAAATACCGTTTGTTTGTGGAGCTGAAAGACAGAGAAGTTACGCAGCAGGCGTTGCGTCAGGATATTACGGCGACCAGCGAACGCGTAGTTTACAGGGTTTCTTATTATATGATGCAGGATAATGACGAAATCGTAAAGGGAGACAGTGTGGCTTATGTCAGTTATGATATTCTTGCCAACCCTTATTCCACGACGATGGCGCAAAAAAAGACGGAAACCGATGCTGCCAAAATTGTTGCCGATGACATAGCGCTGCGTTTAGGCGCTTATTTCCACACCAAGTTCAGCAACAAGGGAAATTTGGATGATTTTCAAACAAGCACAGATAGATAAGTATCTCAAAAAGAACGATCCGGCGATTAAGGCTTTTGTGGTCTACGGTTCGAACGAAGGGCTGGTTGCGGAATATGTGAAAAAGCTGGCTGCTACGGTCAGCGCCGATTTGTACGACCCGTTTCAGGTCGTTTATCTCAACGGTTCTGACGTGAATGCGGATCCGGGAACTTTGTTTTCGGAATATACCAGCCAGTCGTTGATGGGCGGCAGAAGGGTGATTATCATCAAAGACGCCGACAATAACCTGACAAAGCATTTCAAGGTTCTTCTGGAGGGAACGCCGTCCGATACTTTGGTGATTGCCGGTTCCGGCAGTTTGAACAAAAAATCTTCTTTGGTTTCTTTGGGGGAAAGCCGCGACGATATGGCGGTTATCGCTTGTTATGAAGATCGTGACGAAGATGTTTTTGCGACGGCAAGGGCGATGTTCGGCGAGAACGGAATGACAATAGGCAATGATGCGTTGCAGCTGCTTTGCGCCCGTTTGTCTAACGACCGCAAGAGCAATCTCAGCGAAATTGACAAGCTGATTACATATATGGGTGACCAGAAAAATATTACGGTTGCAGATGTTCGCGAAGTGATTGCGGACCAATCGTCTTCCAGCTCCGACGATGTTTGCTATTATACCGCGGGCGGGTACAGCGACAAATCGCAGGCCGCTTTTCAAAGGTTATTAAACGAAGGGGACGAACCGATTTCGGTGGTGCGGAGTTTGACTTATCATTTTAATAAAATTCTTACATGTCTGGCCTGGATGGAAAAAGGGGAAACCCCGGAAAAAGCTATGCAGAAGCTGATGCCCCGGATAATTTTTTTCAGGGAATCGAGTTTCAGGCGGCAGTTAAGCCTGTGGAACAAAGACAGGGTTTTTTCGGTGTTGGAGCTGTTGTATAAGTGTGAACGCGATTGCAAGACAACCAATATGCCGGTTCCGGAAATTGTCAGCTATACGTTAATGCAGATTTCTTCGGCCGCGGCCCGGGCCGGAAGAGGAGTATAAAAAAGCCTGCTTGTGAAAAGCAGGCTTTTTTGTGAGTTTGTTAGTTCATTTTGTGATTAAAGGCTTCTCTCAGCGAGCAGGCCGGAACGAAAACCATAGCCAGGGCCGAAAGACCAATCAGAACGTAAGTAATGCGGCTCAGCGGAGTCATCGGGCCGAACAAGAAAGCTACCAAATCAAAGTTGAAAGCACCGACCAAACCCCAGTTTAAACCGCCGATAATGGTAAGGATAAGGGCTAAATTTCTCCAAAACATTTTTTTACTCCTCTTAATTAATTTTATTTGCCGTTTAGGGCAAAAAATTTGTTGCCAGCAGATATGCTGTATATTGCCTTTTCATTTTAAGCGGGGAGGCGACTTGTGTTTTGCCGCCTGAAAATGAAAAATAATTTTCGCTTTTAAAAATCGAACAGTTATGATATATGGAGGCTAAATGAAATTTCAACGGAGACAGGCCGAGAATATGTATAGCGATAAGTTTAATAAGTTTATTGAAATGTGGCGGCAGGAATATGCAATTGAGCGGACTATAGACGAGAAAGTCTGCATCGACAAAGACGGCAATCCAATTCCCTGGTATACATATCCGGCAATTGAATATTTGTCGCAATTTGATTACGGAGATAAAAAGGTTTTTGAGTTTGGCTGCGGCAATTCTTCCTTATTTTGGGCGGCACGGGCACAAGAGGTAATCAGTATTGAGGATAATCCGTCCTGGTTTGAAAAATGGCAAAAAGAGTTTCATGTGCCGAACCTGGATATTCGCTGGAGAGATGAAGGCGAAATTTACGAGCAGGCGATATTTGAGCAGGAAGATTGTTTTGACGTTATTGTAGTTGACGGCAAGAGGCGTGCAGAATGTGCGGCAGCGGCGGTACAAAAGGTTGCCGCAGGGGGTATGATTATTCTTGACGACAGTGATCGTATCAATACCAGTCAGGAATATGTCCGCGCCGTGGCAGTTTTGCGGCAGGCTGATTTGATTCAGGTTGATTTCTACGGTTTTTGTCCGATGAACAATTATACGAAAACGACGTCTTTGTTTTTGACACGCAGCTTTAACTTTGAATCCTTGTATAAGGTTCAGCCGATTAACGGTATCGGAAATTTATGGTCGATGGGGCGCAAGAACCGTAAAGAATTTTTCAAGAAACAAATGTAGAAAAACCCCGGAACGTAAAGCCCGGGGCTTTGATTTAGAGGGCAATGACACAACGAACTGGTATACTGTAAGTCTTACTGTAGTAGTTGGTCAAGTAGCCGTCGGACGGTCTGACGTGCCAGGCGTAGCCGCTGTAGCCCTCGGACGAAGACCAATAATAACTAGACGAAATTTGAGTTTTGGACAATTTCTGCAAACCAAGGTTGATTGCGCCATAGCTATAACTCATCGCTTTCAACTCACCCGCTGCCGGCAAATACCAACCGCTCGAGCCTTTGCCGCTCGATACCGCTGAAAATGTATTACAATAGTTTGCTGCTGGGTGCGTCTGACTGTCACTAACCAAGCACTGAGTATTAACACGACCGTTCATATCAGCTGAGGCTGCACCGCTGCCCATATCACCAAGACAAGAAACATTATAACCATAACCGCCCCAGGTTTGATTACTTTCCGTCAAGGCCACCGCAAATCCGGTGCTGCCGTTCACATAGGCCACAATACCAACCGGCGTCTTGCTGGCTATCACGCTGTCTGATATCGTACCATCTGAATACAATATCGCTCCGGGAGCCGCTGCGCTCATATTTCCGCCTCCCTGCGGACAATAGAGTTTGCTCTGGTCAAACGGACATTTTAACGCCTCTAAGCCATCACAATCCGTTTCACTCTTCGTAAAGCCCAGCGTCTCGCAGCTCGGCGGCGTCGCGCAGGTTTGTGCTGCTGCGGCTCCCGACGCTGCAAGGCTTCCCAGAATACTCAATGTGGCTATCAGTTCCTTTCTCATCTCTTTTCTCCTTTCCTTGCTCTTTACTGCCACCAGCAGCGCAATGCTCCCTCACACCAGTAATTATCCAAATCTACCGCCGTGTCCTTACAACCGGTTACGCAGTAAAGGCCGGTACAATCTTCCCGGCGGCAGACCGAATGCGCCGGACATTCGCTCAGTGTGCACTCGTACAAACATTTCTTACATTCGCTGTATTTTACCGTGCTGCCGCTTTTGCACGTCTTCGCTCCTACCGCCGCGCCGTACTCGCACGTCGTATAGCCTTCGCACGGATTTTCCTTGATTTTGTATCTTTTTCCCTCACAGCTGTCGCAGCTCCCGTTTGATACATACCCATCGGGTATCTCATCATAATCGTAACCGGTGCACATATTGCAGCACGTACCATAATCCGTATCATATTTGCAACGGCCCCCTTCTTCCAGACGCCAGCCCTCCGGGCAGTCCTTGGTATAGCCGGTACACGCTTCCTCAACGTCGAGCTTGCAGTCTTTATATTTGTTTCCGTTGCCGTCGTTACACGCCGTCCCTTCCGGATAATACGGCGGCTGACAGTTGCTGTCCGTATACTTGTAATCTTCCGTACAACGGCAGTTCTTGTAACAGCTCAGCGTATTTGTCACAAAAACGTATTCTCCGGTTTGTCCCACGCCGCAGGAGGACTGGTAACCGTAATCGCTGCATCGTTGTTCCTTGTCGCCTCCGCCGGGCTCGTCCGTTGAGCCGCGTTTGCTCATATGGTTCTGCCAGTCCGGCAGCCACCAGGTTGCGGCAAGTGAGAAGGTGTTGTCGGAAGCAACAGGTTTCGGAAGAAGTGCGGTGTGTGTCATTACATCATAGGTGTGAACGGCGAGAATTTCACCTCTCACCTCCGGCGTGTTTAAGCAGAGCATAAACGCGCACAAAGCCAATAAACTTGAATATCTCATCGTTTTCGTCCTTTGACAGTTAAAAAACCGAAACCTGTTGTTCCTGAATTTTATTATAACAAAAAACAAAAAGAGAGTAAATAGTTATTTGTGTGGGGTGGACGGAAAAGTTTATAAAAAAGACGGGGATAGTTATTTTTTATAATGAAGTTGTTAAAGAAGGTTAGATTCAGACACAAAAAAAGTCCGTGTAAATGCAACGGACTTTTTTATAAAAACTGAGATTCGGTAATTAACCCTGACGAGCCTTTAATTTGGGGTTCTTTTTGTTAATTACATAAACGCGACCTTTGCGGCGGACAACTTTACAGTCCTTATCGCGAATTTTTTTAGTTTTTAATGAGCTGTAAACTTTCATTTCTCTATCCTTATTGTCAAAAGTTATCCGCAACTTATGCTAAATCTGTGCCGTTGTCAACTTTAAATTTAATTCTTTGGTAAAAAAGTAAGATAGATTTTGCTTTTCGGAATAAAATTTATATAATCAAAACCAAGGAGATAAGAGAAAATATGAAAAAAACAGGCATCATTCTGGGGTTATGTTTGTGGGCGCTGCCGGTTCAGGCGCAAATGCCCTATATGGAAGAGGTTAAAGCTTTGGGAGCGATATCAGGCCAGGGGCTGGCCTGCGGATCGACAAAATATGATACGTTTGAACTTTTGGCACGGGCAATCCTTTTGACCAAGTCGCCCTCGGATAAGCTGCAAAACGACGCAATTTACGCTTATTCCGAAGCCAAGGCCAATGCTTATATGTCCAAGGAAATGGACGGTTTTTTTGATTGTGCGACGATTAACCGCCGCTTTGAGAATCAGGATATTTTTAAGGCCGTGTTGTATGCTGACGGTACCATTAAAATGCCTGACGGACAGATTTTGACGCCGCGTCAGCCATATGACGCAACGATGATTTATAAGAAAAACGACAAAGTTCGTGAAAATGCCAAGGCGATTTATAACGGTGCGGAAGCCCAAATCGTTAAAGTTGACGTTAAAGACAGCACCGTTGCGGATTCTAAGGCAATGAGAGTTCAGAATCCGGTTTCCCAGCCGGCGGCACAGCCTCAATCCCGCAAAATCAACCGGGACTATGAGCCGGATTATGAAGATTCCGGAATCGGGCATATTTCCCGAAGAGGGTGCTAGCCATGTTAATAAGGCCGGAAGTTTCGTCTGATTTTTCCGAGGTGTATCGGTTTGTGAAAAAGGCATTTGCCAGTGCATATGTCAAGGACGGAAGCGAGCAGGATTTTGTAGAGAAGCTGAGAGCCGGCGCAGGTTATCTTCCCGATTTGGCACTGGTGGCAGAAGAAGCGGGACGGCTTGTCGGTTATGTTATGCTGACTAGGATTTTTGCCGTTGAGGGAACAACGAGGTTTCCGTTGTTGTTGCTGGCGCCGCTGGCTATTGCCGAGGAAGAGAGGAAGCGGGGAAAAGGGGCGTTTTTGGCTGAAAAGGCCTTGCAGCGGGCGGCAGAATTGGGAGAAGAGGCCGTCGTTCTGGTTGGGGATCCTCATTTCTACAATCGTCTGGGTTTTTCCGAACTTGGCGGTTTCGGTTTGAAATGCAATATGGAAATTCCCGCCCGTTATGTTTTGGCCAAAGAACTGGTTCCGGGAATTTTGAAAGATGTTCACGGTATCGTGGAAATCATGTAGTTTTTTTATTTTTCTTGCTTAAGTTCAAATCTTCTATATACTCAGCACCAAGTTAAATAAATTTATTGATGGAGAATAGCGATTATGGCCGCAGTGCAGTATGTTTTTGTCATGCAGAATTTAACCAAAGTTTTTCCGGGCGGAAAGGAGCTGTTTAAAGGGATTACGTTGTCGTTTTTGCCAGGTGCAAAAATCGGCGTTCTCGGTGTCAACGGCGCCGGTAAGTCGACTTTGCTGAAAATTATGGCCGGCGTAGACAAGGAGTTTAACGGCGAGGCCTGGGCCGCGGACGGCGTTAAGGTCGGGTATCTGGAACAGGAGCCTCAGCTTGACCCGAAAAAGAACGTTATGGAAAACATTATGGACGGGTTGGGGGAAACCCGCGATTTGCTTAAGCGTTTTGAAGAAGTGTCAATGCGCTTCGGCGAAGAGATGACTGACGACGAAATGAACGACCTGATTAACGAGCAGGCAGAATTGCAGGAAAAAATCGATGCCTGCAACGGCTGGGATTTGGAGCGGACGATTGAAATCGCCATGGATGCGCTGCGTTGTCCGCCGGCCGATGCTGACGTAACCAAGCTTTCCGGCGGTGAAAAACGCCGTGTTGCATTGTGCCGTCTGTTGCTTCAAAAACCCGATATGTTGCTGCTTGACGAACCGACCAACCATCTGGATGCCGAATCGGTTGCATGGCTGGAAAATCATCTTAAGGAATATAAGGGAACCGTGGTAATGGTTACGCACGACCGCTATTTTCTTGACAATGTTACCGGCTGGATTTTGGAACTGGACCGCGGTCAGGGTATTCCTTATGAAGGCAACTATTCTTCCTGGCTGGAACAAAAACAAAAGAGAATCGAGCAGGAAGCCCGCGAAGAAACGGCTCGCCAGAAGACGCTGGCCAATGAGCTGGAGTGGATTCAGAAAAACCCGAAGGCCCGTCAGGCCAAATCCAAGGCGCGTATCAACGCTTATGACGAGTTGTTGTCTCAGGCTGCCAAGGAAAAGATTACCACGGCGCATATCAACATTCCGATGACGGAGCGTTTGGGCGATTTGGTCATAGAAGCGACAGACATCAGCAAAGCTTACGGCGACCGCGTGTTAATCGACAACCTGTCTTTTAAAATTCCCAAAGGTGCAATCGTCGGTATCATCGGTCCTAACGGTGCCGGAAAAACAACATTGTTCAGAATGATTGCCGGCGAGGAAAAACCGGACAGCGGCGACATCCGTTTGGGAGAGACGGTTGACCTCGGTTACGTTAACCAAAGCCGTGACGAGTTGAATCCGGACAAAACGGTTTGGGAAGAAATTTCCGACGGTTTGGATATGATTGAAATCGGCAAACAGACGATACCTTCGCGTGCGTATGTCGGTCAATTTAATTTCAAAGGCAGCGACCAGCAGAAAAAAATCGGTCAGCTTTCCGGCGGTGAACGCAACCGTGTACATTTGGCCAAGATGCTCAAGAAAGGTGCCAACGTGATTATGCTCGACGAACCGACCAATGATTTGGATGTTGATACGTTACGGTCGCTGGAAGAGGGTATTATGAATTATCCGGGATGCGTGTTGGTTACTTCGCACGACCGTTGGTTCCTTGACCGTCTGGCGACTCATATTCTGGCCTATGAAGATGAAGGCCACGTCGAGTGGTTTGAAGGAAACTTTGAAGAATATGAGAAGGACAAGCGCCGCCGTCTCGGCGACGAAGCGGTCAACCCGCATCGTATCCGCTACAAGAAGCTGGAACGTTAGTTTACAAAAAACAAAGGCACCGGAATTAAAAACGGTGCCTTTTTTGATTTTAAGATTTAGTGCGTTTTCATGTCGGCAAATTCGCCGGTGAATTTTTCAATCTCGCGCATACTGCTTTTGCCAACCCAAATCCAATAATTGCCGCAGGGAAAGAAGCTGCCGCCGAATTTGGACTTAAGTTTATGGCACAGGCTCCAAGGTCCTGCATATCCGTTAAGTTTGTTATCGTCGCTTTCGGCATTGAGGTCGGCTAAAATCATTTTTTCCTTAATGATTTTGCGGGTGATGTAAACCAGGTCGACAGACGGGACGATAAAACGAAGAAATTTTTCGGAAGTGCAGTCGGGGTAAAAGCTTTTTATGGCTTCTATGGCATTGCCGGCGCCGCCTTTGCCTTGCCAGTACCAGATGCCGCGATAGCGACAGCGTTTTCCGTTTCCGGTGATTTTTTGCAATTTGCAGATGATTTTGCAGGGAGCAATCACCGTCATCTCGCCGCTGGGAACAGAGTTGAAAATAACGAATCTCGAGCAGGCGAGCACGACTCTCTTCAAGTCGTCGATGAAAATTTTTTCAGAACTGTATCCGATGGTATATTTTTTCCAGACGGAAAAAAATACCTTTACGGCGTTACAAATGTCTTTTTCTCTTTTAGGATGCATAATAAAAAAATAATTTAGGTGGAACAATAATTTAATTTGAATGGCCTTAAATTAAGTAATTTTTGAAATTTGTCAAATGAAATTCGATTTTTTTGAAGGCGGCGGGTTTAAAAGCGAAAGCTGAAAGTTATATGACTCTGACGTGGATATCCTGTTTTGTTAAAGAAAGGAAAAACTGATGCGTTTATGGTCGATACATCCAAAGTATTTGGACAGATACGGGCTTGTCGCCTTATGGCGGGAGGCTTTGTTGGCACAGAAGGCTTTGGCGGGAGGTGCCGCGGGGTATCAAAATAATCCGCAGCTCATTCGTTTTAAAAACAAGGAGAATCCGCTTAAGGCGATTGGTTCATATTTGAGCTTTGTGGCTTCGGAAGGAGCCCGCCAAGGGTTTAAACTGAATCATGAAAAAATTATTTATCCTAACTTTGACGAAGAAGTCATCAAGGTTGAGCCGTCTCAGCTGGCTTTTGAGGTAGAACATCTGAAAAATAAGCTGAGGCAGCGTGACAAGGCAAAATTCAAGGCGCTGAGTCAGGTTAAGAAGGTAGAAACCAATCCGATTTTTAATATTCAATAATAAAAGGGGTCGTCAATGTCAAAAGGTACTGTTAAGTGGTTTAATACTAAAAAGGGATATGGATTTATTCAGCCCGAGAGCGGAGAAAAAGATATCTTTGTCCATATTACCCAATTGGAAAAAGCAGGCATTCGCCGTTTGTTCGACGGACAGGCCGTTAATTATGATATTTATGCCGACCGCGACGGGAAACCGGCCGCCGGCAACATTAGAGTTTTATAGTCCGGACTACAGGAGTGTTGTAAGGGAACGGTCTTCAGAAATGAGGGCCGTTTCTTGTATTAAGAAAACTCCCGCTCATGGGCGGGAGTTTGATGAAGAGAGGGAAGCGGCTACAGCTCCTTGACCATTTTGGCAAAGGTGATGCCTTTTTCTTCAAAAATTTCGCCTTCCTGACGGTAACCGTTTTTCTCATAAAAATGAACAACGGTCAGCATGGCGTGCATAACAATTTTGTGATAGCCGGCAGCCCGGGCGCGCTTTTCGGCATAGCGAACCAAATCGCGGCCGATGCCTTCACCCTGATATTTGGTGTCAACGGCAACCTGCATCATCCGGATGGTATCGTTGTCGACGGGAACCAGCATCAGTCCGCCGACGAGTTTGTCGTCCAGACATTCAATGCACCCGATGTGCAGATAATTTGCCTCCTGAACCCGGTGAGAATCCAAAAACTTTAATCCGAGAGGTTCCAGTAAAATTTTGTAACGCAGCTCAACAAGCTCGTCATAGCGTGTGGAACCGAAGTCTATATCAATCATTTTTCTCATGACGCACCTCCCGGTCTTAATAGTTAATTTGATTATAGTCCTTTTTATATAGTCTAGTCAATCGGAATAGAAAGGGCGTTTCAAAAATTTATTAGTTGCGAAATTAAAAAAATCCTTTATTTTCATTGTAAATATTAAAAACGACTACAGGAAAGATTTTATGAGCAGTCATGATTTAAGTTTAATCCGCAATTTTGCAATCATTGCGCATATTGACCACGGAAAATCAACTCTGGCCGATCGGATTATCGAAGCCTGCGGCGGTTTGGAAAAGCGGGAAATGACCGAGCAGGTGCTTGACAATATGGATATTGAGCGCGAACGCGGCATTACCATCAAAGCTCAGACCGTGCGGCTGGGATATCAGGCCAAAGACGGCAAAACCTATCAGTTGAATTTGATTGATACGCCGGGGCATGTTGACTTTTCTTATGAAGTTTCCAGGTCTCTGGCCTCCTGCGAAGGTTCTATTCTGGTGGTTGACGCTACACAGGGCGTTGAAGCGCAAACTTTGGCGAACGTTTATCTGGCACTGGACAACAATCATGAGATAATTCCGGTGTTAAACAAGATTGATTTGCCGTCGGCCGACCCGGAAAAGGTCAAGAGCCAGATAGAGGACGTTATCGGGCTTGATGCTTCCGATGCAATTGAGACTTCGGGAAAAACCGGGTTGGGCGTTGACAATCTGCTTGAGGCTGTCGTGCAGCGTCTTCCTGCACCGCAGGGCGATGAGAACGCGCCGTTGAAAGCATTATTGATTGACAGCTGGTATGACAGCTATCTGGGCGTGATTATTCTGGTTCGAATCCATGACGGGATTTTGCGCAAAAAAACACAAATCCGCATGATGTCCAATAATGCCACATATCTGGTGGACCGGGTGGGGATATTTTCACCCAAAATGACCGAGGCGGAAGCTCTTTATCCCGGTGAGGTCGGTTACATTACCGCCAGTATCAAAAGTGTCAGCGATTGTAACATCGGCGATACCATAACGGACAACAAAAAGCCTTGTGAGGCTCCTCTGCATGGTTTTAAGCCTTCGGTTCCGGTGGTCTTCTGTTCTATTTTTCCGGTTGATTCAAGCCAGTATGAGGCACTGAAGGACGCGTTGGCCAAGCTTAAGCTCAATGACGCCAGCATTGATTATCAGAATGAAAATTCGGCAGCGCTCGGACTTGGTTTCCGCTGCGGCTTTTTGGGGCTGCTGCATATGGAAATCATTCAGGAGCGTTTGGGGCGTGAGTTTGATTTGGATTTGATTACGACGGCGCCGTCGTAATCAAATCCAAATCAAAC
>OHFP01000717.1_pt1 | contig 15217 bp, 11 predicted proteins | sample 1567591 | NCBI WGS metagenome assembly OHFP01 (sample SAMEA3879547, study PRJEB24766) | human gut metagenome | biome: human-associated habitat; feature: feces | place: USA | collected 1985/1987 | reverse complement strand
GAGCCGTGACCGCGCCTCCTTCGACGTCCGTGACGTTCACTACAGCCACTACGGCCGTATGTGCCCCATTGAGACCCCCGAAGGTCCCAACATCGGCCTGATCTCCTATCTGGCCACCTATGCCCGGGTCAATGAGTACGGCTTCATCGAGGCCCCCTTCCGCCGGGTGGACCGGCCCTCCGGCCATGTCACCGACGAGATCACCTATATGACCGCCGACGTGGAGGATCAGTATGTGGTGGGTCAGGCGGCGGAGCCGGTGGACGAGCAGCTCGTCCCAGCCCCACGGGGCCAGACGCTCCACGCCGTCCCAGGCGCCGGCGCCGAGCTGCGCGGCCGTGACGAGGCGCACGCCCCGTTGCGCCGCCGCGGGACAGACCGTGCCGGGCGGCACGAGTACGGCGTCGCCCGGCGCGGCCCACCAGACGGGCAGCGCGGCCAGGTCGGCCTCGAACTGGCGGGCCGTGCGGGTGGGATAATAATAAGGAGAGCCGGAAGCCAGCGCTTCGTCGTGCGAAGCGTTGAAGACGTGGAGCGTGGCGCCGGTAGCGGCGGCCGCGCCGGCAGGGACGGAAGGGGAAACAGGCATGGGGAACGGTTTTGGGAAAAAGGCGGACGGCCCGCCGCGCGGCTCAGCCCAACACGCGGGCCGCCTCGGCGTAGCCCTGCTCGTAGAGCGCGTTGAGCTTCGCGACGTTACATTCCAACCGGTCTACGTCGACGGCCGCCTGGGGGCGGATGACGAGGATGCGCCCCTCGTCCTCCAGGCGCTCGGCCAGTTCCAGCTGCCGGTTGTAGCAGGCGTGGCGGTGGCTCAACACGACGCGCAGGCGCGGATAGTGGCTGTAGACGAAGCGGGGCACCTTGAAGTCGCGCTCGTGAGAGCGGTAGCCGCGCGGCCGCGTCAGGACGACGACATTGAAAGCGTAGCCCTGCGCCTGGGCCCGCTCGATGGGGATGGAGTCCACGATGCCGCCGTCGAGCATCGGATCGCCGTCGATGTAGGCAATGGGGCAGAGGTAAGGCAGACTGCTCGAGGCGCGCGCCAGGTCGACCAGGCGCTGACGGTCGCTACGCTCGCTGAGATAGCAGGCACGCCCCGTGCGGCAACTCGTTGTGACCATCTCGAAGACCATAGGATTGGCGAAACAGGCCTCGTAGTCGAAGGGCAGCACCCGGTTGGGGATGGTGTCGAAAATAGTGCGCTGGTCGAGCAGACTGTGCTGCGACCACACGTAACGGAGCCCGATGTAATGGAAACGCTCCAAGAGCTCCACGTTCGTCAGCTTGGCGCGCCCGCGCTGGCCGCTGACGAACGAGAGCCCGTTGCAGGCGCCGGCCGAAACGCCCACGCCGTAAGGGAAACGCACGCCGCGGTCGAGCAGATAGTCGAGCACGCCGCAGGTAAATACGCCCCTCATTCCGCCGCCTTCGAGTACAAGTCCTGTCCCAGAATCTATGGTCATGATGATTTTCGTAGAAAAAACATTGCAAAGATAAGGTTTTTCCAAAAGATTCTCCGTAACTTTGCGCTTAATAAAACGAGCAATGTGTCAACGCATTGCTCTTAAAAACCGTACGATTTATGCTATTTTCAAGGGAAACATACGTAGGTCGCCGGGAGGCTTTGCGCCGTCTCGTAGGGAACGGCCTCATCGTTCTGTTCGGAAACAACGACAGCCCGATGAACTATCCGGCAAATGCTTACAAATTTCGGCAGGACAGTAGCTTCCTGTATTTCTTCGGTCAGCACCGCGACGGACTGGTAGGCGTCATCGACGCCGACTCGGGCCGCGAAGTGCTCATCGGTGACGAAATCGACATTGACGATATTGTCTGGTACGGCTCGGTTACGTCCGTGGGACAGATGGCCGAGGAGTGCGGCGTGGCGGAATCGGCGCCGATGGCGCGCCTGTCGGCCCTCGTCGCCGAAGCCGTGGCCCAGGGCCGCAAGGTCCACTTCCTGCCGCCCTACCGCTTCGACACGCAGATACAGATCATGGACCTGCTGGGCATCCACCCGTCGAAGCAGCGCGAGGCCGCTTCGCTGCCCCTCATCCAGGCCGTGGTGAAGCTCCGCTCAAAGAAGAGCGCGGAAGAAATCGCCGAACTGGAGCGCGCGAGCCACATCGGCTACGAGATGCACACGGCCGCCATGCGCCTGTGCCGCCCGGGCGTGACGGAGCAATACATCGGCGGCGTGCTGGACGGCATCGCGGCGAAGCTGGGCTCCATCGTCTCGTTCCAGAGCATCGTGTCGATGCACGGCGAAATACTCCACGGCTATCCCTCACCCCGTCCGCTCGAAGCGGGTCGCCTCATGCTTTGCGACGCCGGCGCCGAGACGCTGGAGCACTACTGCTCGGACCACACGCGCACGACGCCGGTGGACGGGCACTTCACCAGCCGCCAGCGGGCCATATACGACATCGTCGTGGACTGCCACGACCTGGCGCTGACCCAGGCACGGCCCGGCGTGCGCTGGTGGGACGTGCACATGGGCGTATGCCGCCTCATGACGGACCGCCTGAAGGAGCTCGGACTCATGCGCGGCGACACGGAGGAAGCCGTGCGCGCCGGAGCGCATGCCCTCTTCCTGCCCCACGGACTGGGCCACATGATGGGCATGGACGTGCACGACATGGAGGGCCTGGGCCAGACGTACGTGGGCTATGACGAGGAGACGCGGCCCTCTACGCAGTTCGGCACGGCCAGCCTGCGCTTTGCCCGCCGCCTGGAGGAGGGCTTCGTCGTAACGGACGAGCCGGGCATCTACTTTATCCCGGACCTCATCGACCTGTGGCGCCGCGAAGGGACTCACGCCGAGTTCCTCAACTTCGACGAGATAGAGAAATACAAAGACTTCGGCGGCATCCGCATCGAGGACGACGTGCTCGTGACCGCCGACGGCTGCCGCTTCCTCGGCGAGGAGCGCATCCCCTATAAGGCCGACGACGTGGAGGAATACCTGCGCCGCTGCCGGGAGGAGGAACCCGCGAAGGCGGAATAAGCCCGGACGCCACTGCGCCGGCATCTCTGCATCATCCGTTTAATTCAAATATCAACAAAAACTTAAGAAATGAAGAAACACTTTCTCATCGCAGCAGCGCTGACTTGCCTGCTGCCAGGAAGCATGGCGGCCCAGGCGAACAAGGCCGCCGACGACACTTTGGCCTTTACTGTCGTGAAGGAGAACCCTATTACCTCTGTCAAGGACCAGAATCAGAGCGGCACGTGCTGGGCTTACTCTTCGCTCGGATTCCTGGAGGCGGAGCTGCTCCGTATGAATAAGGGCGAATACGACCTGTGCGAGTCCTACCTGGTCTACAAGACGTACATGGACCGCGCCGACAAGTCCATCCGCACCCACGGCGACGCCAGCTTCTCGCAGGGCGGCTCGTTCTATGACGCCATCTACTGCCTGAAGAACTACGGCATCGTGCCCCAGGAAGCCATGCCGGCTCCCGGCTCCCTCTACGGCGACTCGCTCTTCAACTTCAACCAGCTCGACGCCGTTGCCTCGGCCTACGTGGGCGCTATCGCCAAGGGCAAGCTCTCTAAGATTGCGCCCGCCTGGCGTCAGGACCTGAGCAGCATCTACGAGCACTATTTCGGCAAGCTGCCTGAGACGTTCACCTACAAAGGGAAGAGCTACACGCCGAAGAGTTTCGCTGAGAGCCTCGGCTTGAATCCGGACGACTACGTGTCGCTCACGAGCTATACGCACCATCCCTTCTACACCAAGTTTATTCTTGAGATCCAGGACAACTGGCGCTGGGCCGAGAGCTATAACCTGCCGCTCGACGAGTTTATGGAGGTGATGGACAACGCCATTCGCGAGGGCTACACCTTCGCTTGGGGTGCCGACGTGAGCGAGCGCGGCTTCACCGGCAAGGGTATCGCCACCGTTCCCGCTACGGGTGCCAAGGCCGGCACGCAGGGCTCCGACGCCGTCCGCTGGATTGGTACGAACGAACGTAACTCCGTGAAGGCCGCCGACAATCAGGGCGAGCTGACCATTACGCAGGAGATGCGTCAGGCCGGTTACGACTCGTGGCAGACTACGGACGACCACGGCATGGTGATTTACGGTCTGGCCAAGGACCAGAACGGTAAGGAGTACTTCATGATGAAGAACTCCTGGGGTAATATCGGCCCGTACAAAGGTATGTGGTATGTCTCCAAGCCTTATGTGGCTTACAAGACGATGAATATCCTGATTCACAAGGACGCTATTCCTTCCGACATCGCTAAGAAGCTCGGATTGAAATAAAGCCTCACGGCCTTGAACGTTTAGGGCATTGGCCGCCGGACTAACGCTCCGGCGGCCTTTTTCTTGCCCCGCCTCCCGGGGTCGTCGGCACGCCGGGAGCGGGACCGGCCCGCGTCGCGGAGAGACCGGCCGCCGCGCCACCCGGACCGACCTGGGCGCGCCGAGGCCTGTGCCGTATCTGAAGAAAAGTTAAACAGTGGCTACCGTGATACTCGAATTGGAAATATATCCTTATATTTGAAATTCAAACCTTATCCGATAAGATTCAAAGACAAAAAGACATGAAAAAAATCACCACTCTGTTGCTGCTCCTCGTAGTGGCGCTGACGGCACATGCCCAGTTTGAGAAAGGAACCAAGTACGGAGGGCTGTCGGCAACTGGCCTCGGCTTCTCTTACAGTTCCAGTGAAAAGTTCCGCTTAGGCCTTAACGCCGACGCCGGTTATTTCATTGCCGACTGCCTTATGCTTCACGGCAACGTGGGCTATGAGCACACGCGCAACATGGACGACGTGAGCGTCGGCGCCGGGGTGCGTTACTACTTCGACCAGTGCGGCGTCTATCTCGGGGCAGGCGCTGAGTACAATCACTTTACGAAGAGCAACAACGACGTGATGATTCCCCTCCGCGTTGGTTACGCCTTCTTCGTGAATAAGTTCCTGACCATCGAGCCCGCACTTTATTACAAGATGAGCTTGCACGATTTCAGCAACAACAGTTCGGTGGGCGCCAGCATCGGGGTTGGTTTCTATTTCTGACATGGGACGATAAACCGGAATACATGCAGCGAACAGAAATATCGACACTCGGCGAGTTCGGCCTCATCGACCGGCTCACGCATGACCTCCCCGCGCCCGGGGCCTCGACGCGCAAGGGCGTGGGCGACGACTGCGCCGTCCTCGCTTACCCCGACAAGCAGGTCCTCGTAACGAGCGACATGCTGATGGAGGGCATCCATTTCGACTTGGTATATACGCCGCTCAAGCATCTGGGCTACAAGACGGCGATGGTAAACTTCTCCGACGTGTACGCCATGAACGGGACGCCGCGCCAGCTCCTGGTCGACGTCGCCCTGAGCCGGCGTTTCTCCCTCGAGGACGCCGACGCCCTTTATGCCGGCATCCGGCTCGCCTGTGAGCGCCACGGCGTAGACCTCGTAGGCGGCGACACCACAACCTCGCTCACGGGGCTGGCCCTCGCGGCCACGTGCATCGGCGAAGCGGCGCCCGAAGACATCGCCTACCGCAGCGGCGCGCAGGAAAACGACCTGGTCTGCGTCAGCGGTAATCTCGGCGCCGCGTACATGGGACTCCAGCTTCTTGAGCGTGAGAAAGCGGTCTTCGTCACCCGGCCGGCGGAAGGCGCGGAGGCGGCCCAGCCCGACTTCTCCGGTCGCGAGTATCTCCTGGAGCGTTTCCTGAAGCCCGAGGCCCGGCGCGACGTCGTCCAGGCCTTGCGCGAGGCGGGCATCCGCCCGACTTCGATGATTGACATTAGTGACGGCCTCTCTTCCGAGATGCTCCACCTCTGCCACGACTCGGGGACGGGCTGCCGCATCTATGAGGAGCGCATCCCCCTGGACTACCAGACGGCCGTGGCCGCCGAGGAGTTCAACCTCAACGTAACGACCTGCGCGCTCAACGGCGGCGAGGACTACGAACTCCTGTTCACCGTCCCCCTTGCCGACCACGAGCGCGTGCTCGCCCTGGACGACGTGAAAGTCATCGGGCACATCACGAAAGCGGAACAGGGCTGCGCCCTCGTGACCCGCGACGGCCAGGAGTTTGAACTCAAGGCGCAGGGCTGGAATCCGCTCAAGGATTGAGCCCGCCTTGTGGTCGTAATAGCCGGTTCGGCCCTGCGTCTCCGCCCATATGGGCGCGGCGCAGGGCCGAACCGGCTATTGTTTGTCGTATAGAGACCGCGGCGGCTTCGCTTCACACCATGTCCGAACCCGTACGGACTACCTTCACGCGGACGGTCCGGTGGAAGGGGATGAAGCACGAGACGACGGCCAGCACTAAGGCCGCGGCGAGCAGCCAGCCCAGTTGCGTGCGGATGGCTACGAGCAGGGCCTGCTGCTGCAGGGCGGAGCCCACCGTGGTCGCAGCCAGTTGCGCGGCCTCGGCGTATCCGTGCCCGCCGGCCGCGGCCTGGGCCAACGCTCCGCCGTATGAGGTCGCCGCCACCGGGTCCGCTGCGGTCACCGTCGTGGCCAGCGTGGGCAGGGAGTGCGCCTCGAGCCGGTATATCCAGTTCGAGAAAAAGGCCATGCCGGCCATGGGCGACAGCACCGAGCGGAACATGATCAGATAGAAAGCGTTCATCTGCATGTACTTCATGTCGAGGTGCTCCACTACGTAGAGGCTGAACGCGATAACGAGTGTCATCATCCCCACCCCGCGGAAGAAGGTAGGCAAATAGAGCAGCTCGAGCGAGCACGTAGGCGAGATGCGGAAATAGAGTAGCGCAAAACACAGTGCGAAGCACCCCATGCCCGCGCCAACCAGGTAGCGGAACCGCCAGCGTTGCCACCGGAACCACCAGAAGCACACCACGGCCCCTACGCCAAAGCCCGGCAGCAGCCAGAGGCAGAGCATGTTCGTGTGGACACAGTCCACACCTGCGAAGCCAGTCAGAAAGTTCGACACCAGAGAGTTCGAGGCGCTGAAGAACATGACAATCATCATGTAGGCGTAGCCCAGCAGCCGCTTCCCGCTGGTCAGGGGCTGCAGGCTCACGTACGGATGCTCCATCGTGCTTTGGTGCCAGAGGAAAAGCCCCAGCAGCAGCGGCGCCGCTACGGCGTAGGCCTGTATGGTCGGGGAGGCGAACCAGTCCAGCGTGCGCCCGTAGGCCAGGACGTAGAGCACCATCAGGACGCCTACGGCCGCCAGGAACATGCTCCGCAGGTGCAGGTCGCGCAACGGGATGTGGAACTGCGTCTTGGCGAATCGGAAGAAGATGAGTACCAGCAGGATGCCCACCAACAGGAGCAGGGCCATGAAGTAGTAGCTCAGCCGCCAGTCGTAGTAGTAGGCCAGCAGCGCCGTCAGGGCCACCGAGAGCTGGCCGCCGCCGAAGACGATGGGGAAGAAGTAGGCGTAGAACTCGCTGCGGACGTTGCGCGGCGTCAAGAAAGGCTGTACGTGGATGATGAGCCACAGCATGATGAAGGCCTTGAGAAATCCGATGGCGAAGCTGATGCAGATGATGAGGTCTATGCTCTGCGTGTTCGCGCAAGCCAGGCAGAGCAGCACCTGTAAGGTCAGGTCCGAGAGCAACATGGTCTTGGGCGCCAGGTTCGTATGGATTTTCTTCACGATGGGGTAGGCTACCGCCATGCCTACGGCCGTGGCGTAGTAACCCATGGAGATGTCCTCGCTCAGTACGCCCAGCGTGCCCGACAATTCCTGCATGGTCCCCGTGTACGTACCGTTAAGCATGGAGAAGGGGAGGAAGAGGTAGAACAGTACGGCCAGGCCCACCCACTGCGGGACCCAGGGACGGAGCGGTAAGTTGAGGTTCACCATAGTCAATGCTTTTTAGCTGCCGTCTCTACCATCATGCCGGCGCGCAGGCGGCTCATGTCGCTGTCCGATATGTCCTGTAGCTCGATGCGTACCGGGATGCGCTGCTGCACCTTCACAAAGTTTCCCGTCGCGTTGTCCGTCGGGACCAGGGCGTATTTCGAGCCCGTCGCCTCCGAGATGGCGGTCACGACGCCCTTGAAGTGCCGGCCCGGCAAGGCGTCGACGGTGACGTCCACCTCCTGCCCGATGTGGATGTTGTCGATTTGCGTCTCGCGGTAGTTGGCCGTGATCCACTTGTCCTCTCCCCGCACCAGGTAGGATATGGTCTGCCCCGCGGTCACGTATTGCCCCACCTCCAGGGTGCGGCGGCCCATGTAGCCGTCGTAGGCCGCTGTCACGACGGTGTACGACAGGTTGAGCCGGGCCAGGTCGAGCGCGGCCTCGCGGCTCATGATGGACGCCTGCACGTTGTCGTGGCGCTTGGCCGATTCCTCATATTGCGAGCGGGCCGCCGTGCGTCCGTTGCGCAACGCCTCGTAGCGCGCCCGGGCCGCTTCGTAGTCCGCCTTCTTCTGTTCGTATTGCTGTTCCGCTACCGACTCCTCGGCCAGCAGCCGTTCGTAGCGGCGGAAGTCGTTTTCCGCCTGTTCCATCTTGACGCGCGCTTCCTCGATGTTGGCTTCCTGTACGGCGATGTTCGTTTGCGAGGTCCGCATGCCCGAGGCCAGCACGTCGGCCGACCCTTCGGCGTCGAGCAGGGCGGCTTCCGCCTCCTTCACCCGTATGCGGTATTCGCTGTCGTCCAGGACCAGGAGCGTGTCGCCCCGGTGTACGTACTGGTGTTCCGTGAAGCGTACCTCCTTGACGTAGCCGGCCACGCGCACGTTGACGGGCGCCACGTACTGGTCTACGTAGGCGTCGTTCGTCACCTCGAAGTTGACGTTCCGCCAAAAGTGCTTGACGGCCCACGTGATACCCCAGGCCGTCAGCGCGATACAGACCGTGTTGAGCGTGATATTGCGGATCAGGATGCGCCGCAGGTGTCTTTTCTTTTGTTTTAGAGAAATCATAGTTGTCAGTAATGGCAGCGGGGCCGCGCCCGGATGCGTTCGTGCCGGCGGTGTCAGAGCCGCCCGCAGGCCCGTTGCAGTTGGTAGTAAGTGTAGATCACGTCGGCGCGGGCCGAGGTGAGTTGCAGCTCGGCCTCCAGGCGTACGGCGTTGGCGTCGAGCAGGTCCGTCAGGATGGCCAGTTGGGCGAAGTAGCGGTTTTGCACGATGCGGTAGTTCTCGTTCGCCTGTTCCACCGACAGGCGGAGCGCCTCCACCCGTTTGCGCGCCTCGTGGTGGCGCAGGTAGGCCGCGCGTATCTCTACGCGCAGGTCCTGCTCGCGCTGTTCCTCGCGCTTGCGGCTGGCGTCCTCCGAGGCCCGGGCCGCCCGTACGCGCGAGCGGTTCTTATAGAGCGCCGAGAGGGGATAGGAGAAGTTGAGACCGACGTTCCACGTGTTGTTGTACAGGTCTGCCATCGTGCGTTGCACCGGACGCGCCAGCGTGTTGCCCACAGTGAGCGAGAGCGTGGGGCGATAGTTGGCGCGCGCCAGCTCTACGTCGTTGTGCGCCATCTCCGTCTGCTTGCGCGCCAGGCGTAGCGACGGTTCCGCCACGAACGCTTCGGCCACGTAGTCCTCGTAGTCGTCGAGCGGCAGCGTGCGGTTCAGCAGCGCCGTGTCCGGGATGAGGACGGTCCGCTCGTCGAGTCCGAGCAGGATGTCCAGTTGCTGCGCCGCCAGCGACAGGCTGTTGCGCGTCTCGTCGAGGGCCAGGCGGTCGTTCGTCAGTTGCAGCTCGCTGCGCAGCACGTCGTTGTTCGTCACAATCCCCTCGCGGCGCAGCCGGCGAATATCCGCCAGCCGCCGCTCCGCCTCCTCGATGTTGCGTTCCAGTACGGCAATCTGCTTGTACAGGCGGAACAGGTCCACGTAGCGGCTCACCAGGTCCAGCTTCACCGTTGCCGTGTGGTCCAGCGTACGGAGTTGCGCCGCCTTGTACGCCAGGTCGGCCCCGCGCACGGCGCCGCGGACGCGCCCGCCCTGGTAGAGTGGCTGCGAGGCGTCGATGCCGTAGTGCTGCGACCAGTCCGGCGTGTCCGGCCGCGTGGGGTGGGCCAGGCCGCGGCTGAAGACGACGGGCTGGCCTATGGCGCCGCCCGAGAGGCTCACTTCCACGTCGGGCAGGCGCTCCATGCGCGCCGTGCGGCGCTGTTCGGCGGCTGCCTGCTCCTCTTTGGCGTCCGTCTGGAGCAGTACGCTGTTGGCCACGCCGCGGGCCAGCACGTCGTCCAGGGTGAGCAACAGCGAGTCCGCCACGGGTTGTGCGGCGGTGGCAAGGGGAGCCGAGGCGGCCAACAGACCGGCCAGGCAGCAAGTGCCGAAAAGTTTCCAACAGGTCATGGGCAAGTTCTGTTAAAGGTACAGGGGCTGGACCGGCCGTTACGCCGGTGCGGCGGACCCATAGGGCCCTCGTTGAGGTGAACAGGCAGCATCGTCTGGCGGTCCGGCCATAAAAATACGCTCTGCCGGAGCCGAGAGGCCCGCAGAGGTTGCGTTATCCTAAACCGGCTATTCGTAAAAATAGTCCGGCGTGCAAAGTTACGAAATATTACGAAAAAAGACAAATATTCCTCAAAGCGTCTGCGCGGGCACACTCCTGCGGGCGGCGGGCCGACGTCCGGCGCCGCGGCCGGCTTGGCCGCTTTTGTCCCCGCCGCTTCTCCCGATGGTCGCGGCTGTCCGGCCGCCGGCGCGCGGTGGGAGAGGCGCTGCGGGGCGTGGCGAAGGCGGCGAACCGAGGGGCGCGCGGTGTCGCGGCAGTGGCGGGCGCGCCCGCGCCGTTGGGGGCGTTTCGAGTCGGAGTAATGGACGAACCACGGGGCTAAGGCCAGTTTTTACGGGAATAGGCCCAGTTTTTACGGGGCTAAGGCCCGTAGCCGGCTGCCCGGGCGCGGGGGTGCTGCGGCCGGGCGGCGGTCCGTTCGCGTCCGTTGCCCGGAGCGGCCGCCGTGGCATACGGGCGCGGCGATAAAAACGAGTCCCCCCGGTGCCGGGAGGTTTTTCTCCAGCATCGGGGGGACGTTATGCGGGGGTGCGCCTTGTGGCCGCACGCCTTGTCCGTCGGCGGGGCGCCTCGGGCCGTCTGTCGGCGGCGCGCGGTGCAGCCTTTCCGGCACTGCCCGGCGGAGCGCGGCGGCCGGTGGGCCGGCGGCGGCTTAGCGGTACGGATAGACCGGCGCCGGGGGCGGTGCGGGCCGGGGCGGGCGCTGCTTCTTGTGGCGCCGGTGGCGCTTCTTGTGGGGCGGACGGTGGTGCCCGTCGTAGTAGCCGGGCGGATAGTCCTCGTAAATGTCGGCATAGCCCACGCAGGACGTGAGGCCGAAGCACAGGGCGACGGCGAGGAGCAGTAAGGGTCTCTTTCGTTTCATGACGGTTCGTTTTTTAGGGAAGTACTGGGCAGTCCGCTCCGCCTGTCCGGGGCGTCAGAATCCGGAGTGCTCGTCCTGGCGCAAGGCATCGGCTGCGCCGCGGTGGCGGGGGCCGGCGTAGTTCCAGCGGACGGTGTCGGTCAGCACCTGGCCGTCGGGCGTGCGCACCTCGGCGCGGATTTCGTTCCAGCCGGTCTCGAGCCGCACGCTGTCGAGCACGTAGTGCACGGCCGTGCGCCCGCGTTGCGGCGCCGGGAGCGGGCGGCCGTTGAGCGTAAGGCTGGGCCGGCCCTGATTACTGTAGACGGTGACGGACGTCGTGGCGCGTTCGCGCTCCACGTTGCGCCGCTGCGTGAGGTAGAGGACGGGCTCCTCGCTCCAGTTGGCCTTGTACCAGTAGAAAGCGTCCTTGCGCGTCTTGCGGTCGAAGGTGACCAGCCCCTTGAGGTTGCGGGCCGGAACCCCGCCGCGCGACCACATGGGACAGGCGAAGTCGAACGTGTTCCACAGGTAGCTGGCCAGGATGTAGGGATGGCGTTCGATGACACTCCACTGGTGTTCGTGCACCTTGGTCTGGTAGGTTTCGGGATAGTAGGGCTTGCTCCAGTCCAGGGCGTCGCCCAGCTCCTCCGTCTGGTGGTCCAGATTGGCATCGGCGCCGTACTCCGTGAGCATGAGCGGCAGGGCGGGATATTCCTTCTCGAGGCCATTCACCCAGGGCTCGATGTCGTCGATACGCTTCTCGTACCAGCCGAAGTAACGGTTCATGCCCTGGATGTCTGCGTTCATGTTGACGGGGTGCGTAGCGTGTCCGTAGCCGTTTACGGCGGCGGTGTAGCGGCCCGGGTCCTCCGTCTTGGCCAAGTCGTGGAGCGACTGCGTGAGTGCGGCGGTGTAGGCATGGGGCTGGTAGACCTCGTTGTGGAGCCCCCAGACGTAGATGGCGGGATGGTTGTAGCTCTGGCGAATCAACTCGCGCAACTGCTGGTGAGCGTTCTCCCATTCCTGGCCCGTCACGCGGTTGACAAAGGGAATCTCGGCCCAGACGAGGAGCCCGATGCTGTCGCAGCGGGCATAGACGTAGTCGGCCTGCTGGTAGTGGGCCAGGCGCACGGTCGTAGCGCCCATTTCCATGATGATACGGAGGTCCGTGTCGTGCTCCTTGTTGGTGAGCGCGCTGCCCAGGCCCAGCCAGTCCTGGTGGCGGGTTGTGCCGTGCATGGGGTAACGCTTCCCGTTGAGGAATACGCCGCGGCCGGCGACGACCTCAATGTGGCGCAAGCCGAGCGGTTGGACCACCTCGTCGATGAGGCGCCCGTCGCTGTAGAGGCGGGCCGTGACGCGATAGAGATAGGGGTCGGGGCGCCCCTGCCACAGGTGCGGGCGACGCAGGGTGAACCGGTGCGTGTAGGCCTGCGTGCCCAGCGGCGTGAGGTTAATGTCGGTCTGACGGCGCGCCACCTCGCGGCCCTCGCGGTCGGAGATGACGGTCTCGAGCCGCACGGGGACGGGCTGGAGACTGCCGTTGTCGAGCTTGACCTTAACGTCGACGTCGGCCGAACGGGCGCTGACGTTGCGCTGCGAGATGTAGACGCCCGGCGATGCGTAGTCCGTGACGGCTATCTGGCACGGCGCGGTGACGATGAGTGAGACCGGACGATAGAGGCCTCCGTAAACGCCGAAGAGCTGGTGGTTTACGGGGATGACGTCCGGGCGCGCTGTGTTGTCGGCCAGGACGACGACCTCGTTCTCCTGTCCCTGCTTGACGAGCTGGCTGATTTCGACGACGAAGGCCGAGTAGGCGCCGCGGTGCGTGCCGGCCAGCTGGCCGTTGACGTAGACCTCGCAGCAGGACCCTACGCCCTCGAAGCGAAGGAAGAGGCGCTGCCCCTTCCATTCGGCGGGGGCGGAGAACGTCTTGCGGTAGTAGGCCGGACCGGCATAGAAGGCGTTGGCCGCCTGCTGCATGTCCTTCGCGTTCCACGTATGCGGCAGCGTGACGTCCTGCCACTTGCCGCCCCAGACACTGGCGGCGTGGAAAGCGTCGGCGGGGAAGGGGCCCTTCCTGAACTGCCAGCCCGTGTTGAACGGGATGACCTCGCGACCGGAAGCGGCCTGGAAAACAAGGAGCAGGAGGAGAAAGAGCAGGGGAGTGTGGAAGCGTTTCATGGGCGTAGGAGTGTGGGGAGTTCAACATAGGTCAGGGCGTCGCGGTACTGGTCGCCGGACTTTGCGCCCCGCTGCACGGCGAGGCGGATAGCGAACGGTTCGCCGGGGTCGGTGGCCGGCATGGCCACGTTGTATTCGTTGCGCGCCGTCTCGACGACGCGGAGCTCGCCGGCCCCGTCCCGTGCGCCGACGAGCGTGGCGCCGGTGAGCTGCGTGCCGGCCGGCACCTTCACCACGGCTTGCCCGGCGTAGGGGCGGTTGAAGACGACCATGTAGACCGAGTCGCCGCGCGCGGTGAAGTAGCCCCAGTCCTGCTTGTCCCATCCGGCGTAGTCGCAGCCGTAGACGCATTCGCCGTAGCGCTTCATCCAGCGGCCGATGGCCTGGGCCATGTCCTTCTCCTCCTGGCGGAAGTCGCCGTCGGGCTGGGGGCCGAAGTTGACCACCATGTTGCCGCCCATGGAGACGGCATGGACGATGCGCTCGAGTACTTCGACGGGCGTCTTGACGTAGCTCAGCGACCAGTCGCGATGGTAGCCCCATTGATTTTCAGGCAGCGTCATGCAAGCCTCCCAGTCCCACTGCGTCACGCGCAAGTCGCGCACGGGGTCGGGCAAGCGCCGCTCGTAGCCCGACTCGTAGTCGCCCATGAGGCGACCGTTGCTGTCGAAGTGGCGCTTACCGTAGTCGTCGGCGCGCAGGCGGCTGTTGACGGTGACGCCAGGGACCAGCTCCTTCAGCATACGCTCCACGCGGGCCGTCCACCAGCCGTTGCGCTTCACGCTCTCGTCCCACGTCCCGTCGAACCAGAAGTCTTTGACCGTGGGGTAGCGCGTGGCGAGCTCGCGCAGTTGGTTTTCGGTGAAGGTGAGGAAGCGGGCGAAGGCCACACTGTCCTCGGCCGAACGGATAGAGGAGCGCCAGTCCGGGTGGCTCCAGTCCATGATGGAGAAATAGAAGTGGACGTCAATCCCCTCGTCGTTGAGCGCACGGACCAACTCGCCGAGGATGTCGCGCTTATAGGGCGTGTGGGCGACGGTATAGGGCGAGTACCGGCTCGGCCAGAGGCAAAAGCCTTCGTGGTGCTTCGTCGTGATTTTCACATAGCGCGCCCCCATGTCCTTAAACATCCGCGCCCAGGCCTTAGGGTCGAAGCGTTGCGGGTCCCATTGCTCCATGAGCTTCAACCATTCCGCTGACGGCACGTTGGCCCACGCTTTCAACCACTCGGCGGCCCCGGGATAGACTTTCCCTTCCCATACGCCGCCGGGTATGGCATAGAGCCCCCAGTGAACGAAGGCGCCGAGCCGGGCCTCGCGGAAGTGTTTCATGGCGGCGTCCTGCCGTTTGCCGGTCAGGGTGGCGCCGTATTTCAGGGGAATTTCTTCGTGCTGCGTCTGGCCCGAGAGCCACGCGGGGACGCCCAGCAGGCATCCGGACAGGAGGACGGTCAATAGTCTGTTTTTCATTAGGTGGTAGTGTACTTTTAGGTGGTTGGATCAATAGTATCGGCTGGTCGCCGCGTAGGGGCGATGTTGCAAAGGTAGCGAAAGGCGAGCGGTGAACAAAGAAAAACTTGTTTTGCTTTTTCACCCGAGCCGCCTCCTGCTTTGCGCTTTGCGCAAAGGTAGTGAAAGGCGAGCGGTGAAAAAAGGGAAAGTCCGCTTTTCCTTTGTTTGTCCGAGCCGCATCCTGCCTTCGTGCAACAAAGTTAAGGGGACTTCTATAAATTAAATCCCTGATTATAAGTTGCATAAGCGGA
>OHFP01000709.1_pt1 | contig 15311 bp, 8 predicted proteins | sample 1567591 | NCBI WGS metagenome assembly OHFP01 (sample SAMEA3879547, study PRJEB24766) | human gut metagenome | biome: human-associated habitat; feature: feces | place: USA | collected 1985/1987 | reverse complement strand
CTCTGTCACATACTCCTCCGCAGACATGCTCTGATTCTTGGACCAGATATACTGGCAATCCAGATCTCCCTGCTTGTCCTTCACATACAGGGCTGCCACGTCAGCATTTAAGACCTCGCCCACCTGTGCTATCACGTCATTGATAACCTGCTGGGAGCTCTTATCTGAAGTGTTCAGGGCATCAAGCAGAATCTTCTGCCACTGCAGCTTGTTCTCCATTATGACCTCCTCTGACTTGGCACGGATCGCCTCCTTTGCCAGGATCTGAGAGCTGAATGCGTATTCGGAGAAAATGCGTCCAAGCTGCCACTGCACCTTGTATACGCTCTCCATTTTCTTCGCATCCTCGTCATCATATGAGCAGCATATCCATGTTGCCACATGCTTGCCATCTATCATGATCGGTGCACCACAGATCATACTTCCCGTGATGTCATCGTCCATTTCCATCATAACCGGAACATTGTTCCTGAGAACTACCTCATTGAGCTTCATATATATCTGCTTATACTGAGGCTTCTCAAACATATCATAGAAATAACCCATATGCTTCTGAGGGCCGGCCGGCTCAACCATCTTCTTGCCCACAGGATCTATGATAGTTGTATAAAGTCCTGTGAGTGCAGAGAACGCCTTCGTTATCAGAGTCCACTTCTCGATATCTATCTGATTCCTTTCCTCATCCGACTGAGTATTTGTCTTCATAATGTATGAGAGCTTGTCATCGAACTCCTTCTTAGCGCGCTCAACACTGTTCTCAAGAGCCTTCTTGTCCGTAATATCAGATATAAAATACTCAACCGTGTATGTGTTATCAGCCGCCTGTGTCACAGAGCTCTGGGACTTCACCCAGATAACCTCGCCTCTGTCATTGACTATCCTGAACTCTTCCTCGTAGTCCTTGTCCTCGCGCTTCGTGGCGTTTCTGACATTCGCCATAACCCTGCTTCTGTCCTTCGGATGGATATAATCCTCTATGAGTCTGTCACCAAGCTTGATGGCATCCACATTTATTCCCATCTGCTTGGCGTTCGGGGTTATATACTTGAAGATCGGTCTGCCATTCTCGTACTGCTGTACCATGACAAAGCTCTTGATCTTAGACATGGCAGATAATATATACGCCGCCTGATCCTCATTGTATCCGGTCTCCTTGTCCTTTATGAACAGGAGCTCTATTCCATCCATGTCGCCATCCGTGGTTCTCACGATGTGACACTTAAGTCTCATCTTATTTATATCTCTGTGAGCAGATACGATCCTAGTCTCCATCTCAAAATCATCCACTCCGGTATTCTGAACCTTGTAGAGCTGTCCGATCAGAAGATCATAATCACTCTTAGGGAGCAGGTCGCTGAGTCCCACCAGCCCACTGTAGAAATTGCCATCTGTATATCCATACTCAGATATGTTCTTAGATACGTATCTCGTTCTCCATACACCCTCCGGCTTATACAGATACAGAGCTATAACGCCTATATGGTTTATGATCCTCTCAAGACTCACGCTTCCTATCGTAACGTCTGATCGAAGCTCAAACAATACCATATACGCCTTCTTGTCACCATATTCAAACTGGTTGACAAATCCACTGACTACATATCTGTCCTTGTCGTTAACTATAAGTCCAAGTCTGTGCCATATGATAGCCTTCTTGTCGTCAAGTGTCGGCCAGAACTCATCGCTGACCATAAACTTATCCGGCTCCATGGCAATGGATTCAACATCCGAACCCACGATCTTAACTGCGGCATTGTTTATGCTGAGGACTTCACCATCCTCGCAGAACACAACCGCAGGATATTCAACTATTCCCAGAAAATCTGAATAACCACTAAGTCTGTTTATCTCCATAAATATCTCTCCATATATCCACTGCACAAGTGCAGTTTTATCCCATTATTATACACCCCGTATATTATTTACCCCTTAATGCACATAAAACTTTCCTATGTCCCATCACATAGAAAAGTTTCATGTTACCATATATCATATATTACTACTGTGCATCCTCAGCATCACTAACCATAGCAGTTGCCTCGCTCTTCAGTCCGGTAAATGCCTTGTCGGCAACATCCTTTGTTGAAGCACATGCAGAAATAACATTGTCCAGTGATGACAGAAGATCTGACATATATCTGCTTACGCTCTCGCACTCCTTCTTCACATTGTTGCGAAGTCTGGTTGCATCATCTGTGGCTGCATTTCTTGTATTGGCAGCATCCTTCTGAGCTTCCTCTCTCATAACCTTGCACTCGTAATCTGTCTTTGCCGACAGAGCCTCTGCATCTGCGTGAGATTTATTTCTTGTCTTCTCTGCCTCTGAGTATGCCTCATCCTTCATGCTGTTGCACTTTGCCTCGGTCTGATCATACATCTGCTGGCACTGTATCTCTGTATCTGTCTGGAGCTTTGTGCATCTCTCCTTGACATCTGTCTCGTATGCCTCGAGCTCTGCAGTTATAGTATTCTTCTTGTCTGTGCACTCCTTCTCAGTCTGTGCGATCAGTGCGTCTGCGCTCTCACGAGCCTCAAGAAGTGTTCTTGATATTGACTCGTATCTTCCTGCATTCTCAAGCTCTCTCTGCTTGTATGCATTGATCTGCTCCTTGAGTGACTCTATCTCGCTCTCCTGCTCTGAATTGGTCTTCTTGAGAGTCTCTATGGTCTTGGAAGACTCTGTCATATTGACCTCTCTCATGGTCTTGAGACTCAGAACAGCCTCGCTGAGCTTGTTGACGTTCGCCTTAAGCTCCTCTACTTCTTTATTGTGCTTTTCCTTAAGTTCATCAATATAGTAATCAACGGATGCCTTATCATATCCACCAAACTTCACTGTCTTCAGTGATTCTACTCTATCGTCAGTTACAACATCTTCTACCTGTTTTGCCATGACCTTACCTCCGAAAAACTAATCCTATTGTAGATACTCCGTAATTATAGCACACATAATTCTGTAAGCAAAGTATTTTTACCTTTTATGATTACAAACCACTTTTTTTATGCTATATTGTAACTGCTCATTGAATTTAAATTTTACGGAGGATCATATAGATGAAACACCATTCAAAACTTGTCATATTAGGTCTCGCGGCAACCCTCGTGATGACATCACTCACAGGCTGTCTTCACCGCAAGAAGACCACCTATCAGACATACATGCAGAACGTTCTCGACGTCAACTACAAAGGAAGCTTTGACGGATACGTGAAGGACAACGACGGCTCCGAGGAGGACGCCTCAGCCATATACAGCGACAGCATAGATTATCTGGCCGGCCAGCTCATCAATCATTACTCACTGAACAACGCAGAGACAGACGAGGTGGATGCTATATTTGAAGAGACCGCAAAGGTCATCTACTCCAAGGCCAAATACGAGGTGTCAAGAGCCTATAAGAGCGGAAGCGACTACTATGTGGACGTGACCGTGTATCCTATGGACATTCTCAATCAGGCATTTGACGATGTGTTCGCATATATCGACGACTATAACAAGAAGATCAGCGCCGGCGATTTCAACAACACCACAAAGGAAGATTACGAGAAAGATTTTGCCCAGGGCGTGTCGGATATCCTTAAGAATAAAGCCGCAGACATGGATTACCGCAGTCCTGTTGTGGTCTCTGTGAAGATAACCGATGACGGTGACTATTACTGTGCTGACCCGGCGGGGCTGTCCCAGATTGATGCATCCATGCTTGCAATAGAGGGTTCCCAGCAGAGCTCAGGCTCTGACAGCTCTGACAGCTCAAGCGAGGACAGTTCAGACGAAGGCGATATCTCCTCGGGTGGCGAGACCGCCGAGTAACTATATGCATTAAGAATGTGTCTTAAGAATATACATTAAGAAAAGCTCAGCCTGTGTGATTTCTACTGAATCCATCACACAGGCTGAGCTTTATATATATGTTATCTCCGGCTACTTTCTCACCCTGACTGACTTTGTCTTGCTCCATGCTGAGTAGCATCTTGTGCCAAACTTGTTCGAAAAGCTTCTAACCCTTACATAATATGTTTTTCCGCCTTTAATCCGCTGCTTTGCTCCAAGACTCGCAGTCGTCTTGCTTCCACCGCTTAACACCGTGAATGCATATGTACCCTTTTTAAAGTTTGATGTTGTTGAATACTGGATCTGATAGCCATCTGCGCAGCTTATCTTTCCCCACTTTAATCTTACAGACGCAGCCGATGGGCTCTTTATCTGGCTTATACCTGGTATCTTCGGGCTGACAGTAACAGGTATTATCTTCTTCACCTTCACATGATTCGAATCTCCAGCATATACGGTGATGTTTGCCTTGCCTATATACCGGGCTGCGATCGTTATTGTTCCAGCAGAGTCTACCTTTACAGCTTTTTTATCCGAGCTGTAGCTGAGCTTTCCGGCACGTGCGCTCACGCTCTGTGAAATAGATATTCTCTTCGAGCTGGTTGACATCTCTATTCTGTAGCTGCGCTTTTTCAGCGTTATGCTGTTCGGCGCCTTTTTGATCGTAAAATTGATCGTCTTCTGTCCCTGATATGTGCCAGCGCCTATAATTACAGCCTCTGCTGTTCCGGCTGCTTTGTTCTTATTGTATGAAACCGTATAATCTGTATCCTTCTCCAGCGTTTTGTCGCCAAGCTTTACTGTTACAGCCGGCTTCTTCGAATTACCATCATATGTATATTCTGTCTTGTTAAGTGTAACCTTTGCTGACGATATGCTCTTACGCGTGAGCTTTGAGCCATACGCATAGCTAGTCTCACCCTTTTCTCCACAGTATACACATGCATAGTAATACTCTGCCGGAGAATCATAATCTGCTGCCTTCTTCAGATATCGTGCAGTTGTTTTCTTTGCTGTGTAGCTGTGATCGACTGGGTCTGTTGCTGTACCGGTTTCAAAAATCTCACCACACATGCTGCAGACAACATCTCCTGTATATCCGCCGCCCATACAGGTAGCTTTCTTCTCTCCTACAAGCGTTCTATCATGGTCTGTCTTTGGAAGAATCTCAGTAGTCCTGCTGAGTTCTGCCTTGCACACGGTGCAGTATATAACCTTGTCTCGGCTGCCTTCAGCCTGACATGTAGCCAGATTTACATTCTCATACACAGCCTTTCCCTGGGTATGTCCGAGTGGCTCTGTCTTCTCATCCTTTGTCTTTTGGCATCGCTCACATGTGTATCTGATCAGACCTTCTGCTGCACACAAAGCTTTTTTCTTAACCACGCCTGAATCCCATCTATGTCCCAATGCACCAATGGCTATCTTCTTGGTACTCTGATAACTCTTGCCATTCAGCGTGCATTTTGCTGTACACACCTTTGCACCATCGTTCTCGCAGGATGCCTGCGTTATCTTGCTTGTTACAGTCATCGGTTCACTGATCACATGACTCGAATCTCTGGTACAGGTGAGAACCAGCTTGCAAGTGTTGCCATTTGCTGACCACTCATACTTTGGGGCGTAATCATGTCCCAGGCTATCCCCGTGTTTAAATGTCTTTTTGCGATTCACTCTTCCACAGTTATCACAGGAATAATAATATTTCGCAGCAGTTGTACAGGTCGCAGCCTGTGCAAGAGTTTCATCATTTACTATTTCCGCAGTGTATGAATGTCCGCCTATCTCTGTTATATCAAGTTCATACTCAGCCTTCACCCACGGATTATATTTACTGGCAACCGTAATCGTTACAACGCCGTTGCCGATTGCCGAAAGTGATGCCGCAGTCCTAGACACTTCATTCACCTTTACAACAGTCTCATCCGACGATGTAACCGCATACTCATGTATGTCCGCTCTCGTTGGCCAATCCATTATATTTATACTCAGTTCCGCTCCAATTTCATACTCACTTGGTGAAGTAGTCCTGTTATCGCTGTCCTTCTCCTGCCAATACACATATCTGATACTGGTAGGAAGTGACACGATCTTCTCATATCCGCACTTTGAACACGTCTCTACTGTCTGGCTTTTACCCTCATCTGCCTCTGATATGACATACTCATGTCCCCCCTGATCTGCCACATTGAACGTGTATTCCTGACAAATTGAGCTGTCATATTTATGAACTATTCTTATGGTTACATCACCTGTTCCGACCGCCGTAAGCTTAGCATCATATCTTCTATAAGAAGATTCCGGATCACTCACTTTTACAATACCTTCATCCGATGATGTAACTATAAACTCAGAGTTGTCGACCTTCGTTGGTGCATAATCTACTTCCAGATTGATCTCATCACCTACTTCCACATCAGCAGGCTTGTAATATCCATTACTATCACTCCACCATACAGTACGTGTTATCGCCGTCGGGATTGTCACCGTTTTTGTCGTCCCGCACTTTGAACAAATTTTTTCTGTCTCTCCAGATCCCGGTTCTGCCTGACTTATTACATAGTCATGACCACCCACATCTGTTACCGACACAGTGATTACCCTCTTCATATCCGGATTCACGACCGGATATACAGTAACCGTCGTCTCACCTATCTTATTCATATGGAATGTTCCAGCATAGTTAGACGAAGGGGTATACGAAATAATAGACGGGTCTGCTATATCAAACACGAATTTGTCATCGGATTTGCTATCTGATGCCGTCGAGAAAGATATGTATGTCTCTATATCCTTTCCTACTTCGAACTCCTGATCATATGTGGCTGATGAAGCAGTTTCCGATAATCTCCAGTACACGTACATCGTCTTTGGTCCTGTTACTTTACATCTCGTACATACGCCATCTGTAAAGCTATGCCCAAGAGCCGGAACCTCATCCTCTATCTTTTTGTAGCCACATTTAGCGCATGTGTATACTGTTCCACCTGTCTCTGTACATGTGGCCTCTTTTTTCACACCTTCACCATACACATGCTCCGTGCATGCATCATACCGCTGTCCAAGCAGCTTATCCAGCTTGGCCTGCGCTGCATCCACCTTTTTCTGCCACTTCTCCGGATCTACAGTCTCATAATATTCATCAAACAGCTTCTCAAATTCAGCTATTGTGTACACCTCATATTTGCTAGTATAGTTTGAAAGCTTGCTTGCATTGAAGCATGAAGTATTGCCATACCTGCCATAGAGTGTGAATCCGACTCCCATCACCTGATCTGCTGCCCAGAACATATTGGTATAATGTCCAACCGTGACTCCCTCCGAATCCGCCTTTTGTTCAACAGCTGTAAGCTGACTCTGCGAAGTTATGGATGAATATCCCAGCTCATCCCTTATCTTGTTAAAAGATGCCTTCTCACTGTTCCATCCTGCCGCCGGATCAGTATATCCAAACGCCAGATTCTCACATGACACCTGAAGAAGTGAATGATTTGTGAGTCCTGCACCTCTGTCCGCGCCTGACTGTGCCACCGCCATAAAATAGAAATTAGTCTTAGCCGCATTCCTCTTCATTGCCCCGACATAGTTTTCGTCTGTGTCCCTTAACGAATTAATTTTATTCAATACCGCAAATGTCGCCTTTGTGTTTTCAAGCGATATGGCGTCTTTCTTATCTCCGGTAACAACAACCTTGTTATTTCTCGATTCCGGAAGACCTGTATTATTTCCTCCCGCCCACTTGGAGAAATCTTCCTCACATGCCTCCTGCAGGACAGTCTTGGCCCGATTCAGATCATATTTCTGTTTTGTTGTCAGGTTGCTTTTCGCAAGCATCCAGTCTACAAAACCTATAGAGCCCTGATCATATACGGTCATCACTTCACTCTGATCTTTCTTCACCTGTTCCAACCCACTCTGAGCCTCTTCTATCTGCTGGTCAAGGGTACTGGCCTTAACAGTCTGAATACCTGTCGTCTGAATACCTGCCGTCAGCATCAGCACTGCACACATTACCACTGTTGCTGCTTTTTTACACAGTGTCCTTCCCGATAAGCTTCCTTTTCTTTTCATAATCTTTGATACTCCCCCTTTTTTCACATTCTATTTATATTACCCCTTTACCCACATGTACTCCGGCGCGCCTATGCAGGGGATTTATTATAAAATAAGGAGACTCATTATAATAATAAACAAGTCTCCTTATCCAGTATAATATACTATTTTATTTCTCCTTGAAGGTGAACTCCTCGTTCGCAAGCTTGAATCTGATACCATCTATGAGCATCATATCCGTTCCGCTGCTTATGATCTTGCCACCAAGGTAAGTGTGGTTGGTCGACTTGTTATCTCTCAGATAGTACACGCCGTTGACATTGATAATGTAAGCATGGCGGCGGCTGACTGAATTGTTGTCAGTTACCTGATAGTCAACTCCCTGTGTAGACTTACCGATACAGAATATCGGCTTGTCAATCCTTATCCTCTCACCTGTTCTGGTTCTTATGATGACAGGGCCGCTCTTGCCACGGTTGTTGGCTGTGAGAACTGTTGTCGAACCGTCATCGTTGTCATCAAATCCAATATCATTTGATGAGAAATCCTTAACTTCCTTTGCAAGCTTGAATGAAGAAGTTGTAACATGAGGAGTCTCAGGAACCTCTACCTTAGCCACATTGACCGGGCTGACTCCCGCTGACTTCATAAGCTCCTGCTCATCCTCAGGATGTGCTATATTGTCATTCTTCAGGTCTGTTATAAACTTATAAAATTCTGACAGATAAAATGTAGGATTGTGATCAAAGTATTTGATAAGCTCATATCCGGCATCGGATGCCTTCTTATTCGCAAACTTCATATTGCCCATAAGATCCCTTATAAACTTCTCCATATTACATCTGTCCATAGGCTTATCTATAGGCAGGAATATGAGCTGAACAGCCATATTCTGGAAGTCTATATACATATATCCCTTATTCAGTATAACCTTTCCAATGGACAGATCATTCGCCTTGAGATACATGAGCTGATCTGCAATACTGAATATCAGATCAACCAGCTCATCCTTGTGTATCTTCTTCTCAAGGAACTGATTCATGGTAGTCATGGCTGGAATAGAATATGTCAGAGCTCTCTGACCATCTATATATTCCTCATGGCAGAACGCATTATTGCCCACAAACTGAGCATTGTACAGCTCTACCTCATTGTGAAGAACCTCTACATCGTCTTCAATCTTAAAGTACAATTTGTACTCATCACACAAATACATCTTATCACTCATATAAAACCCTCCGATATTTATCGCACGATATCCATGTAAGTCCCGGAGTCAATTATTCTACTGTAACTGACTTTGCCAGATTACGTGGCTTATCTACGTCCAACCCCTTTGCATCGGACGTGTAATACGCTATAAGCTGCAGGATGACAGCAGCCGAAAATACCGTGAACAATCCATCCTGCTTTGGTATGGATATGTGTTTGTCACATACATCTTTATCATTGTACTCTTCATCCATGCTGACAAGAATGACGTATGCGCCTCTTGCCTTAACCTCGCGTATATTGGAAATCATCTTTCCGTATACAGATTCCTGTGTAGCCAAAGCTATGACCGGAACGTTCTCAGTTATGAGTGCTATCGTTCCATGTTTTAACTCCCCTGCCGCATAAGCCTCAGCGTGAACATAAGAAATCTCTTTCAGCTTCAGTGCACCTTCCAGTGACAGTGTATAATCCAGTCCTCTTCCTATGAAGAATGCATCCGGAGCCATCTTTATATAGTTTGCAACTGTCTTTACTTCATCTGCCTGCTTGAGTGTCTCCTCTATCACCGGGATAACGCCCTGAAGCTGTCTGATGAATGCCTTTGCCCTGTCCTCAGAGTATATACCCTTGACATAGCCAAGTCTGCATCCAATGAGATACATTGCAGCCATCTGTACCGAATATGCCTTGGTACTTGCAACTGCGATCTCAGGACCGGCATGTGTATAAAGGACGTAATCGCTCTCTCTGGCGATGGTCGATCCCTTTACATTGACTATGGACAGAACCTTTGATCCACATCTCTTGGCAAGTCTGAGTGCCTCGAGTGTGTCAATAGTCTCTCCTGACTGTGATGTAACTATTACGAGAGTCTTTTCATTTATGAGTGGTTCCTTGTATCTGAATTCTGATGCTATCTCAACATTAACAGGAATCTTTAACTCCTTCTCAATCATGGCCTTGCCGACTATTCCGGCGTGCATAGCTGTTCCGCATGCAACCACTGTGATGTTCTCAAGATTCTTAAACACCTCATCATCGATGCCGTCCTCAGTGAAATCAGGAAGCTCATTCACTATACGAGGAGTTATCGTGTTTCTCAGTGCCTCTGGCTGCTCATAGATCTCCTTCAGCATAAAGTGCGGATATCCACCCTTCTGAGCTGCCGTTATGTCCCATGTTATCTTGAGCATCTCCGGCTCTACCATGTTCCCCTTCATGTCTTCTACTTTGATGCCTGTGCTTGAGAGTGTCAGTATATGATACTCCGGCACAACAAAGTATTCCTTTGAAAATGATATTATCGCTGTGAGGTCTGATGCAATGATCGATCCCTCATCTGTGTATGAAGCGATCATCGGACTTACATTTCTCACTGCGTATATCTTGCCCGGTCTGTCTGCAAACATAATGCAGAGTGCAAATGAACCGGCTATAGCCTTAACAGCCTTTCTGATAGTCTCGATGGGATTGCCATCGTACAGTGTGTCCAGAAGTGCTGCTACTACCTCTGTGTCCGTCTCAGATACCAGCCTGTCGGCCAGTCCGTATTCTCTCACAATGTCGTTATAGTTCTCTATAATTCCATTATGTATAAGTGCCACATCTCCGCACCTATGTGGATGTGCATTCACATCCGTAACTCCGCCGTGAGTAGCCCATCTCGTATGGCCTATTCCACAGGTTGATCTGTACACAGGACTGTCGTCGCTGCACATCTCCCTGAGGTCTTCCACTCTGCCGGCTTTCTTCTTGATCGTCAGTGTATCATCATCATTAAGCAGTGCTATTCCCGCACTGTCATATCCCCTGTACTCGAGCTTTGCCAGTCCGTCAATAAGAATGTCCTTGGCTGGTTTCTTTCCTACATATCCTATGATTCCACACATATTAAATTAATCTCCTTTCGGCTTATAACCACGCTGTATACTGATAATATTATAATATGGCGCACTTAAAAAAGGTGAAGCCACCATACATAACAGCTATGGGTGTCTAGTCATGATTCTTTGTTTTGGAGTTACCCCCATATTTGGATATCATGTGCGCATCCAGACTCTGCGTGAAGGCATCCGCCGAATATTCGATAACCTTCAACCTCGTTATCCCTGAAAGCCAAAGCCCAGGGGTCATGGCGCTAAGATTTCTAAATCTTTCCAAAGGCACACTCCTCCTGTCCGTGCACCTAGCAAAATTCTATCATGAAACATCTAATAAATCAATGCAGAAAGGCCTCTGCGTATAATCTTTGTAACATAAAATTTACTTCAGCTTTATAAATAAAAACAGGGAAACACCACGGATCCCGGCCGTGTGCCCAGCCTGTGATGCTTCCCTCATTATATCCACTATTTTATATCTTAGCTTATAAAGCATCCACCTGGGAAGTCCTTCTCGGTGGTCAGGAGTGACAGATTACCCTCAGGATCCTCTGCGCACAGAAGCATACCCTCTGATACGACTCCGGCAAGCTTGCATGGCTTGAGGTTTACTATAGCCACAACCTTCTTGCCAACCATATCCTCAGCGGAATATGTACCCTTGATTCCGGACACAATCTGCTTCACATTGTTCTTGCCAAAGCTTACCTGTGAGCAGAGAAGCTTTCTTGAATTAGGAACCTCCTCACATGCAACAATCTCGCCGATCATGAGCTGCATCTTCTGGAACTCCTCAATGCTTATCTCCTGCTTGTCAACTACATCAGGATTGGCCTTGAGTGCCTGGACCTTCGCCTCAGCTATCTTGATCTTCTTGGTCTCAGCAGAATTCTCCTTCTCTTCCTTCTGCTTCTTGGCCTGCTCGTACATGGACTCCTTCTCCACTGGAGCGAACTCGGCAACCTTAGCCATAACTTCCTTCACGTCAAGACGTGCGAATAGGATCTCAGGCTGCTCTGTTACCTTTGTTCCTGACTTGTACAGACCAAACTTTCCAAGCTCTGTGACCTTTCTCTTCTCGGTATTGAGCTGTGCCATGATCTTCTCAGTTGTCTCAGGCATATATGGCTCAAGGAGTGTTGCACCTATAACGATGCTCTCGACAAGGTTGTACAGAACTGTGTTCAGTCTGTCCTTCTTGTCCTCCTCCTTTGCGAGTGCCCAAGGCATTGTCTCATCTATGTACTTGTTGCATCTCTTGAACAGTGCAAATATCTCTGTGATCGCATCTGCAACCTTGAGCTTATCCATGCACTCTGCAACCTTGTATCTGCAGTCCATAACGACCTTCTTAAGATCCTCATCGACAGGCTCTGTGACGTTGGTATTTGTCACAATGCCACCGAAATACTTGTTTGACATCGATATGGTTCTATTGACCAGATTTCCAAGTGTATTTGCAAGCTCTGAGTTGAGTCTCTCAACCATGAGCTCCCATGAGATAACTCCATCATTCTCAAATGGCATCTCGTGAAGAACAAAGAATCTGACAGCATCCACGCCAAATATATTGACCATATCGTCAGCGTACATTACGTTGCCCTTCGACTTACTCATCTTGCCATCACTCTGGAGGAGCCAAGGATGACCGAATACCTGCTTTGGAAGCGGAAGTCCGAGTGCCATCAGCATGATAGGCCAGTAAATGGTATGGAATCTCAGGATATCCTTGCCAATCAAGTGAAGATCTGCCGGCCAGTATTTATAAAACTTCTCATCGCTCTTTCCATCTACGTCATATCCAAGTCCAGTTATGTAGTTTGAAAGTGCGTCAACCCACACATATACAACGTGCTTTGGATCAAAGTCCACTGGGATTCCCCACTTGAATGATGTTCTTGATACACACAGGTCCTGAAGTCCCGGCTTAAGGAAGTTGTTAACCATCTCGTTACGTCTTGACTCAGGCTGTATAAACTCAGGATGCTGCTCTATATGCTTCATGAGCTTGTCCTGATACTTGCTCATCTTGAAGAAGTATGCCTCCTCCTTGGCCTCCTGAACAGGTCTTCCACAGTCCGGACACTTGCCATCTATGAGCTGTCCATCTGTGAAGAACGACTCACATGGTGTACAGTATTTTCCTACATAATGTCCCTTATATATATCACCCTGATCGTACAGCTTCTTAAATATCTTCTGTACCTGCTTCTCATGGTAATCATCTGTTGTACGGATAAACTTGTCATATGAAGTATTCATGAGATCCCATATTCTCTTGATCTCACCTGATGTCTCATCAACGAATTCCTTTGGGGTCTGCATGTTCTCAAAAGCCTTGTTCTCGATCTTCTGTCCATGCTCATCTGTTCCTGTCATGAATCTTACATCATAACCTGCGAATCTCTTGTACCTTGCAATGCTGTCAGCCAACACGATCTCGTAGGTGTTGCCTATATGAGGTTTACCTGATGCATATGCAATGGCGGTTGTAATATAATACGGTTTTTTTGCCATTTCAAAAACCCTCCCTGAAAAAATACTACAAGCACAAATGAAATGCTTGTGCAACTTTACCGAAAAACTCCTCGGTAATTGTAAATTATATGCCTTTTTATTATTTATTGTCAAGAAGATGGGATATTAAATAAGTCTGTTACGATGGTCATTCTATAACACTGCCAATAAACTTGTCATCGTCTCTCTCTCAAAAGCGCATCACATTCCTGAGAACGGCAAACATCACCGCCCCGGCAATACATATAAATATAAGTATATTGTCAAATCGCGATAACTTTCTGTTTCCATATCTTACGAATACATAATCGTTTTTTACAATTATGTATGCCAACGCCGGAAGAGCTATAAACATAAATTGATTATAAGCAAATGCCTTTGCAAGATCCAGCCTTACGGCCGCAAGGATAGCCCGTGTTATCCCGCATCCTGGGCATAAAAATCCGGTTATCTTTCTGAATATACATGGTATGGCAAGTCCTGTCACTCTTATGAATATATAATAGAGGATGCCTATCCCCACGAGGATGGCATCCCTTTTAATTATCGCATTTCTTCTTGATTTCTGTATCTGATCCATGCTCTGTATTTCTTTGTCTCCGCCGACTACTGCTGGCTGTTATCACTGCCTGAAGCATCTGCTGATGTGTTAATATTCTGATCTGACTGCTGGCCAAATGTATTCTGGTCTAAACCGGCCTGCTGACCATATCCCTGCTGATTGTATGCATTCTGATCATATCCCTGCTGGCTGTATGGCTGCTGACCATATCCCTGCTGATTGTATGTATTCTGACCATATCCCTGCTGGTTGTATGCATTCTGATCATATCCCTGCTGACCATATGGCTGCTGACTGTAGGTCTGCTGACCATATCCTGTATTCATCTGAGGTATAGCCTCTGCATATTTGTTTGCAGTGTCCTGCATAAGCGCATATGCAATAATTCCAAGTCCAAATACCTGAAGAAGGACGTATAAGATGCCTGAGTTGCTTGATGGTACACCGTTCTTATTCTTTATGATATCAACTTTCTCGCCCATCTTATATGCCCAGAACCATCCATAGATGTTACATGTAACGATAGTGAGCAAAAGCGACATTCCACCACTTGTTGCATCTGTCTCTCCTGACTCCTGATTGATATCGTCTGTTAGCACAACAAACCAATACAATCCATATATTCCGCATGTCACAATTGAAAGCAGAATACATATTCCAATATTCCTCTGTTTGATCATAATTGATAATCCTCCTTAAACTTAAATCCTTAATTGAATTATGTAGGACTTGTGTATGACTGCAATTATTCCACTCATATGTAAACCACTGCATAACTGCAATAAAAATAACAGAATAGCCCCGCAGACACAACTCAGTCTACGGGACTATTTTCTCATACATTTTGTCTGTACGCAACTGCATCTATACATTTTTCAATGTATATTTGTATGCAATTTGATTCATTACGCATTTTTATTGATGGTATCCTGCATAATAGCATATGATACAATTCCAAGTCCACATAACTGGAGCAGAAGGAAAAGTATGCTTGAATTTCCTGCTGACTGACCATTCTTTGTCTTTATTGCATCAATCTTCTCGCCCATCTTGTATGCCCAGAACCATCCATAGATATTACATGTAACGATAGTAAGCAACAATGCTACCCCACCGCTTGTTGCATCTGTCTGTCCGGATTCCTGATTAGCATCGTTTGTAAGGCAAACGAACCAATACAGTGCATAAATTCCAAATGTAATGATTGAAAATACTATGCACAAAGCAATGTTCCTCTGTTTGATCATAAAATG
>OHFP01000707.1_pt1 | contig 15357 bp, 10 predicted proteins | sample 1567591 | NCBI WGS metagenome assembly OHFP01 (sample SAMEA3879547, study PRJEB24766) | human gut metagenome | biome: human-associated habitat; feature: feces | place: USA | collected 1985/1987 | reverse complement strand
AGAGGCTCGTGATGCCGCTGCCCGCCAGTGCGAAGTCGAGAAAGCGGCAGAAGCCGCCGAGCAGGAGGTGTCCTGCTGAGTTACCCTTGTCAAGCCATGACGGTCTGGACGGAGACTGTCAGCTTTCCATAGGGGGACGGGGTTTAAGCCGCCCCGTCCCCCATCCTCAAATCCGCAAAAGGCAAGTCGAGACGGCAAATGCCGTTGTCTTTTCCATAGCGGGAGGGGTTTGCCGGCCCCTCCCGCATCCTCAAAATCAACAGCCCTAACGGCTGAAGGAGAATTGACATGAAAAAGAATCTGAGATATATCATCGCGTTCCTGCTGGCAATTATGATGCTGTCGAGCCTGTGCGCTTGCGCCCAGACCGGCACTGCCGGCAATAGCGGCGAATTGGATCTGGACTATGTGGGAGAGGATACCGACCAACCCGAAGAGGAAAAGCCGTGGTATTCCTGGTTTACAGAGGCCTTCAGCTTCGGCAAAAAGGAAACAACAACTACCCCGTCCCAAAGCAAGCCTGACAGCGTGGCGGATTTCTACGCCCAGGGTTCCGGAGATGCGCCGCAGGGCAACAAGGGCAATAAGACAGACCAGACGCCTTCTACCACCCCGGAGGAGGATACCGCCAACAAGCCGTCCAACTCCGGTGGGAAAAAGGACGACAATAAAAAAGACGACCAGAAGGGCGAGGACAGCAACACCCCCGCGCCTACCCCCGAGCAGAAGCCCGAAAGCAAGAAAAACACCGTCACCATTACCATTCGCTGCGATACGGCGGTGAATAACGGTATGCACTTAGAAAGCAAGTGGGCGGGCATCGTTCCCGCCTCCGGCGTGATCCTGCCGGTGACCACGGTGGAGATCGAGGAGGGTGACACGGTCTTTGACGTCCTGTCCTACGTCTGCGATAAGTATAAGATCCACATGTCCTATCGCGGCGGCACGTCCAGCGGCTGCTATGTGGATGGCATCAACAACCTCTATGAATTCGACGGCGGCCGTTGGAGCGGCTGGATGTACTGCGTCAACGACTGGTATCCCAACTACGGCTGCGGCGTGTACTACGTCAAGCCCGGCGAGGTCATTGAGTGGAATTACACCTGCGATCTTGGTCTTGATCTGGATGGCGGTTGGTGGGAAGGTGCTCAGGATTGGAAGGATAACCATGACTGATACCCGGATGCGTTTCTTCGGGAACCTGCATCCGGCGGTCAGTATGGCGTACTTCGTACTGGTTCTGGGCCTGACACTGGCCTGTATGCACCCCGTCACGGTGGTGCTGTCGTTTCTCGGCGCCAGCTGGTTTTCCATCCGGCTGCGGGGCTGGAGGGCCTACGGCCACACCATGCGGTTTGTGGGGCCTATGTTTCTGCTGATTGCCCTCGCCAACCCCCTTTTCAACCATCGGGGCGTGACCATGCTCTTTACCATCAACCACCTGTGGTACACGCTGGAAGCGGTGTGCTACGGTCTGGTATCCGGCTGCTCCCTGTGCGCGGTGGTCATGTGGTTTACCTGCTATCAGGAGGTCATGACCTCGGATAAGTTCCTGTACCTGTTCGGTAAGCCCTTCCCCGGCACATCGCTGCTGATCACCATGACGCTGCGGTTTATCCCACAGCTCCAGCAGAACCGCCGCGAGATCCGGCAATCTCAGGCCATGTTGCAGGAGGAGGGCACGCGGCTGCTGCAAAGGTTGGGCAGTGCCCTGCGGAACCTGTCGGTGCTGCTGACCATGAGCATGGAGGCGGCGGTGGAGACGGCGGACAGTATGAAAGCCCGGGGCTATGGTGCCAAGCGGCGCACCACCTTCCACCTGTTCCGCTTCGATGGCCGGGACGCCCGGACGCTGGGTTTTATTCTGGCGGTGGCAGGGGTCTGCATCACCGCCCGCACCTTCGGTCACGGGTATATGGAGTTCTATCCCGCCATGACACCGGTGCTGCTGGGCAGCTCCAGCTATACCATGTTTTTCTTTTACGCCGTGCTGATGTTCCTGCCCGGTATTCTTGAAACAAAGGAGGCCATCAGATGGCGCTCTTACGGTTTGAACACCTGAGCTTCTCCTACCCGCTGGCTGACACGCGGGCACTGGACGACGTCTCGTTGGAGATACATAAGGGCGAGTATGTGGTGCTGTGCGGCCCCTCCGGCTGCGGCAAGACCACGCTGCTGCGCCATGCCAAGCCCGACCTGCTGCCTGTGGGAGCAAGGGCCGGCGAGACCTTTTATAAGGGAAAAACCCTCTCCCAGCTTCCGGAGCTGACCGCCGCGGCGGAGATCGGCTTCGTACAGCAGAACCCGGATAATCAGATCGTCACCGATTTCGTATGGCATGAGCTGGCCTTCGGTCTTGAGAACATGGCACTGAGCGTGCCGGTAATCCGCCGCCGTGTGGCAGAGATGGCCGCGTTCTTCGGTATGGAGCCGTGGTTCCGCGCCAAGACCACGGAGCTGTCCGGTGGCCAGAAGCAGCTGATGAATCTGGCTTCGGCGCTGGCCATGGAGCCGAAGCTGCTGATACTGGACGAGCCCACCTCCATGCTGGATCCGCTGGCGGCTCGCAATCTGCTTGCCACCGTGCAGCGGATCAACCGTGAGCTGGGCGTGGCCATCCTTTTAACGGAGCATCGGCTGGACGAGGTATTCCCCGCCGCCGACCGTGTGGTGACTATGGATCGGGGGCGTATCCTGTCAGACGGCGCACCGGCTGAGATCGCGCGGCAGCTGTCCGGCAGCGCGGAAAAGAGCCGCATCTATTTCGGACTTCCCGCCGCCGTCCGCATCTTCAGCGAACTGGAGCAGACAGACGAGCTGCCCCTGACGGTGCGGGACGGCCGCCGCCGCTTGGAGCGGCTGCTGCCCATCACGGAAGATGCTACCGTACCTGAGGACACAAGATCCGAGAAAGAAGCAAAGCACCCCGCCGTTTTAGAGGGCAAGAAGCTTTGGTTCCGCTATACCGAAAAGGGCAAGGATGTCCTGCGGGGCACAGACGTAACGCTTCATCAGGGTGAGCTGCTGTGTCTGCTGGGCGGCAACGGCGCAGGCAAAACCACGCTGATGCAGGCACTGGCCGGCTTCCGAAAGCCCTATCGTGGCAAGGTGAAGCTGGCAAAGGGGCAGCGGCTGTGTATGCTACCCCAGAACGCCCGGTCGCTGTTTGTGGCCGATACGGTGGAGAAGGAGCTGCTGGACAGTGCCGAACAGGACAAAGCCAAGGCCGTGCAGATGGCGGAGAGGCTGGAGCTGACGCCTTTGCTGGCGCGGCATCCCTACGACCTGTCCGGCGGCGAGATCCAGCGTCTTGCCGTAGGCAAGCTGCTGCTGCGGGAGGCCACGGTGCTGCTGCTGGACGAGCCCACCAAGGGGCTGGACGCCTATGCCAAGGCGGAGCTGGCGCAGCTGCTGCTGACGCTGTGCCGGGAGGGCGCGTCTATTCTGGTGGTGACCCACGATGTGGAGTTTGCCGCCCGGTACGCCACAGGCTGCGCCTTGATGTTTGACGGGCTGCTGCTCTCTGAGGGCGAGCCCCACGACTTCTTTGCCGGAAACCGGTTCTATACCACCGACGCCAACCGTATCGCGGCAGAGCACTTCCCCATGGACATTACCTGTGAGGAGGTGATCGCGTCGTGTCGAAGCTCTTTGTCAGCCGCCGCACCAGAGCCGCCGCGTGGGTGATCCTGCTGGTGCTGCCCGCCCTGATGGCGGCCTTCGGCTATTACCATAGCCACCGTCCCGCGGTCAATCCGGTGGGTTCCCGCACTTTCTGGGACTACATCATATTAAACTCGGATATTCTGCTGGGCCTGCTGTTCCTGCTGGCGTCCGCCATCCCCTTCATACTGGTATTCGATAAGAAGAAGCCCCAGGCCCGCGAGCTGGTGCCTATCGCGGTGATGGCGGCCATTGCCGTGGTAGGCCGCACCGTGTTTGAGATCATCCCGCTGCCCAACTTCAAGCCATGCTCCGCCATCATTATCATCACGGCGGTGGCCTTTGGACCGGAGGCGGGCTTTCTTACCGGCGCGCTGACCGCCTTTGTCAGCAACTTCATTTTCGGACAGGGACCGTGGACGCCGTGGCAGATGTTCACATGGGGGCTGGTGGGCTTTCTGGCGGGTATCCTGCAAAATGCAGGTGTATTCAAAGGCAGAAGCCGCCGTCACTTTGCGGCGCAATGGTGGGACAGGCTGTGCCCAGAGAATACCAACCGGGGCGATCTGCTGCATTTTGTGCGGCAGCTTACCGACCACGCGCCCCTGCGGCTGTGCCTTTACGGTTTCCTGTCCGGCTTTTTGTACGGCTGGATCATGAACCTGTATTTCATCATCGGGTATGTAAGTCCCCTTACCTGGCAGACGATAGGCGCGGCCTATCTATCCAGCTTTTTCTTCGACTTCTGCCACGGGCTGTGTACGTTTCTGGTGCTGTGGGCACTGGGCGACCCGTGGGTGCGGAAGCTGGAGCGCATCAAGATCAAATTCGGCCTGACGGCGGAGGAGCGGAACTATGTGCTGCCGCCCTCCACATTTGAGATAGCGAGAGAGAACTATGAGTGAACGAAAAACCATCATCAGGACGGTGGGGCTGAAGAAGCACTACACCGTCGGCGGCAACACGGTCCGCGCGCTGGATGGCGTGGACATGTCCGTGCTGCAAGGCGAATTTGTCTGTGTCGCAGGCCGCAGCGGCTCCGGTAAGTCCACCATGCTGAATATGCTGGCAGGCCTTGAGCCGCCCACGGAGGGCAAGATCATTGTCCGAGGCAAGCATCATTTGGAGGCTATGGACGAGGAGCAGCGGACAAGGTTCCGCCGCCGCTATATTGGCTTTGTGTTCCAAAGCTACAACAACCTGCCCCAATACACGGCGCTGGAGAATGTGGCGCTGCCGCTGGCCATCCGAGGCGTGCCGGAGGATGAACGGAACTGGCTGGCGTGGCAGGCCCTGAGCCGTGTGGGACTGCGCGGACACGTAGATCACCGGCCTGCGGAGCTGTCAGGCGGTCAGCAGCAGCGCGTCAGCATCGCCCGTGCCATTATTACGGAACCCTCCATCGTGCTGGCGGACGAGCCTACCGGAAACCTGGACAGCCGTACCGGCCAGGAGGTCATGGAGCTGCTGTGCGAGATCTTCCGGGAGAGGAACACCACCTTCATCCTCAGCTCCCACGACCCGCAGATGCAGTGTTACACGGATCGTACCGTCTATTTCAGCGACGGAAAGATAGAGATAGAAAATCACCACACCGGAGAGGAGAACGCACAGTGAAAAGAGAAACGGTAAAACGGGTACTGGCCCTGTTGATCTGCGTATGGATGACAGTATCCCTGCTGCCCGCCGTTGCTATGGCGGAAGAAGTCACAGAGGATGTGATAGATGACAGCACCATTGAGGCTTACACGTCTTACGAAAACGGAGAGGACGCCGGCGTCAGTGGGGTCTCGGTTACAGACGAAAAGCCCAACACGGATATCAAGGTCATACCCAGCGACGCCAACGCCCTGATCCTGATGGATACCGGCGCACAGTCCCCCAAAGGCGTTCCCGGTCAGGTGGTGAAGATCGTGCTGCCGCTGGCGGTCAATAAGGAGTACTTGCCCAGCGAGAAATACATGCTGCGCAGCATCAACATCTATCCCGATGTGCCTACCGACGCCAGCGTGTCCAACTGGCCCTTTGAGCTGATCTACGCCAGCGATGTGCAGCGCTTAAAGGATATGTCCTACAACTCCACGGCGGAGGCGTGGTTCGAGTTCAAGATCAGCGAGTTCGCCAGCAAGGGACGCTACGCTGTGCCCTTTAAGATCAACGCCACCGTGTGGCGGGAGGATGCCGTGAACGGCACCACCATCACCGAGGACGTGACCTTCAAGGTCAGTGCCTATGTGACCGTTACCGACAACGGCAATATGTCCGGCGTCACTACCTCCTTCGGCAGCCTTCAGGTGGCGGGTACCAACGCGGGCGGCTCCTATACCGTACCTACCGGCACACCCAATCAGACTATCTCCATGCGGATCCCCGTGATCAATGTGGGCGGTACCCTGACCAGCGTGACGGTCTATCCCGTGGTCTCTGCCGCGCTGGACGAGTTCCCCTTCGTGATCGATTCCACCAATTTGGGCAAGTACTTCGACTACTGGGCCAGCGGCGAGGTGAAGTATCTGGACTACACCTTCACGGTGTCGCCCTTTGCAACCTCTGGCAACAAGTCCATTAAATTCAAGGCCAACTATTTCGAGAACAGCGCCCCTGCGGAGGGCTCCTTCTCCACGCAGTTTACCGTGATCGATGGCTATGACGCCTCCGCTATGTCGGTGATGGTGCAGAGCTATAAGCTGTATGTGGACGATACCGAGGTATCCGGCCTGATGGCAGGCGAGGAGACGGAGCTGCGCCTGACCCTGATCAACAATTCCAAGTATGACACGGCCAAGAAGATCATCTCCAGCCTGGTATTCACCAATTCCCCCGGCCTGACGCTGTGCGTAGGCGGCACGGATACCGCCTATGCCGATTCCATCAAGCCGGGCGGTACGACGATCCTGAAATACAAGATCATGGCCAAGCAGGACGCGGAGGTTGGCCCCGCTATGCTGGGCATCAACCTGACCTATGAGACCACCGAGGCGGTGGCCGGTAAGGCGGCGCAGAACATCATGCTGCCGGTCAGCCAGAAGATGGACATTCTGGCCGGTACGCCGGAGGTGTACGGCACACTCAGCAAGGATAAGGAAGCTACCATCTCCGTGCCGCTGACCAACATGGGCCGCGCCAAGGCTATGAATATCCGGGTGCTGGCCACGGACGGCATGACCGCCTCCACCCCCTGTTATGTGGGTGACCTGCTGGCAGGCGGCTCCACCAGCGCCGATGTAACGGTGGGCTTCTCCAAGATCGGCGCGTTTGTGGGAAAGATGATCCTCCAGTATGAGGACGCCAACGGCGAGACGTATTCTCAGGACATCTCCGTGCCGCTGAGCGTGGCGGAAAGCTCTGCGGATACAGATGCCAACAGCGTCAACGCAAATAAAGACGGCACAGACAGCCGCTGGTGGCTATGGCTGCTGATATTGATCCTTGCGCTTATCCTGATCGGCATTGTCCTGTATGTCATCATCCGCTATAAGCGCGGCGAGATTGGACCCGGTGCCGAAAACACCGCTGCCTTGGACGATTTTGACGACGACTTTGACGCAGACGGCGGCGCACCGGACATCGGGGAGAAGCCGCTGACCTACGACGGAAGCAATAAGGACGGGAATGTATGAAGCCAAAAGACCTGTTTCGCTACGGCTGCACCAACCTGTTCCGACGAAAGACCCGCACGGCACTGACAGCCCTCTCCATGGCGGTGGGCGTCATGTGTATCGTGGTGCTGATCTCCGTAGGTCTGGGCTATGAGCAGGCGTACCGCGAGAGCATCGAGGCACTGGGCAGCCTGACAAAGATCGATGTGACGCCTGCCACCGGCGATTACGGACGCAAGGCACTGCTGAACGACAAGGCACTGGAGGCGTTCCGAGGCATCGACGGTGTGGAGGCGGTAACGCCGGTCTATCAGCAGTCCGCCTACATCGTGTCCGGCAACTATGTCAACATGGTGCGCGTCTACGGCATTGACATGACCACGGCGGAGCGTTTCATGCTGACACCGGAGCGGGGCGTTATGGCCGAGGACGGCACGCGCCTGCATCCGGAGGTGCTGTTTACCGACGATGTGGCCGCCGGGCTTGCCAACAAGGCGAAGGACTGGGAGCTGGCGGTGGATGAGAACGGCAACGCCCTCATCGACCTGCTGAAGGTGCCTGTCCGCATGACCTTCGATTCCTCCAGCCTGACCGGCGAGCCGAAGGCCGATACCGACGGACGGGCACTGCCCTCCAGCAATCTCTATACCCTGCGGGTGACAGGCATCTGCTCCACCCTGAATAACAACTTCGCCACCGCCGCGTTCATGTCCTTCGACCGCTTACAGGAGATGACGCAGGCCAACGCCAATTACATGGGCGCGACTACCCAGACCAAGACGGCGGAGGAAAAGGCCAACGGTCCTACCTACGACTTGGTTTGGGTCAAGGTCAAGAACGTCAACGACGTGCAGCGTATTGTCAAGCTGATCCGTGACACGGGGCTGAACACCTATTCGCTCAATGATATGCTGGAGACGGTGCGGACACAGTCCCGGCAGATCCAGGGAATGCTGGGCGCGCTGGGCGGTATCGCCGTCCTGATCTCCGCCATCTGCGTGGCAAACACCATGATGATGTCCATTACGGAACGGACGCGGGAGATCGGCGTGCTGAAGGTGCTGGGCACCGTTCGCAGCGACATCTTCAAGATGTTCCTCTCGGAGGCACTGATCGTAGGCGTGATCGGCGGCGCGGCAGGCTTGGTGCTGAGCTTTATCGCCAAGTGGCTGATACCGGTGATCTTCGCGTCCCGTGAGCTGCGGTGCGTGCTGCCCTGGTGGCTGGCGGTCTGCGGCGTGGTGTTTTCCGGCTGCGTGGCCATTGCCGCCGCATGGATCCCCGCACGAAAGGCAACGCTGATCAGCCCCAACGAGGCCATTCGCTCTGAGTGAGGAGGTAGCTTTTATGAAGAAAATATGCTGTGTAGTGCTGGCTCTGCTCTGCGTGTCGCTGTGCTTGGCGGGCTGCGGGAAAGCGGATGCCGCCAATGAGGAGCCACTGATCCGCAGCTTTGTGATCGGCAACAGCACGGCGGAGATCCAGACCCACACGGAGGATGGCGAGACCCGCTATGTGATCGCCATTACGCTGCCGACGGACACGGATTTCAAAAGCTGTGCCGCAAATGTAGAGCTTGCCCCGGATGCGGTGCTTTCCATGGATAGTCCTTGTATCGTGAACGAGTTGGGTGGGCGACCCATCTTGAATTTGACGTTGGCAGAGCGTGATTTAGTGGTTACCTGCGGTGAACAAAGCCAGACGTACAGTTTTCAGGTCGGATTAGAATGAAATCATTTATGCCTGTCGATAGGCACATTATCACTTTGTTTTCATCCGAGAGAAATCTCGGTGAAAAAATAAAAATTATAGGAGGAAACAAAAATGAAAGTTGCAAAGAAACTCGTATCCCTGTTTCTTGCACTGGTGATGGTGCTCTCGTTGAGCACTATCGCCATGGCAACCGGCAACAACAAACCTGTTGCCACACAGGCCACAAGCAGGCCCAGTACAATTCAGTCGGTAACAATTGATGGTACTGCGGCGGTCTATCAAGTGGACGGATATGGCAACCCCAATTCACCCACTTATGATAATTCGCAGGTATTTATCCGTGCGACACTGCCTGCTGTTACCATTGAGGAGAATCTGAAGTCTCTGGAAGTAAAAATCAACATGTCGGGCAGCAGCAGAATTACTGGTGGTACCCTGCAGAGCGCAGGAACTTGGACTGTTACCGGAACGACCAACCGCGTGTACACCGCAACTGGTGTCAATTTCCTGAATGAGTCCTACACCATTGTCGTTGGTGGTAAGACCTATATCCTTGCCGCTGGTATCAACGACAATAATCAGGCTCAGATGGCCATCGACTCCACTGATCCTCTGGCAATTTCCAACGTAAAATTCAACAGCGCAACTACCGCTGCTTCTGTGTATCGTGTTACTGTGCAGAATCCCTGCATGGGCAATCCCTACTTCGTGGGCAACACCAATACGACCGAGAATGGCTGGACTTTCTGCAACTATTACATCTCTGCAACTAACGTTCCTGCCGCTTCCAATACTGCGGCGGTATCTACCACGCTTACCAAGAATGCTGCCGCGACTCTGGGTGGCAACGTGAGTAACGTCTCCGGTATGACCGATGTGACTGCAAGCATGAACCTGAGTGTTACCACTCCTGCGCTGACGGTTACGGCAAATGGCAATACCCGCACCTACGTTATGATGGTGGCGTTTGCCTCCGAAAACCCCGATGGTAGGATCAGTGTGACCTTTGGCTTCGATTTCAGTGAGTTGAAGGGCACTGAGTGGTACACCGGAACTGTGAAAACCAAGGCTGACCAGATCGCTGCGGCGGCAGCTACTTATTTTGGCGGTACCTCTGCCCAGCCCTGGGGCACCATTCGAGTTGATCCTAACACAAGTGCCATGACTGTTCTGCAGCAGTTCATGCAGAGCGCAGGTTACTCTGAGTACGATCCTTCTTCCACCTATGTGGCCTCTATCAATGGTCTGGCCGCCTTTAACACTACCGGTAGGGATGGCTGGATGTATACGGACAGTGCCAATGGCTGGAGCACCACCTGCAATATCCCCAATGTAGGTGCTGCCGACTACACGCTGACTGACGGTGCTCGTATTACCTGGTTCTATACGACGAACTACGATATTTATTGGCACTAAGCAGGAGCTTAAACTGACAGATTAACTGTCAAGGCACCGCAGAGGGGGCGGGCAAATTGCCCGCCCCCCTGCGAAAAGCATGACAAACAGGAGAGGATTCCCATGAAGAAACGTTTACCCTGCCTTTTGTTGGCTCTTGTAATACTGTTCGCACTGCTTCCCTGCAAGACCTATGCCTTTGACCCTAGCTGGTATTCCACATGGCCTTCTTTTACCGCCTTTGCTTCAGGCAAATACGAAACAATCCCTTTGTCTTTTACAGATCAAAGTGGTTCTGAGATCAATATCATTTCCGTTGCAGGAAATTGGGGAGGTCTGATCGATGCGGATGCGGCGGGAACGAGTGTTTTTACGCCGGTCGAATTCTATACAAACAATCGGATAAATATCAATGCATTTTCTTGGTTATCCCGCATTGAAGCGGTGCAGCCGACAGCAGATTATTCCTCTGTGCAGCAGTGGAATATCTACAATAAAGACAACCCTTCCAGACACTATTACTACCCGGTTTGGGCTTTTTCCAGCAGCGCAGATAATACGGTGCAGTTGGATCGAAAGGCTGAACTGTGGAAGCTTGCCCCGGAAATCTACAAGGTCATGCATCAGTTTGATGATCTGTTTACATATTACTGCTCAATCCAGAACGCGGATAGTGTTCATATTGGGCAACGGTATCCTTCAGATCTGAACTATCTTGTAAAAATAGCTACCGGTATTCAGGGTGCCTTCAGTATTACCACCGGTTTTGCGTATACACACGAGTACCAGCTTTCCGGACGGGGCTGGCAGGATGAAAGCTTGCTGGAGGGCCTCAAGAGCTATTGGGAAAATGAATATAAGTGGGATGATCCGTACACAACACCCAGTACGATCACTGCGCGGGGTGTTGAGCAACTGAAGTTCATTCTGCATGTTGTTGCCCCGTATTTCATCGACCTGTTCAGCTCCCGCGTGATCGCCGCACCGGAAATCACGGCTTTCTCAGTAGGTGCCTCGAAAGGTATTATTGATGAAGTAAATAAGACGATAACCATCCGGCTGCCTGACTCAACCGATTGGACGAAGCTGCCCGAACCCGTCATTGAGACTCCGCAGGGTGTGAAAGCAACTTACTTTGCTGGAAGCCTGGAAAGCGGCAGGATGCTGTATTCGGTGGTGCCGTGGGATTGCGCGACTGGAACTACGTTTGACGGCAAGAATCTGGCCAAATACGTTTTTGGCGCCGATTTAAGTGAAAATTGGCTCGTTATTGTTGAGAACGGAACACCCTACAACCGCGCAACATCCTTCGCAGTAACAGTGAACGATGTAACACGATACGGTAAGATCGTAGAAGGTGAAAACGGCGAGGCGGGGACAATCCGGCTGAATCTGCCTGTTGGAACCGATTTATCCGCACTGATGCCTGAGATCGAGCACACCGGCGAATATTACCGCCTGGATGGTGCCAGCGAGGATACGGCCATCGACTTCACCAATTCAGAATCCCAGCCGATAGACCTTGTGGTCTACAATTCCGAGTATGAACTGGAAACAACATACAAGGTAACGGTCACCGCAAAGGTTTCGGCGGAAAACGATATCCTGTCTTACAAAATCGGTGATGCGATTGGTGTGATCGATGGTAATGACATTGCAATCGAGATCCCCTATGCAACAAATCTGGCCGTTACGGAGCCGGAGATCAAGGTTTCCGAATTTGCGGCGGTCACGGCAAAACCGGCAGCGCTGCAGGTGGGCGAAAATCGCTACACGGTTACGGCGGCAAATGGTAATAAGCAGGACTATACAGTGACGATTACCAGAACGCCGGCAGCCTCCGGATGCAGTATCCTCTCTTTTAAATACGGCGGCTATGCGGCTGGAATCAACGAGGCGGCTGGAAGCATAACGCTGAGTGTTCCTCGAGGCACACCGATGACCTTCGTGCCGAAGATCATCTTGTCGGAATTCGCCACGATTTCTCCCTCTGCAACGGAGGCACAGAACTTCTCCCAGCCTGTGCAGTATGTGGTAACAGCACAGGACGGCTCTTCCAGCAGCTATACCGTGACGGTAACACTGTCGGATGAAACACTGCCAAATCCCTACAAGGGTGATCTTGAAAAGGTCGTTGCCAACATTATCCGCCGCTATCGCACCATGGCTAACAACGACTGGGAGTGGATGAATCTCGGCTTCTATGAGAACATATCTCCCAACTATAACGCAGGTCAAGGCAACGACTTCGATGTGGGAAAAATCATCTCGCAGCTTGATACGACTACCAGCGTTGCCATGACAGAACTTGGTCGAACGATTATGATGCTGACGGCGCGTGGTTTCGATTGCACGAGGCTTGCACAGTATCATGACGGAGTACCTTATATCGACAAAAAAGGCAATAATGTCGATGATCTGGCAGCAGCTCTCTACAATTACAGCGGCACCTATACGATCAACGGCCCCACATTTGCGTTGCTCGCAATGGACATGGGGAATTACACCATTCCGAGCAATGCCGTCTGGACGCGGGAGAGGCTGTTGGAGACACTGCTTGGTCACAAGTATCTTTCGGATGGATTTGGTATCGACATGGTAGGCGCTATCATGTATGCGATCGGTCCGTATCAGGATGATCCCGTTTATGGTGACCGCGTAAAGGCTAAGATGCAGGAAGGGCTTGAGACGATTCTCCAGAAAATGAGCAGTTCTTTCTCCTTCGAGGCATGGGGCGACGTAAACAGCGAGTCTGCCGCTTGGGTCATGATGGGGCTTTGCAGCATGGGCATCGACTGTCATACCGATCCCCGCTTCTCTGACGGGCAAGGGAAGAGTATGCTCCAACACTGGATGGATAACTTTGCCAATGTCAGTGAGGGATATTTCCACCATACGACCAGTGTGCGGAATAACGCTCTGGCAACATACGAGGGCTGCTATGCCAGCCAGTGGTATCTCAAGTTTTTGGAAGGCGGCGGTCAAGGAAATCCCTGCTATTTCTATTACCACCGGTTTGGCTTTACCCGGCAGCTGTCTGCGGACGCCTCCATCACCGGCTTCGAGATCGAGGGCAAGCCGGGCGTTATCACCGAGGGCGGCGAAGGCGGTGAGAACACCATCACTGTTACGGTGCCCAACGGTATGCCCTTGACGAACCTGACCCCAACCGTGACGATGGCGGAGGGTGCGACGCTTCTTGCTCCGAATCTTCCCACGACCTTCGTAGAGGGCGTCAAGCAGCCCTTTACCGTGATGGCTGAGGACGGAAAAGCCACTAAGACCTATTATGTCACCGTGAATCATGGCGATGTGGGCGCTGCCGGTGCCGAGCTGGATGTCAACAGCATCAAGCTGCAAAACAGCGTGCTGAACGCAACGGACATACTGGGGAAGAAAGTCACCAAGGCATCCGATGGGGCAACGGAGATCCTGCTTGCGGTGAACGCCGGTGTGGATACCTCGAAGATGTATCTCAGTGCCAGCCTCTCTTACAAGGCGACCTCCAACCCGTCTTTGGATGGCAAGAAGGTGATGGACTTCTCTGACTGGAAGACCTTCACCGTGACCTCCGGCGATAAGACGGTACAGAATACCTACCGTATTAAGGTCGTATCCAAGGCGCAGGCGGAGATCACCAGTTTCCGTGTTCAGGCGGTCGGCGAATGGTACAATGGCGTCATTGACAACGCCAAAAGCACCATCACTGTTACCGGTGTGGACGATTCCAAGCTGACCAGCACCAAGCTGGTGACGGACATCGAATTCACCGGCAAGACCTGCTCACCGACCTCCGGCATTGCGGTGGACTTTGCCAACGCTGCCACGTTCACGCTGGGCGGCGACAACGATCTGGCCAGCCGCACCTACACCGTCACTGTGTTGAACAAGAGCGGCCAGCCGATCGCCGCCAAGGGCGGCGGCGGGAATGATACGCCCTCCACCAGCACCGCGAAGATCACAGGCTTCTCCGTTTTGGGTGTGGATGGTGTGATCGACCAGAGTGCCGGCATCATTACCGTCACACTGCCGGTGGGAACGAATGTCACGGCGGTAGCACCGGTCGTCACCGTTCCTGCGGGAGCTGTTGTCAGTCCGGTATTCGGTGAGGTCGTGAACCTTACCAGTCCGCTGACCTATACCGTAACGCTGGGCGCGGAAAGCAAAAGCTATACCGTCACCGTTATCTTTGAGCGCAGCATTTCCCAGCAGTTCTGGGATAAGGTGGCAGAGAATAGCGACGTAGCGGATCATCAAACCAGCTACGGACACAAATTCAATTAAACCGTGAGAACGGGAGGGAGATATCCATGAGAAAAAAACTGCTTGCCACTCTGTTAGCGGTCGTGCTGCTGCTTGGTCTGATACCGTTGACCTCCATCGGCGGCGTTGCCTATGCAGCTTCAGCTCCTCCGCGGGCAACGGCGATAGACGCAACTAAGGTCGATCTCGGAGAGAATGTGAAGGTGCTTTACGCACAGGTAATTCCTGGCACACCTACCTTGGACAAAGAAGCGGGCTGTTTTTACAACTGCGGTACGCTCAATATCTATGTGGATTCAATTCCCGCTGATGCCACTGAGCTGAAATGGTCTAGTGCCTCTGTTAAAGCGGCACTGAACATTGACTGGGGCTCATATTCATACTATCCGGATGCAGGCGGACAAGAGTTTTATGACGTAACTCCGAAAGCCGAGGATAGTTGGAAAGTCAAAAATGCGCCGTGCTTCCTTGGCTCCGATGAAGGCTGGGACGGTCCTGTCAACTGTTATGACGTTGCGATCTATGAAGGTATCTGCCCTCCACTGGCAACGGCGATAGACGCAACCAAGGTCGATCTAGGAGCGAATGTAAAAGTGCTTTACGCACAGATAATTCCCGGCACACCTACCTTGGACAAAGAAGCGGGCTGTTTTTACAACTGCGGTACGATCAATATCTATGTGGATTCAATTCCCGCTGATGCCACTGAGCTGAAATGGTCTAG